>Ga0210144_1000063_pt1 | contig 59446 bp, 57 predicted proteins | sample Muzzi_PWA_D2_FD_185532 | JGI IMG/M metagenome (GOLD analysis project Ga0210144, IMG submission 185532) | Wetland microbial communities from San Francisco Bay, California, USA, that impact long-term carbon sequestration - Muzzi_PWA_D2 (SPAdes) | ecosystem: Environmental > Aquatic > Marine >...
CCGCTTGAGCTCCCGCCGCTTCCACAGGCAGCCAGAGTGGCCGCGCATGCGACCAGGAGAGCCGCGAGCAACATGAACCGACGTGTCAATCGTTTGGTTGCAGTTTCTGATGTCATATTGCGCGGTCCTTCTCCATCACTGTCCCTTCCTCCTTGGGTGCCGCAATTCCGGCCGAATAGCAAACGTATCTTCATCTTCATGCACCCTCGCTGGCTCGTGTTTCCTCCCTTCCCGCTCCTCGCCGGAAACGTAGAAGGGGGGCGCGGTCTTCGCCAAGCTCTCCTTTGAGCCGCTTGATAGCCGCGGCAAAAGCTCCGCCTGATCTTCGGTGGCAGAGAAGGTTATCCCGGCGTGGTTCATATTCATTCATCCCTTTCGGCGCCCCGCCATGGGCGGCGCCGAGGGGTGGGAACCTAAACGGGCTGCGACCGGGCGGCAATGGGCAAATAGTGCACGCATTGGCCCCTGGGTGCACAGCATGGATCGGTTGACGAGCGAGCGCCCAAGTCTAGCTTGGGCATTCTGCGCGTCGCCTACCGTTTCGAGTCGAAGGGGCGCCTCTGCAGCGTCTTTAGCGCTTGAATCGCAACCTCGACGCTCGTTCGAGTCGAAGCATCGTCCAGCGAGCGTCCAAGGAGGCTCTCGATCGAGCTTAGCCTGTGATACAGGGAGCGGCGCCCGATATACAGAGCTCGGGCAGCTTCGGACTTGTTGCACCCGGCCGCAAGGTAGTCCTCGAGCACCGGCAGCAGCTGGGTGCGGCTGCGAGCATCGTGCTCGAGGATTGGGCCCAGCTGGGACTCGACATAAGAAGCGAGCTCTGGGCCCTCCGAAAGCTTCGCTAAGAGCCGCTCGATTCCAAGCTCCGGATAGCTCGCGGTGCGAAGTGAGTCTTCGCCGCTGGCGAGCGAGGCCGCCTCTTGGGCATGCTCGAGGGCGTCCGACAGCCGGCGGGCATCTGTCTGCTCGCTAACCCCGACCTGAGCCACCCAGGATGATTCGATCGCATCGCCGACCGCTCGCACCCCAGCGGTCAGCGCGTTGCCGAGTTGATCGTCGTCGGCGGCACCGATTGCGACGAGGACCGACCGCGAATCATCCGACAGGTGAGACAGGCTGCTGCCTCGCGAGGAGCGAATAGCCGCCGCCACCTTTCTCGACAGTCGATCCAGTGCCAAACCGCACTCGCGGCGACACGGCAAATCGCCGTCGATCTCAACGATCTCAATAGCGATCGCGGCAACTTTCTGACTTAAGTCGCAACCGAGCACTTGCGACCTCGAGATGATTTCAGCGGGCGACAGGTTGCGGGTCAGGACATCGGCGACGAGGTTGCCGCCGACATGATCGACGAGGGACGTGAGGTTGGCCCCCTCAAGCAAGACCAATGCCACTGCCGATGCGCAATATTGCACCGCGACCCTCGCCCTCGACCCGATCTCTGTGTCTAGTTCGAGGACGTGTATGCGGCCCCAAGAGCGACCGCGCAGAAGTATTTCCTCGCTAGCGCAGCGTTGTCTCGAGTCCAGCCCCGCTGCAGGAGCCGCAAAGAGGCCCTCGGATTGATGGGAAAGACGCGAATGCGTCGCCCATTCGTCGACCACCGAGCCCGGGTCCGCATCGTAGCTGACGATCTCGACCACCTGATGGGCGGTATCCTCGAGGATCACGGGGTTCCGAAGTCCATCGGATAGCGTCTGCAGCAGCGAAAGTAGACCGCCGCCGCGATTGGTGACATCCATGAGCTCTCGCCCCAATTTCTGCGCTGCGTCCACCTCGACGTAGTGGCGGCGCATGATCTCGCCGTGGACCTGCTCGGTGAGATCGACGAACATGATCCGCTTCTGCAGTGCAATGAGGGGCAGCCCGCAGCTCTGTGCGCCTTCGACCATCGCGCTCGGTGGCCGATCGAATCCACGGCCGAGCTCGATCACGAGCCCAGCGATTGGTATGTTCTCGAGGTCTCGGACGTAGCGCCTCTGGAGAGACTCGCTCTGCCGCAATCCGAGACCGTGGGTGAGCAATAGCTCCCCGCCGTGGAGCGAAGGCGCAGCCGTCGGCAGGTCAGAGATGTGAACCCAGCGGACGGGCCGATCTAAATTGGCTTGGCCAGACAAAACCTCTGCCCGACCCTGAGTGAGAGCGTCGAGCTCAAGGGCGTCAGCGACGGTGATCGCGGCTTTCGGATATGTATTCTTCGCTAGCTCCCTCCTCACGGGTCCATCTTACCCCCACCGAGCTCTGGCGCCACAGGCGTATTCACCGGCACTCCGAACTGTCCCCTAGCGCCGCTCGATTCCGAGCATCTCGCGAGCCTGATCAGACGACGCGACCGGGCGTCCGATCTCTTTGGCGATCCGGACGATACGTTCGACCAGTTGACCATTGCTTTGCGCCAAGACACCTTTTTTGTAATAAACGTTATCCTCGAGTCCTGTCCTGACATGTCCGCCGAAGGCGAGGCTGAAGAGGTTCACTGTCAGCTGATTCCGGCCGACTCCAAGTGCGCTCCAAAACGCACCGGTCGGAAGACGATCGACGAGATAGGCCATGGTCTGGGCATCGGCCGTGGCTCCCCCCTTCACACCAAGACAGAGCTGCCAGACGCCTGGCCCCTCGATGAGCCCCGCATCGATCAGGCGTCGACCATTCAGGACCATCCCGGAATCGAACACCTCGATCTCAGGGACGACCGATCGGCTCTTCATCTCTGAGGCGGCGTCTCTTAGAAAGTAGAAAGGGTTCTCGAAGACCCGCTCGTCCCCGAAGTTAATCGATCCACAATCGAGGGTTGCCATTTCGGGGTTCTGCTCGAGGCAGGCAATCCGCTCGTCCAGTCCGGCCCTGCCACCGGCGCTGCCAGTGCTGAGATTGAGAATCGCCTCGCAACCGCAGTCGCGAATTTGTTCTACGAGCGTGCGAAATATCGCGGCATCCTGGGTCGGGATGCCCGCCTCGTCGCGAGCGTGAAGGTGGACGATCGCCGCCCCGGCCCTCCAGCTTTCGACCGCCGCATCGACGATTTCATGAGCGCTAAGGGGGATGTTCGGTGTTTGATCGGATGAGGTGACGCTGCCGGTGATTGCGGCGGTTATGACTACAGGGCTCGGCAAGGCTGGTCTCCCTTTGGTCGGGGTGCGAGCGTACGGAGCAGAACTCAGCACCACAACGGCCAAGTTGTGCAAAAGAACGCCCGAGCATGCCCAATGAGCTCCAGGAAGAAACAAGGGCGTGCCCAGTGATTGCCGCCGTCGAGCCGGAGTTGGGAGCGTCAGGGCCCCAGCGAGGCGAAGAACGCACGAACGTCGTCGATAAGAAGCTCCGGAGCCTCGAGCGCGGCGAGGCGACGCACGGCCTGCTCGCGCCGCGGCGAGGAGAATCCGTAGCCGGGCAGGGACGGAACGACGACGTCGCACGCGGGCGCGTTCGCATCTCGCGCTCCCCCAATGACTCTGGAAGCCAACCCTTGACACCGCAGCGGCATGCGGCTAGGGTCCTGTCGATCGATCGTTCGATCGGGAAGAGAATGAGCTCAAGTGCCGTTACCACGTCCGCCACGGCGGACCGCATTCGCCGGTCGGCCCTTCACCTTTTCGCGAAGCACGGCTACGAGGCAACGGGGATCCGCGAGGTGGCCCGCGACGCTGGCCTCTCACTCTCGACGCTGTACCACTACATCGAGAGCAAGGAGGATCTCCTCCTCGACATCATCCGAACCAGCATGAGCGAGCTCCGCGCGGCGGCCCAGGAGTCGCTCGCCAACTCGGAGACCCCGGCCGAGCGACTCGCCGGCTTGGTCCGCGGCCACGTGACCGTGCACGGCCGGATGCGACTCGATGCAATCGTCTCAGACACCGAGCTGCGCTCGCTGAGCGAAGCCGAGCGCAAGGGCGCGGTCAAGCTCCGCGACCGCTACGAGCAACAGTGGCAGGAGGTAATCGACGAAGGCGTCGCCGCGAACGATTTCTATGTCACGGACCCGAAGCTGGTCCGGTTGGCGCTGTTGCAGATGTGCACCGGCGTCGCCTATTGGTATTCCCCCGCCGGCGATCGCGCCCTCCCGCACATTGCTGATGCCTTCGCCGACCTGGCGCTCTTGATGGTGGGGTACGTCGACCCTGCGAGGACCGAAAGCGAGGCTAGAGCTAGATGAAACTGCACGCGTTCCACTGCGGCGGCGAGATCGCAGACATGTCGATCTTCGACCCCTTTCACCCGGAAGTCGGCACCAAGGTGACGATTCCCTACTTCGCGTACCTGGTCGAACACCCCGAAGGCAAGGTGCTGTTCGACACCGCCGCCCACCGCGACCTGATCGACGACCCGGCCAAGAGGCTCGGCGCCGCCGCGGAGGCGTTCGAGGTGGTGATGGAGGAGGGCGACGACATCGTCAGCCAGCTGGCGACCGTCGGCGTCTCGCCCGCCGATGTCGAGCACGTTGTCCACTCACACCTCCACTACGACCACTCCGGCGGGATCGAGTTCTTCCCCGATGCCACCTTCTACGTGCAGCAGCGGGAGCTCCAGTTCGCCTTCTGGCCGCCCGTCTACCAGCGCGAGATCTACATCAAGGCCGATTTCGACCACGACGTCCCCTGGGTGGAGCTGGAAGGCGAGCACGACGTCTTCGGTGACGGCAAGGTCGTGCTCTTCCCCACCCCAGGCCACACCCGCGGCCATCAGTCGATGCTGGTGCGGCTGCCGGGCCGCAGCGTGATCCTCGTCGCCGACGCGGCCTACCTCCCGCGCAACATGGAAGAGAACGCGCTGCAGGCTTTGCTCTGGAACCCGGACTCGATGGTCTCGAGCTGGCGACGCATCGAAGCGCTGGCGCGCCGCGAGAACGCCGAGCTGATCTTCACCCACGACCTCGACTACCGGTCGAAGACGAAGGTAGCTCCGGAGGAGTTCTACGAGTGAGCGTCCACCCAGACTGGAACCTCGATCAGTCGGGGACGAGTGCGGTGAGCGCGAGCGACATCGTCGAGCTCGCGATCTCCGCCTGTGATGCGGCCCCTGAGGTACCGGCACTCGTCTTCGAGGACGGGCCGCAAATCAGCCGGGCGGAGTTCAAGGCAGCGGTCGACCGCTTCGCCTCCTGGCTCCAAACGCGAATCGAGCCCGGAGACCGGGTGGCGATTGTCATGCACAATCGGATCGAGTTCATGGTCGCCTGGATCGCGGTCGCGGCAAAGGGCGGGACGGTCGTCTCGGTTAACCACGACGCTCGTCGCCACGACGCCCACCACGTCCTCGCCGACTCAGCCGCTCGGGTGGTGCTGGTCGATGCGGAGACGCGCGACCTGATCGCGGAGCTGAAGCCCGACCTGCCTGATCTGGAGCACGTCGTCTTGGTCAAGGACTCAGAGCCCGCCGGCCTCGACCCCTTCGCCGACCCCGATGCCCCCGGGCTGGAGGAGCTGCGGGTCGAATCCGAGGGGATCACCAACATCTATTACACCTCGGGCACCACCGGCCCGCCCAAGGGCTGCATGCTCGGCCACGACTACTGGATCCGCTTCGCCGGCCTCTACCTCGACCTCTACGGCATGGGCCCCGAGGATCGCCTCCTCTGTTGCCTGCAGTTCTTCTACGGTGACCCGCCCTGGCAGCTGCTGGCGAGCCTGCAGGCCGGCACGACGCTGGTCGCGATGCGTCGCTTCAGCGTCTCGCGGTTCTGGAACGTGGTCCGAGAGCGGGGCGTGACGCAGGTATTCGGCCTCGCCTCGATCCCGGGCCTGCTGCTCAAAGCCCCGGCCGACCCCGAGCGCGATCGCGACCACGGCGTCCGCTTCGGGTTGCAGATTGGGATCCCCAAGGACCTCCACGCAGAGATGGCCGAGCGCTGGGGCTTCCCCTGGATGGAGGGCTACGGGCTGACCGAGACCGGGCTCGTGGTCGGGATGCCCCCAGGCGAGGCGGAGCGAATGATCGGCTCGGGCTCGATCGGCGTGCCCGTTCCCGGTGCCGACGTCCGGCTGCTCGACGAGTCGGGAGATGAGGTCCCGGCGGGCGAGCCGGGGGAGATCTGGATCAGGGCCCCCGGCCTGTTCAAGGCCTACCTGAACCGACCCGACGCCACGGCCGAGACCCTGGTGGACGGCTGGCTGCGCAGCGGGGACCTCGGTCGCCGCGACGAGGAGGGATTTCTCTACTTTCTCGGTCGCCTCAAGGACATCATCCGCCGGGGCGGCGAAAACGTGGCGGCGGCCGAGGTCGAGGAAGTGCTCCGCGCCCATCCGAGGGTGTTCGAGGCGGCCGTGGTCCCAGTGCCCGACGAGCTCCGCGGCGAGGAGGTGAAGGCCTACATCGGCCTGGTCGAGGGCGAGAGCCCGGACTTGGTGCCGCCTGAGGAGCTGATCGAGCACTGCGCTACCGAACTGGCAGCCTACAAGCTGCCCCGCTACATCGCTTACCGGGACGAATTCCCCCGGACTCCCTCCATGCGGGTCCGCAAGAGCGAGCTGATCGCCGAGGTCGAGGACCTGACCGCCGACGCCTGGGACAGAGAGGCCGTGCCAAGCACGAACGAGAGGCCCTTCATCCCAAAGGGGGAGATGTGAGCATCGGCTTCGACATCGGCGAGGACGGGATTGCCACTATCACCCTCAACCGTCCTGAGGTGCTCAACGCGATGGACAGCGCGACCTACGCCGAAGTGACCGCGGCGGTCGAGCGAGTGGAGGACGATCCCGAGATCCGTCTCGGGATCGTCACGGGCGCCGGCGAGAGAGCCTTTTCCGCCGGCGCCGATCTGCGGGAGATGCACGGCAACGAAGACGGCTCGCAGCCCTGGCGCGCCTGGCACCCGGATCGCTGGGACTTCGGCGTCCGCACCTCGAAGCCGATGATCGCAGCGGTTCATGGCTACACCCTGGCCGGCGGCCTCGAGCTGGCGCTCGCCTGCGACATCCGGATCGCAGCCGAGGACGCGGTGTTCGGCTGTCCGGAGGTCAAGTGGAGCCTCCTGCACGGCTTCGGCGCGCTGCGTCTTCCGGCCATCGTAGGGCTCTCCAACGCGATGTCGATGCTCCTCACCGGCGAGCAGATCGACGCTCGCGAGGCCCACCGGATCGGCCTGGTCAGCCAGGTGGTCCCGCGCGAGGAGCTGATCGAGCGGGCCCGGTCCACAGCGGCGCTCATCCTGCGCAACGGCGACGAAGCCGTGATGATGACCAAAGAGCTGGCGCTGCAGAGCCTCGGTTGCCCGCTCGAGGACGGGATGCGCCTGTACCGCGAGATGTACCGGCGGGTCGCCGCGACCAACGAGCAGCAGGAGCGTCTCGGGACCTTCGGCCAGCGCAACGACGCAGCTCCACAGGGAGGATTGAGTTGACCGACGTGATCGACATCCGCATCCAGCCACCGATGCGGGATGCCGACGATGACGCGCCGGTCGTGCCGACGCCGGAGTACGAGCGCTACGACGAGGTCTACGGGTTCGCCTCGCTTCTCAACCTGACCGCCCCCCAGCTGGTCGCCGAGATGGAGGCCAGCGGCGTGCGCGGGATCCTCCAAGCCGAGCATGAGTGGGGCACCGACGCCGAGTACAACGACCGTGTCGCGGATCTGGTTGGGCGCTTCCCGGACCGCTTTTGCTGCGGCTTCGCCTCCGTTGACCCGCGCGAGCCGATGGAGGCGGTGCGGGAGCTGAACCGTGCCCACTCGGAGCTGGGTCTGCGGGGTGCGATCTTCCAGCCCGGCTTCCTCAGGATCTCCCCCGCCGACGCCTGCTGCTACCCGATCTACGCCCGCTGCACCGAACTGGGGATTCCAGTCGGTCTTCACACCGGTATCAACTTCTCCTCCCACGGGCCGATCGAGAACGGGCGACCGGCTCTTGTGGACAGGGTCGCCTGCGACTTCCCCGACCTTACGATCATCTGCCATCACGGCGGCTGGCCCTGGCCCCATGAGGCGGTGGCGGTCGCCTGGAAGCACAACAACGTCTTCCTCGAGTTCGGCGCGATCGCGCCTCGCTACCTGCAGGATCGCGGCGGCTGGGGAGACGTTGTGCATTTCATGGACACGGTCCTGCGCGAACGGGTCCTTTTCGGCACGGATTGGCCGATGCTCCGCTACGAACGAGCGTTCGAGGAGATCGATCAGCTTGAGCTCCGGGAGGAGGCACGTCAGAGCTTCCTCCACGACAACGCTCAGGCGTTGCTCGAAAGGATCCTCTGATGGCCACGGCGAGCCTCCCTGGGCGCGAGATCTTCGCGGGCGACACGGTCTCGGCCCGAGAGGATGCGGAGATCGCCTGGATCGTCCTCGGCGGCGAGCGGCCGTTCACGATCGACGAGGCCTTCCCGCGGGACTTCACGGCGGCGACGGAGTCGGTGGAGTCAAGCGAAGCCCGCGCACTCGTCATCACGGGAACCACGAAGGTCTTCTGCGCCGGCGCCAACCTTCGCCTCGGGCCGAAGCTGCGCGAACCAGAGTTCGCCCGGAACTGGCTGCGCACACAGCACGAGGCCGTCGCGCGACTGGCCGAGTGCCGGCTGCCGACCGTGTCCGCCGTGCAGGGCGCGGCGGCCGGCGCCGGCTGCAACCTGGCGATCGCCTCCGACTACGTGGTCGCCGTTCCCACCGCGCGCTTCTCGCAGGCGTTCATACGGATCGGGCTGGCGACAGACATGGGGAGCGTGTACCTGCTGCCGCGGCGCGTCGGCTACCAGGTCGCCCGCGAGATGATGCTGACCGGTCGCGAAGTGGCAGGCGAGGAGGCTCTGCGCATCGGCCTCGCGGACGAGCTCTGCGACGACAGCGCGCTCCGCGCGCGCGCACGGGAGGTGGCGGCCGAGCGCGCCGGTGGGCCGCTGGCCGCCTACGCGGCTGTGAAGGGGGGACTTGCGAGGGGCGCCGCAATGCCGTTGCGCGACAGCCTCGACCTCGAAATGCGGCTGCAGCTCGAGGTAATGTCCGACCCGGACTTCGAGGAGGGGACCAGCGCCTTCCTCGAGAAGCGCCCGCCCCGTTACGGCCACTGAGCGACGTAGACCCGTTGGTTACGAACCGGGCGACTTGTGTCGATCGGTCCGACCCGGCCATCGCCTCGCCCTTCGCGCGACCAGAGTCACCATCGCCCCCGCATCGGCCAGGGCGAGAGCCAGAGCGCGGCCGAGACGCGCCCGGGCCTAGGCGCGACGGTCATCAATTGGCCGCCAAGCAGCCTCTGGCCTAAGACGGCACGTCGGCACCGAACTTAGAGACCCGAATGTCGCAGCTACGGGCATGTGCCTCGAAGCCCTCAACGCGGCACTGGCGTGCGCAGATCTCACCGATGCGGCTACTCGTAGTGCGGTCGCGGATCTCCTGGTGGGTGACGGTCTTGAGGAACTTGCCAACCCACAGTCCGCCGCTGTAGCGAGCCGAGCCCGCAGTCGGCAGTATGTGGTTGGTACCGACCGTCTTGTCGCCGTAGGCCACGGTAGTGCCTTCCCCGAGGAAGATCGCCCCGTACTCGCGCATGCGCTCCAGATACCAGCGGGGCTCGTTCGTGAGTATCTCGACGTGCTCGTAGGCGAGGTCGTTGGCCTTGGCGACGGCCTGCTCGGGCGTTTCGACGACGTGGATCGCACCGTGCTCGGTCCAGGCGATGGAGGCGGTCTCGGCGGTCGGCAAGTCGGCAGCCAACTGTCGCTCGATCTCCCTCTCAACTCGCTCCGCCAGCTCCGGCGAGGTCGTCACCAAGACTGTCGGCGAAGTGGGCCCGTGCTCGGCTTGACCGATGAGATCAGCTGCGACGATCTCGGGGTCCGCATCGCCGTCGGCGATGATCAAGATCTCAGTCGGACCAGCGAGAAGGTCAATGCCGACCTCCCCGAAGAGCTGCCGCTTGGCCTCCGCGACAAAGGCGTTGCCGGGCCCGACCAGCATCTCGACGCGAGCGATCGACTCGGTTCCAAAGGCCAAGGCGGCGAGGGCCTGGACGCCGCCGAGAACGTAGATTTCGTCTGCGTTGGCGAGGTGCATTGCCGCGACCGTCGCGGCGGTCGGCCGACCTTCGAACGGAGGCGTGCAGGAAGCGACCCTGGGCACCCCGGCTACTTTGGCGGTGACCACGCTCATGTGGGCAGACGCGACCATCGGGTAGCGACCGCCGGGAACGTAGGTGCCGACGTTGTCAACTGGTAGGTGGCGGTGTCCGAGGAAAACGCCCGGGAGAGTCTCGACCTCGAGGTCCGACATCGTCGCTCGCTGAGCTTTCGCGAAGCGGCGCACCTGGGCTTGGGCAAAGCGGATGTCCTCGATGGTCTGCGTATCGACCATCGCGACGCATTCCTCGATTTGCTCGGCGCTGAGGCGGAAGCTCTCCGGCTCCCAGCCATCGAGACGTGCCGAGTACTCGCGGACCGCTTGGTCGCCGTGCGAGCGAACGTGCTCAATGATTGACGCGACAGTCTCGGCTACGGAGACAGGAGCGTTTGAAGGCATGCATGCGTGTCTATCAACTTTGGAGATCGTCGGCGGACGAGGCTCCACGGGAACCGGAGTCGACGGTTTTGATCGCAGAGGAATCGGCGCCCCGTCTACCACTACCTTCAGGTGTCTGCCCTCGGAGTCTCAATCGAGGACTGGGCGGACTGCCGGTCGACCCGCGGCTTTGCTGCCCCGCCCGACTAGCGAGCCGACTTCTTGGGGTGCTTCTTCCTGACGAGCAGCGTCACGTTCACTTTGGATCCGGCTGGGCGGATCGCGCGTGGCCGCGGACGCTGCTTGATGATCTTCGCTTTGCGTGGCGCACCGGCGCGGCGCTTGCGGGTCGCCTTCGGCGCCGAGCAACCTCCAGCGACGATCGTGCCGCTGATCGGCGAGGAGAAGTTCGCTTCCGGCTCGGGCAGCGCCGAGTTCGCGACCGTGACAACAGAGCTGAGTGGGACCGAAATGAAGGGTTGGGTGAGCGGGCTGACAACCGTGACCGTCGCCGCACGGGCGTTCGCGCCGAACGAGAGAAGCGCTACGACGGCATCGGAACCGCCCAGCGCAAGCGTCGGAAGCTGACCGGTCCGCTTGCGGGCGGATTACTCCACCGGTCCGCCCTCTACACGCAGTCCTGGACCTGTTTGAACTCCTTCTCGTTACCGCTGCGAGCCACTGTCACCATGATCGAGCCGTGCTGCTCGGCCGGGCCCCCGGCCCCGGCATCTTCGAGATGCCCCTCCTCCACTTCCACGTTCACGCTGCGGCTTCCTCGCTTTCGAAGAAGGTGATGACGATCGCGTTCGGCTGACCTTCTTCCTTGTTTCCGGAGAGGGTCACCCTGAGCGTTTCTTCGACCCTGGTGTCTGCCCCAACTACACCCTGTAGGGCTTCGACCGGGAGGCCAGCTTCTTCTATGCAGGCGCCGACGCCTCGACTGATGAGGACGAGCCACCGCCCCCGCCACCGCACCCCAAGGCCAGGAGTGCCGCGCAGGCCGCGCCCAGGAGAATTGCCGAGCCTCGAATCAGAAGGCGCCACGCTACCACCAAGCACGCTCATCGTCTGATCGGAGAAGCCCCGAGATCATCCAGGTCTCCGATGCCCATTGGGCAGGGAACCGATCTCCCTGCCCAAGTCCCGTCTAATCCGGTCGTATCCGATTCGACGGGGGTTCGCCGGACCCCTGAGGAACCGCTCTAGAAAGCCAAAAAGGCGGCTCGGAGCCGCCTTCTCGCGAATGCTTGTAAGGCAGGCGCTCTCCCAACTGAGCTAACCGCCCGCGGATGTCTGATTATGGCTTGTTGTTGCGAGTTCCGGCATTCCCGACACTCGCGTCAACTCGGTACCCGGCGAGTTCGTCGAATCGTCGCCCGATTTCCCAGCCGCGGGCGGCGGCTCAGGCGGGCGGTTGTCGCCGACCTCGGCCTCTGCCTCGCCGGCAACCATGTAGAGGATCTCCTCCGACCTGTCGGTGTGGCTGGCCAGCCGGTTGCCCGGCTCGATCTCGAAGTAGGCGGCCGCGCTGTCGCGCGAGCCCGTCCATTTGTTGATGGGGAAGGTGACCCGGAGACGCTTGTGACCCGAGTCGCTGTCGAGCCGAACTTGGGCCGCTTGTCAAATTGGCAGCACAGCCATGTGGAATCATTAGGGCATGGCCCGCAAGTACGAGATGCGAAAGCGCGCCGAGCGCGTCGCGGAGACGAGGCGCAAGATCGTCGAGGCGGCGATCGAGCTTCACGAGCAGGTCGGCCCGGCGAGGGCGAGCCTCAGCTCGATTGCCGAGCGCGCCGGGGTCGAGCGCCAGACCTACTACCGCCACTTCCCCGACGAGCGCACCTTGCTCTCGGCCTGCTCCGGCCTCTGGTTTGAGCGCAACCCGCTGCCGGACCCGGAACCATGGCGGGAGATCGAGGATCCCGAAGATCGCCTTCGCCAGGGCCTCGGGGAGATCTACGCCTACTACGAGTCCAACGAGGCGATGCTCTCATCCGTGATCAGGGATGCCGAGGTCCACGCCATCACCCGCGAGATGGTGAGCCAGGGCATAGTCCCCGCGATGGCGGCGCTGAGCGCCGCGCTGGCGGCCGGATGGGCGAGGGGGAAGAAGACGCGCGCCGCGATCGACCTGGCGCTCAGCTTCCACACCTGGCGCTCGTTGGTCCACGAGAGCGACCTCTCGGCAGAGACGGCCGCTGCGCTGATGGCCCGGATCGTGCGCTGCGCGGGCTGAACGCGCGCTGTGCGCTGCGGGCTGAACACCTGCCCGGCCTCCCGCAGCCGGAGCCGACGCCAGCGGTCTTCTCGACCGCGACAATCATTCCACAGGTCCGTATTGCCAACTTGACAGGCGGACGGCAACCCTGTAGAAATCACACACCAGGCCTGTATGACGATTATTCGGGCTGCTCACGCGGAGGACGCAGATGACTGCTGTCAGGACCGAGACGCTTCCCGCCCAAGCGGACAGCGCGCCGATCGATACCCGGCTGTTCACGATTCCCGGATCGCACCCCGGCACCGCGGTGCGGCTGATGCTCGAGTACAAGGGCATCGAGCACAAGCGCACCGACCTGCTGCCGGTGCTCTCATGGGCCGTGCTGAAAGCGTTGCGGTTCCCCGGCGTGAGGGTGCCGGCGATCAAGATCGACGGCCACAAGGTCCAGGGCTCTCGTGAGATCACCCGCGAGCTCGAGCGCATCAAGCCCCAGCCGCCCCTCTTCCCCGCCGACCCGGACCGCAGGACCGCGGTCGAGGAGGCCGAGCGCTTCGGCGACGAGGACCTCCAGCAGTCGATCCGCCGGATCCTGCTGTGGGCGCTGCGCCAAGACACGGCGCCGTTTGCGAGCTTCGCCGAGGGGTCGAGAATCGGCATCCCGATCGGCCTCGCGGTGAAGACGGCGGGCCCGTTCGTCGCCCTCGACGCCCGCTCGGTCGAGGCCAGCGACGCCAACGTCCGCGAGGCGATCTCGGCGCTGCCGGCGATGCTCAATCGGATCGACGACTGGATCGCCGAGGGCGTGCTCGGCGGCGAGCAGCCGAACGCCGCCGACTTTCAGATCGCCACCTGCCTGCGGCTGGCGATCAGCCTCGACGACCTCCGTCCGGCGATCGAGCACCGCCCGGCGGGCGAGCTGGCTTTCCGGGTCGTCCCGGACTACCCGGGCCGGATCCCGCCGGTGCTGCCGGCGGCCTGGCTCGAGCCGCTCCGCGCCTCCGCCTGACCAAGGCTGCGCACACGCCCCGGGTCGGAACCGGCTCGGGGCCGCCGCCGGTGGAGCCGGGTACGCTGCCGGCGTGGTGGTTCGCGCCGGCAGCCGGATCCCCGTCGCTTCGGTCGCGGCTGCGCTGGCACTCGGGGTTGCTTGCCGCGGTTCCCGCCCAGGCCGCAAACGTGACCTGCGCGGTCGACTCGAGAGGTCCGGCCGGGCCCCAAGGCGATGTGCTCAGGTGAGCGACAGGCCGGGGCCGCGCGTTCAGGGACCGCGGCGATTCGATCCGCGGCTGCGAGAAGGTCGGGGTGCGCTGACGCCCGGCCCGGCTGCGCGGTCTCAGTCAGAGCCCATCACGAGCGCCGCGATCCGGATCCCGCTGTACACGATGTCGTTCCCGAACTCGTCGTTGCAGCGCAGACCGAACGCGTAGGTGCCCGGCGGCAGGGGGCCCTGCACGTCGACCACGGGCGGGGCGGCGTTGTCGAACAACCCGTGATCGTGCGTGTGCAGGGGCACTGGTTCGTCCGGAGAGCTGCTCAGCACCTCGCCCATGGTTATGTCGTCCGAGGTATCGGCGCCGTTGCGGGTCGTGCGGCAGCGTCCGAGCGCCAGGGTGTCGCTGCCGTCGTTGGACCATCTCCAGCCGTAGATCACCAGCACCTTCGCCTCGCGGTTCAGCGTCAGCTGCACGCTGCCACACTGGACGAAGCTGGCGGTGTTCGGGTTGCACCCCGCGCTGTAGGCGTCGTTGCCCGCGGCGATCGAGGCGAGTGCCACGCCCTGGATGGCGCTCGCGTCGTTCGCGCCCTCAGCCGTCTGGGCGTGGTTCGCGTTCTGGGCGAAGGTCGCGGTGCCGGCGCTCGCCACGGATAGGCCGGGCGCCAGCTTCCCGAGCTGCCGCCTGACGATCCTCCCGAGACGGCGGCCGCCGATCGCGCGCTTGACCTGACCGTGGACGACCTTCTTGATCGCTCGCTTGTTGACCGCGCTCGTCGAGGCGCCGTGATCGGCGAAGGCGGTGCCCCCCGCGGCGATGACGAGCGCCAGCAGGGCGACGGCGAACGCGGGTGACGGCCGGCGGGACGATCTCATGGACGAGCTCCTTCCTACTCGCGGCCACAGCCCTCGCTGCCGGCCTTGCCGACGATGGTAGCTCTGCGCCAGTCGGCCCTAGAACACCCGTCCAGCCCCGTGAAGGCGCGCGCAATGGACTCTGGGGCTAGGCATCGTGCTGGCCGCCCAACTCCGCCGTCTGGGGCCTGCCTTGCATCCCTGCCTCTTGGAAGATCGGCGGGACCTCGGGGTCGGAGAGGAAGCTCTGCCAGCCCTCCTCGTCCCAGTCGAGGACCACCCAGACCCGGCCGTCCTCGTTGGGATCGCGAAAGACGCGCGAGCCGCTGCAGCCGTGCTGCTTTCGCTTCTCAGCGCCCTTGGTCGAGAAGGTAGCCCAGAAGCGGTCGAAATCCTCGATAACCGTCGTTGCCAGGATCAACTGTCTCCTCCTCTGTGGGAAGTGTCGCCGCACTCGTGCGACATGGCCTGCGCAGTATCGCACTCTGGCCTGGGGCCCCAGCGCCGCAGCTTCAGGGGCTCCGCCCCGACACTGATGCCGCTGCGGATCACGAGCTAGGGTCTCATCCGCATGGTGTAGGCGTGACAGACAACACGAAAGGAGGCCGGCGATGGCAAAGGGCGACCGAGTTATCGTGGGCTGCACGTATGGCGAGGAAGATCCCGATCGGGTCGTGACCGCCTACCTCACGGCAGTCGCCGCGCTCGACCAAAGCAAGGAGGTCGTGATGTGGTTGACCGTCGAGGGCGTCCGCCTGGCGCTTCGAGGCTACGCTGACCGCATCCGGGCCGATCTGGACCCACCGGTCGAGCGACTGCACGGCCAGTTCATCGAGAAAGGCGGCCGCTTCTACGTCTGCCCTGTCTGCTTCGGGGAGCGCGATCTCGACGAGCAGGGGCTGGTTGACAGCGCGGAGCTCAAAGGAGCCACGCCGCTGATGGAATTCGCCGCCGAGGGGGCGACGACCTTCACCTACTGAGAGCCCGAATCGCGCTGATCGTACGCCGTCTGGCTGAGTCCCCGCGTGGCTGCTCCTTCACCGCATATCGAGCCCGCCGCGAGGCTGCGGTTGAGGGAGGTTCTCGCGCTCCCAGCGCTCAGGCCCGCCGTGTGCCATCTTTGTAACGAGCGTGTGAATGGTTCGACAGGAGGCCGGGTAAGGCGGTAGAGATGGCGGTTGGGCTTGACGGCGAGACGCTCGATTTCACCCTCGAGTCGATCAGCGAGTTCGGCCGCCGCGAGTTGCCCGACTCGATGCTGATCGAGCTGGACGAGCGCGACGAGTTCCCCGAGGAGGTCGTGCGCCGCATGTGCGGCGAGGATCTCGGCATCCAGCTTCTCTTCGTCTCCGAGGAGCACGGCGGGATGGGCGGCGGCGCGCTCGACGTCTACCGCGTCTGCGAGCGGATGGCGGCGATGGACCTCGGGATCGCAACCTCGGTCCTCGCGACCTTCCTGGGCAGCGACCCGATCGCCGTCGGAGGGACGCCCGAGCAGAAAGACCGCTGGATGCGACTGATCGCGGACGAGGGCGTGCTGATGGCCTACGGCGCCACCGAGCCCGAGGCGGGAAGCGACCTGGCAGCGATGAAGACGAAGGCCGAGCCGGTGTCCGAGAACGGGTCCGTGGTCGGATATCGGCTCAGCGGCGCAAAGCAGTGGATCTCCAACGGGGGCGTGGCGGAGCTCAGCTCCGTACTCGCCCTGGCGCCCGGCGGGCCGAGCTGGTTCGTGATCGAGAGCGGCACCGAGGGCTTCAGCCACGGCGAGCAGGAGGACAAGCACGGCATCCGGCTCTCCAACACCGCCGCGCTGTTCCTCGAGGACGCCTACGTCGGCGCCGCCAACCTGGTCGGCGGCGCCGAGGGGCAGGGGCTGATCCAGGCCCAGCAGGTCTTCGGCTACACGCGGCTGATGGTCGCCGCCTTCGGCCTGGGTGCCGGCTGGGCGGCGCTGGACCGGGCGATCCCCTACTCGGCCGAACGCATCCAGGCGGGCGGGCCGCTGTCCGAGAAGCAGGGCTACACCCACAAGCTGATCGTGCCCCACGCCGTGCGCCTGGAGGCCGCGAGGGCGGCGATCGAGGAGGCCGCGGAGCGGATCGACGCCGGCGAGGGATCGCTCAACACCGAGGGCGCGATCGCCAAGTACCTGGCGAGCGAGAGCGGGAACGCCGCCGCCGACGCCGCGATCCAGGCGCACGGCGGCTACGGCTACACGCACGAGTACATGGTCGAGAAGATCAAGCGCGACGTCCGGATCACGACGATCTACGAGGGGACCTCGGAGATCATGGAGATGACGATCGCCCGCGATCGCTGGCAGCAGCACCTGAAGACGCGAGGCGATCACTACCACGCCGCAGCGCGCGAGCTGGAGGCGCTCGAGAGCGAGCGCCCCGGGATCGGCGCCGCGACCACCGGGCTGGCGCTGCACGCCCTGGCCGAGGTCTTCGAGGCGGCCCGGGTCGCGCGCTTGACCCGCAACCAGCACGTGCTCCTCCGGCTCGGACACCTCGCCGCGACCGTCGAGGCCGCCGCGGCCCTGGCGCGACGAGCGGCGCGGGCGGCGACGGGGGACCTCTCGCCGAAGGCATCCCGGCGCTTCGATGCGAGCGCTCTGGCGGCGATCGGCCGGGTCAACGCCCGCGACGTCGCGCTCGGCGTGGCGACCGAAGGCGTGCGCTTGATCACCGGCGCGACGGCCAGCGGGGAGGACGACAGCGGCGCGCTCGCCTCCCGGATCGGGCTTCCCGCGATCCAGGCCGCGCAGGCGGGCCTGCTCGCCGACATGGACGCCGTCGCCGACGCGCTCTACGACCGCTCGAAACCCGAGCGATGATCTCTCGGCGCGACAGCACCGCCCGGGGAGCTCGCCGGTGAGCGACGCCAGCGGAGCTGTGGCGATCGTCGGCGTCGGCGCGATCCTCCCCGACGCGCCCGATGCGGCGGCCTTCTGGCGCAACGTCACCGAGGGCCGCTACGGGATCAGCGAGGTCGACCCGGATCGCTGGGACCCGGAGCTGCACTTCGATCCCGACCCGAAGGCGCCCGAGCACACCTACTCGAAGATCGGCGGCTGGGTGCGCGAGTGGGAGTGGGACCCGCTCGGCTGGCGCCTCCCGATCCCCCCCAAGGTCTCCGAGGCGATGGACGACGCCCAGAAGTGGGGCTTGGCCTGCACCCGGATGGCGCTGCTCGACTACGGCTGGCCCGAGCGCCCGCTCGACCTCGAGCGCACCGCCGTCGTCTTCGGCAACGCGATGGCCGGCGAGCACCACTACCTGACCGCGCTGCGGCTCGCCTTCCCCGAGCTGGAGCGCGAGCTGGCCAAGTCGCCGAGCTATGCCGACCTGCCCGAGAGCGCGCGGGAGGCGATCGCGCGGGAGCTGCACTCGAACATGGACGGGTGGCTGCCGCCGGTGACCGAGGACACGATGCCGGGCGAGCTCGGCAACTGCCTCGCGGGCCGCGTCTCCAACCTGTTCAACCTGCGCGGGCCCAACTTCGTCGTCGACGCGGCCTGCGCCTCCGCGATGGCGGCGATGGACGCCTCGATCGAGGGGCTGGTCGAGCACGAATTCGACGCCGTGGTCACCGGCGGGATCGACCGCAACATGGGCGCCTCCACCTTCATCAAGTTCTGCGCGATCGGCGCCCTGTCCGGGACCGGCACGCGGCCCTACGCCGACGGAGCGGACGGGTTCGTGATGGGCGAGGGCGCGGCGCTGTTCGTGCTGAAGCGACTCGAGGACGCCGAGCGCGACGGCGACCGGATCTACGCGGTGGTGCGCGGCGTCGCCGGGTCGAGCGACGGCAAGGGCAAAGGGATCACGGCGCCGAACCCGATCGGCCAGAGGCTCTCGGTCGAACGCGCCTGGAGGAAATCGGGGCTCTCGCCGGAGTCGTGCTCGCTGGTCGAGGGCCACGGCACGTCGACCAGGGTCGGCGACGTCGTCGAGGTCCAGAGCATCACGGAGGCGTTCGCCGGCACCCCCCTGCCCCCGGGGTCGGTCGCCCTGGGCTCGGTGAAGTCCAACATCGGCCACCTCAAGGGGGCCGCCGGGGCGGCGGGGCTGCTGAAGGCGACCCTGGCGCTGCACCACAAGGTCCTGCCGCCGAGCCTCAACTTCGAGCGGCCGAACCCGAACATCGATTGGAGCGCCTCGCCGTTCGCTGTCAACACCGAGCTGCGCGAGTGGGAGGCCGGCGACGGCACCCCGCGGGTCGCCGGCGTCAGCGCGTTCGGGTTCGGGGGCACGAACTATCACACGGTGCTCGAGGAGCACGTCCCGGGGCGCCTCAGCGGCAACGGCTCGGGCTCGATCTCGGTTCCGGCCGATGCCGGGTCCACCCGTTCCGGGGCTGTCGCGGCACCCCACCTGGGCGTCGCCGGCGCGGGCGCCGGTCCGGAGCCGAAGACCCCCGTGCGCGGCGCCCTCGTCGTGGGCGGCGCCGACGAGGCGGCGATCGCCGCGGCGCTCCGCGCCGCCCTCGAGGGGGCGCGCGCCGGCAGCGCACCCGCCCCGGCACCCCCGGACGCGGCGGCGCTGCGCTCGCCCGAGCGGCTGGCGATCGACTACGGGGACGCCGGCGAGCTGGCCGCGAAGGCCGAGACGGCGCTGAAGGCGCTGGAGTCGAACGCTCCCGGCGTCTGGCAGGCGCTGCGGGCGCGGGGCATCTTCCGGGGCAGCGGGCCGCCGGGCAAGGTCGCCTTCCTCTACACCGGCCAGGGCTCGCAGTACGCGAACATGCTCGCCGAGCTGCGCGGAATCGAGCCGCTGGTGGCCGAGGTCTTCGCGGAGGCCGACGAGGTGATGCGACCGCTGCTCGACGGCAGGGAGCTGAGCGGGATCGTCTTCGCCGATCGCGACGACTCGGAGGCGATCGCCGAGGCGGAGGAGCAGCTGCGACGGACCGAGATCACCCAGCCGGCCGTGCTCACCGTCGACCTCGCCCTCACCCGCCTGCTCGAGGCCTACGGGGTCTCTCCGGACTTCGTGATGGGCCACAGCCTCGGCGAGTACGGGGCGCTGGTCGCGGCGGGCGCGCTGCCGTTCGACCAGGCGCTCGAGGCGGTCAGCGCCCGCGGCCGGGAGATGGCGAGCCTCGAGCTCTCCGACCCGGGCGCGATGGCGGCCGTGATGGCGCCGGCCGAGGAGGTCAAGGAGGTGCTCGCCTCCTCGCCGGGCTACGTGGTGCTCGCCAACGTCAACTCGACCCACCAGGTCGTCCTGGGGGGCGCCAGCGAGGCGGTCGCCGGCGCCGTCGCCAGCCTTCAGGAGCATGGCCACCAGGCGATCGAGCTGCCGGTCAGCCACGCGTTCCACACCGAGATCGTCGCCCCGGCAAGCGAGCCCCTGCGGGCGATGTTGAGGCGGCTGCGGCTCTCCTCGCCCCGAATCCCGATCGTCGCCAACGTCGACGGCGAGTTCTACCCGACCGGAGCGAACGCGGAGGAGCGGATGGTCGACATCCTCGGCCGCCAGGTCGCCTCGCCGGTGCAGTTCGTGAAGGGCCTGCACACCCTGTTCGACGCCGGAGCCCGGGTCTTCGTCGAGACCGGGCCGAAGCGGGCGCTGCACGGGTTCGCCGCCGACGTCCTCGGCGAAGAGGAGGCGCTCAACCTGTACGCGAACCACCCGAAGCTCGGCGACCTGGTCTCGTTCAACCACGCGCTCTGCGGCCTGTACGCCGCCGGGCTCGGCAACGGGCGGGAGCGCGAGCCGAGCGGAGACGGCGCCGGTGCTCGACAGCCCGCACCCCCGGTCGCGTCCGGGGAGCCGCCGCCCTCCGCCGCGTCACGACCGTCCGGCGAGGGCGACGAGGTCTATCGCGAGCTGGGCCGGCTCTCGGCTGAGTTCCTTCGCCGCGGCAGCGAGCTGCTGGGCGGCAGCCCACCGCCCGGCGGCCCGTCCGATCCGGTGGTGATCACCGGGGCGGCGCTCGGCCTTCCGGGAGGGGACCGGGTCTTCGACGACCACAACCTGGCGCGGATCCTCCATGGCGAGCAGTTCATCGACGTCATCCCCTCGCGCCTGCGCCACGAGATCCTCGACCGTCACATCACCCGTCTGGTCAAGGGCGAGGACGGGTCGGCGAGCTTCGAGACGATCGACGACGTCGCCGACGTGATCAAGCTCGCCGCGCGGGGGGGCGAGCTGGACCTGGCCGCCGAGTTCGGCGTCGACCCCGACCGGGTCGCGGCCCTGGGGCGCAGCACCAAGCTCGCGATCGGCGCCGGCATCGACGCGCTTCGCGACGCCGGCATACCCCTCGTCCTCCACTACAAGACGACCACCACGGGGACGCAGCTGCCCGACGGCTGGTCGCTGCCCACCGAGCTGCGCGACGACACCGCGGTCATCTTCGCGTCGGCGTTCCCGGGGCTCGAGGAGTTCGCCGCGGAGGCGGAGCGCTTCTCGGAGGATCGCTCCCGCCGGGAGCGGCTGGCCGAGGTCGAGGCACTGCGCCAGCGCCTCGCGGGACATGGCGACAGCGTCGCGCTGGGCGAGGTCGACCGCCACATCCACGACCTGAAGGTCGAAATCGAAGAGGAGCCGTATCGGTTCGACCGCCGCTTCCTCTTCCGGGTCCTCTCAATGGGCCACTCCCAATTCGCCGAGCTGATCGGCGCGCGGGGGCCGAACACGCAGGTCAACGCGGCCTGCGCGAGCACGACCCAGGCCGTCGCGATCGCCGAGGACTGGATCCGCACCGGACGCTGCCGGCGCGCGATCGTCGTCGCGGCAGACGACGCGACTTCGGACGAGCTGCTGCCGTGGATCGGCGGCGGGTTCCTGGCCTCCGGCGCGGCGGCCACCGACGAGGTGGTCGAGGAGGCCGCCCTTCCCTTCGACCAGCGGCGCCACGGAATGCTGATCGGCATGGGCGCCGCGGCGCTGGTCGTCGAGAGCCCCGACGCAGCGCGCGAACGCGGGATCACGCCGATCTGCGAGGTCCTCGGCTCGGTCACCGTCAACAGCGCCTATCACGGGACCCGCCTCGACGTCGACCACATCGGCGACGTGATGGAGAACATGGTCGCCCGCGCCGAGGCGAGCGGCCTGGACCGGCGCCGGATCGGCGAGGAGATGGTGTTCGTCTCCCACGAGACCTACACCCCGGCCCGAGGGGGGAGCGCGGCGGCCGAGATCCACGCGCTGCGCAGGGTCTTCGGCGCCGCCGCGGAGAAGGTGCTGATCGCCAACACCAAGGGGGTCACCGGCCATCCGATGGGCGTCGGCCTCGAGGACGTGGTCGCGGTCAAGTCGCTGGAGACGGGCGTGGTTCCACCGGTGCCGAACTTCCGCGAGGTCGATCCGGAGCTCGGCGCCCTGAACCTCTCCCAGGGCGGCACCTACCCGGTCAACTACGCGCTCCGCTTCGCAGCCGGGTTCGGCTCGCAGATCAGCATGCTGCTGCTGCACTGGACCCCGGTGCGCGACGGTCGCCGCCGCAACCCGGAGGAGCTGGGCCACTCCTACCGGATCGCCGAGCCCGACCGGTGGGCCGATTGGCTGCGGGCGATCAGCGGCCAGGAGTCCCCCGAGCTGGAGGTCGTGCAGCGGCGGCTGCGGGTCGTCGACCGCGGCCCGACCGCGGCCGCGCCGTCCCGGGAGGGCGCAGCGCCGGCGCCAACCCCTGAGCCGCCGCCCGCCCCCGAGCCTGCACCGGCTCCGGAGCCGCCGCCGACCCCGGAACCCGCGACGGGGCCGGCCCCATCTGCGGAGGCTGCGCCTCCCCCGGGAGCGCCGACCGGGGCGGCCTCCGCGGCCGGGGAGACCGCCGCCCCGGCCGCCGCGGAGGGAATCACCGACCGCATCCTCGCCCTGGTCGCCGAGCAGACCGGCTACCCGCCCGACCTGCTCGACCTCGACCTCGACCTCGAGGCCGACCTGGGCATCGACACCGTCAAGCAGGCCGAGGTGTTCGCGGCGATCCGCGAGGCCTACGAGATCCCCTTCGACGACAGCCTGAAGCTGCGCGACTACCCGACCCTCAACCACGTGGTCGGCTTTGTGCGCGAGCTGGCCCCGGGCCTCGCCGAGGAGCCCGAGCCCGCCGCGCAGGCGCAGCCTGCCGAACAGGCGACCCCGGCTGTCGAGGCCGAGCAGACCGCAGCGCCGGCCGCGGAGGGGTCAGCGCCGGCCGCGGAGGCCGCCCCGGCCGGGGAGACCGCCGCCCCGGTCGGCGCGGAGGGAATCACCGACCGCATCCTCGCCCTGGTCGCCGAGCAGACCGGCTACCCGCCCGACCTGCTCGACCTCGACCTCGACCTCGAGGCCGACCTGGGCATCGACACCGTCAAGCAGGCCGAGGTGTTCGCGGCGATCCGCGAGGCCTACGAGATCCCCTTCGACGACAGCCTGAAGCTGCGCGACTACCCGACCCTCAACCACGTGGTCGGCTTTGTGCGCGAGCTGGCCCCGGGCCTCGCCGAGGAGCCCGAGCCCGCCGAGCCGGAAGCTGCCGCTGCGGAGGCCGCAGCACCGACCGCTGCGGAGGAGCGAGAGCCCGAGGGGTTCCCGCGTCGGGTTCCGGCGCCCGTGGTACGACCGGCGCTGGAGCACTGTGTGGCGACGGGCGTCTCACTCGGCTCCGGGAGCCGGGTGATCGTCATGCCCGATGCCGGCGGCGTGGCCTCTGCGCTCGAGAAGAAGCTCGAGAAGCTGGGGGTCGAGGTGCTGAGGGCGGACAGCACCGAGGACGACGAGGCCTTCGAGCGCCAGATCGAGGCGTGGAAGGCCGCCGGACCGGTCCACGGCGTCTACTGGCTGCCGGCCCTCGACGCCGAGCGCCCGCTGGTCGAGCTCGATCCGAGGGCCTGGGCCGAGGGACTGCGCGCCCGGGTAAAGCTGCTGGCGCTGACGACGCGCGCCCTCGCCGACCAGGTCGGCCCCGAGGGCACCTTCCTGGTCGCAGGCACGCGCCTCGGCGGCCGGCACGGCTACGACGCCGCCGGCGCGACCTCGGCGATGGGCGGCGCGGTCAGCGGATTCGCCAAGGCGCTGGCGCGCGAGCGTCCGGATGCGCTGTTCAAGGTCGTCGACTTCGAACCGAGCCGCAAGACCGCGGCGCTCGCCGAGATCCTCATCGAGGAGACGCTGCGCGACCCCGGCGTGGTCGAGGCGGGCTACGCCGAAGAGCTGCGCTGGTCCGTGGGCCTGCTCGAGCAGTCGGCCGAGCCCGACCCGGCCCGGGCGCTGGGATCGGAGACCGTCTTCCTGGTCACCGGGGCGGCGGGCAGCATAGTCGCGGCGATCACCGCCGACCTCGCGGCGGCCTCGGGCGGCAGCTTCCACCTGCTCGACCTCGTGCCCGAGCCCGACCCCGCCGACCCGGACCTGGCGCGGTTCTCCTCCGATCGCGACGGGCTGAAACGCGAGCTCGCCGAGCGGATCAAGCAGAGCGGCGAGCGGCCCACCCCGAAGCTGGTCGAGCGCGAGCTGTCGCGGATCGAGCGCGCTCGCGCAGCCCTCGACGCGATCGAGGCGATCCGCGAAGCGGGCGGCAGCGCCCACTGGCACCAGGTGGACCTCACCGATACCGATCAGGTGTCGGCCGCGGTCTCGGCCGCGCTGGAGGAGAGCGGCCGGGTCGACGTCCTCATCCACTGCGCCGGGATGGAGGTGAGCCACTACCTGCCGGACAAGCCGCAGCGCGAGTTCGACCTCGTCTTCGACGTCAAGGCGAACGGCTGGTTCAACCTGCTCCACGCGCTCGGCGAGGCGACCCCGGGCGCCGCGATCGTCTTCAGCTCGATCGCGGCACGGTTCGGGAACGCCGGCCAAACCGACTACGCCGCCGCGAACGACCTGCTCTGCAAGAGCATCTCGCGCCTCGGCGCCGCCTCCGAGATGCGCGGCGTGGCGATCGACTGGACCGCCTGGGCGGGGATCGGCATGGCCAGCCGCGGCTCGATCCCGAAGATGATGGAGATGGCGGGGATCGACATGCTGCCCCCGCAGGAGGGGGTGCCCGTCGTGCGCCGCGAGCTGACCGCCGGGGGTCCAGGCGGCGAGGTTGTGGTGGCCGGATCGCTCGGGGTGCTGGCCGAGGAGCTTCATCCCACCGGCGGCCTCGATCCGGACGCGGCGACCGAGGCGATCGCGAGCCATCCCGGGCCGATGACCGGCCGGGCTTCGAGCTTCAGCCCCGCCGAGGGGCTCACCGTCCTCACCGAGCTCGACCCCGGCGATCAGGCGTTCCTCGACCACCATCGGATCGAGGGAATTCCGGTGCTGCCGGGAGTGATGGGGATCGAGGCCTTCGCGGAGGCGGCGGCCGCTCTGATGCCGGGGTGGCAGGTGGCGGCGTTCGAGGAGGTCGAGCTGGCCGCTCCATTCAAGTTCTACCGCGACGAGCCCCGCACGGTCGAGCTGCAGGTGCTGCCCCGCGACCGCGGCGACGGCACGCTGGTGGCCGATTGCCGCCTCGTCGGTAGCCGCTTTCTGCCGCAGGGCGAGCAGCGGGCCGTCCACTTCAGCGGCCGGGCCGTCCTGGCGCGCGAGCTTCCCAAGCCCCCGGTCGAGGAGGAGGCGCCGATCGAGGACGCGGAGGGAAACGGCGTGGGCGCGGAGGCGATCTACCGGATCTACTTCCATGGGCCCGCCTACCAGGTGCTGGAGCGGGCCTGGCGCCGTGACGGCACCGTGGTCGGCCGCCTCGCCGACGACCTGCCGCCCGACCACCAGCCGGCCAGCGAGCCCACCCGGGCCGCGCCCCGCCTGATCGAGCTGTGCTTCCAGACCGCGGGGGTGTGGGAGCTGGGCACCAGGGGACGGATGGCCCTCCCCACCCACGTCGATCGGATTACCCGCTTCGCCGGCGCGGACGCGCCGGGGACCCTCTTCGCGGTCGTCGCTCCGCGCGAGAACGGAGCTGCGATCGACGCCCGGGTGGTCGACCAGCAGGGCAAGGTCAGGGTCCTGCTCGAGGGCTACCGGACGACCGAGCTTCCCGGCGCACTCGATTCCGACGCGCTCGAGCCGATCCACTCGGCGATGAGCTAGCCGGGGGGGCTCATCATGGACCGCTCGTTCCACCGGCTTGCGATCGTCAACCGGGGCGAGCCCGCGATGCGCGCGATCCGGGCGGTGCGCGAGCTGAACGAGGAAGCCGAAGAACCGATCACCTCGATCGCCCTGTACATAGAGCCCGAGCACCAGGCGATGTTCGTCCGCGAGGCCGACGAGGCCTACTGCCTCGGCCCGGCCCGCGGCGGGGGCGGCGACCGAGCCGAGCGGATCGTCGAGTACCTCGACCTCGGCGTGCTCGAGAGGGCACTGGTCGCAACTGAGGCGGACGCCGCCTGGGTCGGCTGGGGCTTCGTCGCCGAGCACCCGGACTTCGCCGAGCTCTGCGAACGCCTCGGGATCGTCTTCGTCGGTCCCGACGCCGGCGCGATGCGGCTGCTCGGCGACAAGGTCGCGGCCAAGCGCCTCGCCGAGGAGGCGGGCCTCCCCGTGGCGCCCTGGAGCGGCGGCAACGTCGAGGGTCTCGCCGATGCCCTCGAGCACGCGGAGCGGATCGGCTATCCGCTGCTGATCAAGGCCGCGGCGGGCGGCGGCGGGCGGGGAATTCGCCGCGTCGATTCGGCCGAGCAGCTGGAGCCCGCGCTGCGCAGCGCCCGCGCCGAGGCACGAGACGCGTTCGGCGACGAAGCGGTGCTGCTCGAGACCCTGATTACACCGGCGCGCCACGTCGAGGTGCAGGTGATCGCCGACGGAGAGGGGACCGCGTGGGCGGTCGGCGTCCGCGACTGCACCCTGCAGCGGCGAAACCAGAAGGTCGTCGAGGAGTCGAGCAGCCCGGCGCTCTCCGCCGAGCAGGAGCAGGCGGTCAGCGAGGCGGCGGTGCGCTTGGCGGAGAGAGCCGGCTACCGCGGCGCGGCGACCGTGGAGTTCCTCTACCAAGCCGATCGGGGCCTGCTTTCGTTCATGGAGGTCAACACGCGCCTCCAGGTCGAGCATCCGGTCACCGAGGCGGCGACCGGCCTGGATCTGGTCAAGCTCCAGCTCCACGTCGCGGCGGGCGGGCGGCTGGAGGGCACGCCGCCCGCTCCGGTCGGCCATGCGATCGAGGCCCGGATCAACGCCGAGGACCCGGCGCTCGGCTTCGCGCCCGCGCCGGGGCGGATCGCCGTGCTCCGGCTTCCCGGCGGGCCGGGAATCCGGGTGGACGCCGGGATGTCCGAGGGCGATTCGATCCCCGCGCAGTTCGACTCGATGATCGCCAAGCTGATCGCCTGGGGGCAGGACCGCACCGAGGCGCTCGCCCGGCTGCGACGGGCGCTCGTCGAGACCACGATCGTGGTCGAGGGCGGGACGACCAACGTCGGCTTCCTCCTCGACCTGCTCGCCCGGCCGGAGTTCCGCGCCGGGGAGGTGGACACCGGCTGGCTCGATCGGCTCCAGCTCAGCGGGGAGACCGTCCCGGTCCGCCACGCCGAGGTGGCGCTGGTCGCAGCGGCGGTGGAGGCCGCGGACGCCCAGACGGCCGTCGATCGCGGCGCCTTCTACGCCTTCGCGCGGCGAGGGCGCCCCGAGGCTCAGGCCGGGGCCTCGCGCGAGATCGAGCTTCGCTATCACGGGCAGCGCTACCGGCCCGCGGTGCGCGAGATCGGCCCGAGCCTCTACCGCGTCACCCTCGACGGAATCTCGGTCGAGGTCAGCGCGGAGCGGATCAGCGCTCACGAACGGCGCCTGCGGCTGGGCACGCACGGGTTCAGAGTCGTCAGCTCGAGTCAGGGGGAGGACCTGCTGATCGAGGTCGACGGCGTCCCCCACCGGGTCTCGCGCGACGACGGCGGCCTGGTGCGCAATCCGGCCCCGGCGGTGGTGGTCTCGATCCCGGTCGAGCCCGGCGACGAGGTCGCCGCCGGAGACGTCGTCGCGGTGGTCGAGATCATGAAGATGGAGTCGTCGCTGAGCGCCCCCTTCCCGGGGCGCGTCCGCGAGGTGCTCGCCGGCCCCAACCTCCACGTCGGCCCCCAGGAGCCGCTCGTGCGGATCGAACCGCTCGATGCAGGCGCCGCCGAGTCGGGTGGCGAGCGGGTGCGGCTCTCAGTTGGAGAGCAGGTCAGCGCGGAGAGGAGCGCCTTCTGCCGCGAGAAGCTGCGGCGCCTCGAGTGGATCGTGCTCGGCTATGACGCCGAGCACGGGGAGGTGGGTCGGATCCTCGCCGATCTTCACGGCGCCTACTCGGATTCGCTTGCCGCCGACCCGGCGCTGGTTCAGGGGGAGCACCGGCTGCTCACCGTCTACGCCGACCTCCAGGTTCTCAGCAGGCCCCACCACGACGAAGCCGATCCCGACGCCGAGCTGGTGCGCAGCCCGCGCGAGTACATGAACTCCTACCTTCGCTCCCTCGACGTCGAGGCCGAGGGGCTGCCGGCGCGGTTCGTGGCCGACCTGGGGCGAGCGCTCTCCCACTACGGGGTCGAGGGACTGGACCGAACCGCGCAGCTCGAGGAGGCCTGCTACCGACTGTTCCTCTCACAGCGGCGAGCCGAGCGGGCTCGGGTGGTGATCGTCACCCTGCTGGACAGGCGACTCGAACAGGTCGATGCCCTGGTGGGGCGCCTCGGAGACGACTTCCGGGAGGCGCTCGATCGTCTCATCGCCGCGACCCAGGGGCGCGACCAGGTCCTCGCCGACCTGGCGCACGAAACGCGCTTCCGCTACTTCGACCAGCCGCTGATCGAGGCCACCACCGCGGCGACCTACCGCGAGGCCGAAGCCGATCTCGCGGCGCTGGTCGCCGACCCCGAGGGCGCCGACCGGGCGGATCGGATCGAGGCGCTGGTCGCCTACCCGCGCCCGCTCGTCACGCTGCTGAGCGAGAGGCTGCGAGACGGGGCAGAGCCGTTGCGCCGCGCCTTGCTCGAGGCGATGGTCCGGCGCTACTACCGGATGCGAACACTGGGCGAGTTCGAGGTGCTCGAGCTGGCGGGGGGATCGCTCCTCACCGCGACCCATCCTCACGACGAGGGGCTGCGCCGCATGGTGACGTCCCAAATCGATCTCGAAGACCTCCCCACCGCGGCGGCCGCCCTCGCCGCATATGCCGCCTCGCTGCCCGAGGGCGAGTCCCTGGTCGCCGACTTCTACGCCGAGTACGAAGGCGAGCCGCCTGCCCAGGAGGAGCTGGCGGAGCACCTGGCCTCGGTGCTCGACGAGGCCGGCCTGGCGCCGGGCGTGGAGCGGGTGGTGGTTGGCGTCGCCGAGCCGGCTCGCGGACGCGGCATGTCCGCCGTCGACCTGTTCACCTACCGGCGGGTCGACGATGCGATGGCCGAGGACGAGGTGCTGCGCGGCCTGCATCCCGAGATGGCGGACCGGCTGCGCCTCTGGAGACTGTCGAACTTCGCGCTTGAGCAGCTGCCGTCGACGGCTGAGGACGTCTACCTGTTCCACGGCACGGCGCGCGACAACCCCAAGGACGAGCGGGTCTTCGCCCTCGCCGAGGTGCGCGACCTGACCCCCGTCCGCGATCGGCACGGGCGCCTCACCTCGCTGCCGGAGCTCGAGCGGATGCTGGTCGGGGCGCTGGAGGGCATCCGGCGCTTCCAGGCTCACCGCAAGCCCAGCCGGCGGCCGCTCTGGAACCGGGTGATGCTCCACGTCTGGCCGGTAGTCGAGGGGCTGAGCCCGGCGGAGATCGAGCCGACGATGAAACGTCTCGGGCCCGCGACGCGCGGGCTGGGAATAGAGATGCTGCTCGTCAACGCCCGGGTCCGGGAAGAGGACGGCAGCGAGCGCCCCCGGGTGATCCGCTTCTTCCCGACCGGCTCGGGGGTGGTGGTCGAGGTCGAGGACCCCCCGGGCCGCCCGTTGATGCCCTACGACGAGGGAAGCGAGCGGATCGTCTCGGCTCGCCGCCGGGGAACCCTGCACCCGGCCGAGATCGTCAAGATGATCGCCCCGGCGCACTCCGGCGACGGCACGGTGCCCGGCCAACCTGCCGGGGACTTCGTCGAGCACGACCTCGATCCGAGCGGCGTCCTCGTGCCCGTCCAGCGCCCGCTTGCGACCAACCCGGCGGGGATCGTGGTGGGCATCGTCCGCAACTACACCGAGCGCTATCCGGAGGGAATGCGGCGGGTCGCCCTGCTCGGGGACCCGACCAGGGCGCTGGGCTCGCTGGCCGAGCCGGAGTGCCGGCGGATCATCGCCGCCCTCGACCTCGCCTCCGAGCTGGGCGTGCCGCTCGAGTGGTTCGCGATCTCGGCCGGAGCGAAGATCGCGATGGACAGCGGCACCGAGAACATGGACTGGATCGCCGCGGTGCTGCGAAGGATCGTCGAGTACACCCAGGGCGGCGGGGAGTTGAACGTCGTCGTCACCGGGATCAACGTCGGCGCGCAGCCGTACTGGAACGCCGAGGCGACGATGCTGATGCACACCCGCGGCGTCCTGATCATGACGCCCGACAGCGCCATGGTGCTGACCGGAAAGCAGGCCCTCGACTACTCGGGCGGCGTCTCGGCCGAGGACAACTTCGGGATCGGCGGCTACGAGGGGATCATGGGACCGAACGGCGAGGCCCAGTACTGGGCCGCGGACCTCGCCGGAGCATGCCGGCTGCTGCTCGGCTATTACGAGCATGCCTACGTGGCGCCCGGAGAGCGCTTCCCGCGTCGCGCCGAGACCTCCGACCCACCCGACCGCGATGTCGGCGAATCCCCCCACCGCGCGCCGGATTCGGGTCTGACCCGGGTTGGCGAGATCTTCTCCGACGAGACGAATCCGGGACGCCGGGCGCCGTTCGACATCCGCTCGGTGATGAGAGCGACGATCGACCGCGATCATCCCCCCCTGGAGCGCTGGGCGGCGATGCGCGGGGCCGAAAGCGCCGTCGTCTGGGACGCGCACCTGGGCGGCTGGCCCGTGTCCGTGCTGGGGATCGAGTCCCAGCCCCTCGCTCGGTCCGGCGAGCTGCCTGCCGACGGCCCGGACAAGTGGACGTCCGGCACGCTGTTCCCGCGCTCCTCGAAGAAGATCGCCCGGGCGATCAACGCGGTGGCGGGGCGCCGTCCCGTGGTCGTGCTCGCGAACCTCGCCGGCTTCGACGGCTCGCCGGAGTCGATGCGGAAGTGGCAGCTGGAGTTCGGCGCCGAGATCGGGCGGGCCGTGGTCAACTTCGACGGGCCGATCGTCTTCTGCGTGGTGTCGCGCTACCACGGCGGCGCCTTCGTCGTCTTCTCGCAGCGCCTCAACGAGAACCTCGAGGCGGTCGCCCTCGAGGGGACCCACGCGTCGGTGATCGGCGGCGCGCCGGCCGCCGCGGTCGTCTTCGCCCGCGAGGTCGCGCAGTCCGCGGACCGCGACCCGCGGATCGTCGAGCTGGACGAGCGGATCGCCGCAGCCGAAGGCCAGGAGCGCGCCCGTCTTCGCGCCGAGCGCTCCGAGCTGTGGGATCGGGTGCGCGCGGAGAAGCAGGGGGAATTCGCCGCCGAGTTCGACTCGGTCCACAGCGTCGAGCGGGCGGTTCAGATGGGCTCGGTTCACACGATCATCCCGCCGGCGGCCCTGCGTCCCTACCTGATCGAGGCGATCGAACGGGGGATGCGGCGTGCGGCCGACGCCGGGAAGGCGGGCGATGAGCAGAGTCGGCTGGCTGACGCGCGGGCTCGCTGACCTGCCCGGGCACGACGGGTGGTTGAGCGAGCGAGAGCTCGAGGTCCTCTCGACGCTGCGGGTCGACAAGCGCCGCGCCGACTGGCGGCTCGGGCGGTGGGCGGCGAAGAGCGCCGTGGCGAGCTGGCAGCAGGTGCCGCTGGCCGCGGTCGAGGTGCTCGCCGCCGAGGACGGCGCACCGGAAGCGCTCATCGACGGTGGGGAGGCGCCGGTCGCGCTGTCGCTCAGTCATCGCGCCGGGCGGGCGCTGGCGGCGGTGGGCGATGCCCCGGCCACGCTCGGCTGCGACCTCGAGGTGCTCGAGGCGCGCAGCCCGGCGTTCGTTCGCGAGTGGCTTCGCCCGGCGGAGCGCGAGCTGGTATGCGGCCTGAGCGGAGAGCGGCAGGATCTGGCCGCCAACCTGGTGTGGAGCGCGAAGGAGGCCGTCACCAAGGCACGGCGCGAGGGGCTGCGGCTGAACATCCGGCAGGCGACCGTCGAGCCCGGTCGCCTGACCGGTTCGGCCGGCCCGTGGGAGCGCCTTCGGGTCGCCTGGGAGGACGGTCCGACCGAGCTCGGATGGTGGCGCCGGGAGCGGCGCTGGGTGATGGTGGTGGTCGGCGATCCCGCCCCCGAGGCGCCGCCGGTCGAGCTTCGCTAGCCGCCGGGCGCCGCCTGTTGTCGGCCGCGGGCCGGAGCTCGCTCAGAAGAGCGGGTGCCTGTGGCCGTGCTCGTCGGTGTACTCGAAGACCGGCTCTCCTTCACCGGTCGGCGTCGGGCTGGTGACCGCGGCGATCACTCGTACGGCGCCGCTGCGCACCTGGCTCGACTCGGAGTCGAGAAGCGGCAGCAGGCGGTCTTCGAGGTCGTGGCCGCTGGCGGTCGCCAGCGCCGCCGATACCTCGCGCCAAAGCTCCGGGTGCTCGGTGAGGACCCCGACCAGCGCTTCGACGGCGGAGGGGGAGTCGATTCGCCCCAGGGCGAGGGTGGCCGCACGGCGCACGTCGACGTTCGGGTCGTCGAGCGCCTCGACCAGCGGCGCAACCGACTCCGCCGGTTCGCCGACGACGCCGAGCGCTCGCGCCGCCTCCGCGCGGACCTCGGGCACCGGGTCCTCGCGCACCAGGGCAGAGAAGCGAACGCGGGCCGCATCGGTCATGCGGTCATGGTAGTTCCAACGCGAGCGGCGGGGTCGCTGGCCGGGCTGGAAGAATTGGGGCATGGATTCGGCGATTCTCTGGCGGGTGGCCGTCGTGCAGGCCCTGGCGGTGTTCGTGCTCGCCCTGGCGCTGGGGATCGTCTTCTCACACGGCTTCTTCGCCGACTGGGGCTGGATCGTCGGGCCGCTGGCCTGGTTCGCCTGCGCCTGGTTCACGGCATGGGTCGTTGGGCTGCCGGTCGCGCCGGTCCTGCTCAGGGCGGTGCTGGCGGGCGTCGTCAGCGGGCTCTTCGTGATCGTCGGACTGCACTGGCTGGGCGCCGTCGTGGCGATCGGCATCTTCGCGGCTCTCTGCGCGCAGCTGCCCCGGCCGATGGCCGGCGGCGCCCGCTGACACACCGACGACAATCGAACTCGCGACCGTAGTCCTACGGTGCCGGACGATGCTCCCGGCGCTTCGGTTCAGGGCTGGAGCCCGGCCTCGACCTAGTTAGCGTCGACCAGAGCGATGCACGGCGATCACCGGAGCGCCAAGACCACCGAAAGGGCCTCGTCTACGTCGCGCATCTCGTCTGCGCTCAGACGTCCCGCAAAGTCGTCCAGGCGCTCGACGTCGAGCGCGCGCAGCTGCTCGACCATTACCCGGGTGCGCTCGGCTGCGACCTCGACCTCGGGTCGGAAGGTTGCGGGGAGCGCGCTGCGCGAAGTCGGCGCGACGAGCACAGTCGACAGCTCGAGGAGGTCGTCCGCCTGGACGAGCACCGCGTAGCGAGAGCCGTGTTGCTCGCGGCCGCCCCGCTTCGGCAGCCGCACTCGGTAGACGTCGCCGCGCGTCACTCCGGCCAGTCGGCGGCGACTGCGTCCATATCGGCGGCGACCCGCTTACGAGCGGCACGATCGGCGGGATCGGCGGCCAAGCGGGCTACCTCGGCAGCCAGGCCGGCTCGCCTCCGCTCGCGCTCGGCAGTCTCGGCGATCGCCTGGCGAGCAGCCTCGGCGCGGGTGATGCCACGCTTGCGGGCGATGTCCGCCAGCGCCCGCTGCCCTTCGGCGCCCAGCCGCAGCGAGAGAGGATGAGAGGCGGAAGCCATGTCGATCAGTGTAGCGCGTTACGTACTACACACTGCCCCGCGGCACGACCATCCGGATCGAGTTCAGGCCGGCGCCTACGGCTGTTCGGGTTCCCCGACCAACGGGGTCTTGACCGGCGCCGCGAGGCCGAGGTAGGCGACGATCTGGTAGCCGCCGGGGTTGGTTTGGATCGGCACGTTCTTCCAGTTGTTGGCGAGCCAGACGTTGCCGGAGGGATCGATCGCGACGCCGGTGTTGCGGACCAGGCCGTTGAAGCCGTAGCCGGTCCTGCGCGGCGAGATCGAGGCGCCGGTGCGGCGCTTCCCGGCCGGGCAGTTGATGCCCTTGGCGCGGAGGTGGGTGACGTAGGAATGGCGGCACTCGTGGGGCGAGGCCGGAGGCTTGCTGGGCGGGGCTTCCAGATGTCGCGGTAGGGGTTGCGCTCGCGCCACATGCGGCCGGTCGGGGTCGGGAAGAGGAGCTCGCAGCCTTGCTCGTGGTGCGAGGCCTGCTCAGCCCTGGTCTGCCTCGGGGGCCCGCAGCATCTCCTCGATCGCGGCGAGGAATTTGCCTGCGCCGTCGACGTAGCGCTTTGCTTCCTCGTCGCTCGGCGTGACCGCCTCGTAGTCGCCCCCCTCCCGGGCCACCTGGGCGTGCTGGGCGAGGGTGAACAAGGCGGCGTCGAAAGCGTCGGTCGTGACGTAGCGCAGGCGAAACAGGTTCCAGGTTCCCCGGTGGGTCCTGGCGCTGTCCTCGTCCTCCGAGAGGGCGGCTCTTGCCGCATAGAGCATCGAGTAGTAGGCGGCGCTGACCGCGCCCTCACGATGGCCGGAGGCGAGGACCTCGCGGGCCATGGCCAGTCGATCGCGCGCCTGGTCGACGAACTCCTCGGAGCGGGGGCTCATCCGCGGCTTTCCGCGGCGCCGAACTCGGGCAGGTCGCTGCCGTGGAGAATCAGCTTGTCGCGGTCGACCTCCTGGAAGAAGAAGGAGCGGATCGCGCGACGGTCGCGGAGGCGCTCGGCGTCGTAGACGCGCAGCGAGAAGTAGACCGGGCTGTCGCCCTCCGCGGCGGCCGCCGCTTCGACCGACGGCCTCACGGCCCAGCTCACGTGGCCGGCGTCCCGGGACGGATCGACGATCACCATCAGGTCGACGTCGGAGCGCCGGTCGATGTCCGCCTCGGACGGATCCGCCTCCCCCCGTGCGCGCGATCCGTACAGCCAGACGGCGAGCAGGTCTTCGTTCAGCTCGTCGCGCAGAAGGGCGACGATGCGCTCGACCACCCGCCGCTCACGGTCATTGAGAGCCGCACTCGCAAGAGCCTCGGAGAGCTGCGACACCATGATGCGCCCGACGAGAATCGAACTCGCGACCTTCGGCTTGAAAGCCTTTCATTGCCTTCGGTCTGCCCAGCTGGCGCTGTCCACGGGATCGTAGCGCTGATGCGAGGTGCCGAGCCGCCGGAGCCGCTCCCGTGGGGCCGGAAATGCCCCAGAGGAGCGCCCACGGGTTGCTCGAGTAGTTGCCCTCACCGGCTCGGGCCACGGCGAACCGGACGACGGGGGCGCAATGCTCGAGCCTGCTCGAGGTCCTTGTCGTCTTGGCGTAGGTGCTGTCCGCGCTCCTCGTCGGTGTCGCGAATGAGGGCGTGCGCGAACTGCTCCTGCAAGCGCACGCGAGAGAAGCGCGAAAGTAGCAGGACCACGTCGGTGACCTGGCCCCCAGTCGTGAACGCGACCCAGAGCGGTTTTTGGCCCGAGTCCGGACCGGAGCCTTCACCTACCCCGGCGCGATCGGCAGGCCCACCTCGATCGCCGCTTCGGCCAGCGCTCCGTCCCAGGTGACGAGGGCGACCACGTTTTCGCCCAAGGCCAGCGCGGTGGCCAGGTGCACGGCATCGTAGCCGCGCAGCTCGAAATCTTCGGCCAAGGTGCCGGCGCTCCGGGCGAGCGGCTCGTCGACGCCGATCAAGGCCAGGTCGGACACGAGGTCCTCGAAGTCGGCGAGCGCGTGGTCGTGTTCTCTCTCCCCCAGCCGACCGCTGCGTCGCGCTGCGGCCAGGGCGGCGCGACCCTCGGGATAGACGAGCATGCTGGCGGCCGCCGCGTGGGAGGTGCTCCACAGCTCGGATGCCAACTCGGAACCCTCCTCGGCGACGACGAGCTTGACGAGCGCCGAGGTGTCGAAGTAGAGGGTCAGCGGCGCTGCTCGGCGACCAGATCTGAAACCGGTCCCGTGGCCTTCACCTGCGCCCGGCGGGCCGAGCGTCGCCTCTGTGGCAGGCGCACCAGGCCGCGCTCGGCGAGCTCGGCCAGCGGATCGCGTGACTCGGCGGCGCTGAGCCGGGCAACCGGCCGCCCGCGCCGGGTAACCAGCACCTCTTGGCCCTCTTCGACTCGCTGGAGGTACTCGCTGAGGCGGTCGTGCAACTCCCGCACGCCGACCTCTCCACTGCGGGCATGTAGCGTCATCTGCACGACTTTAGCAGCTACATCTAGCGGTCCGCCCTACCGATCCCGCCGCTGGCTCAGCGCTGTCGCCGTTCCAAGGGAACGTCAAGGGAACGAACCAGCCCAGAAATCGACCCTTCGGCGTCGCTGACCTGGGTTGACTCAACCTCAAGATCGGCGCTCAAGAACGGGGCCCCTGCGGACAAATTCGGCTCCGCACTGCGGCTTCCCAATGCGCCCGACGAGAATCGAACTCGCGACCTTCGGCTTGAAAGACCGAATCGCATCCGTCCACGAAAGCCCTGCTAAGGCTCTGAAAACGGCAGAAATCCCCTGCTCATAAGGACTTTGGCGCTTCGCCCGTAGTGCCCTTCTTTGACCGTCTAGAACCGCTGCTGGCCCTTTATGACGAGGGCCGTACAAGGGCCGGGGCCAGCCCAGCGCCGGGTAGGCTTGGAGGGTGGGTTACGACGCGTCAGACCGGACGACCCCTGAGCTGCTTGGGGACTGGGCGGCGATCATGCGCGAGCTCGCAGCGCGCGACGTGATCCGTACGAACAACAACCCAGTCGGCGACATCGCCGAGCTGATTGTTGCCGACCACTACGGCGGAGAACGCGGCTCCTTCAATCAGGCCGGCTGGGATGTGATCGCGCCGAATGGAGAGCGCATCCAGGTCAAGTCCCTGCGGAAGACGCCTGACAAGACCCGCACGGTGCTATCCCCAATCCGCGATGAGGAATACGACTCCGTGGTCGTCGTGATCTTCAACGAGGCCTTCCAGGTGACCGAGGGCCTGCGTCTCACGCGCGAGCTAGTTGAGGAACTCTTTCCGATCAAGGAGCATCAGAACGGACGTGTCATCAGGGTGACCCAGAAGCTCAAGAGAAACCCGGCTGTCGAACACATCGACCTCTCTACCTCTGGCGGCTGGCTGGACTAGCAGAGACCCAGGTCCATCAGATCGGCTAGGTCCCGCGCGATCAGCCCCAGTTCACCCTCGGCGCTCGCGGCTCGCAGCCTCTCGGCTGCTTCCCGCTCCCCGAACATGCCATGAGCAAGGAGCCCTTCAACTCGACGGAAGTTTCGCCGCGCTAACCACGCCTCGACTTCAAGGCAGGCGTTCACCAGGTGGCGGTCCTCGTCGTCCAGCTCTGCCAGCGCGTCCTGCTCGTTGTCCGGCAGCTCGTCCCAGAACTCCATTGGGTGGCGCCCGCCCCTGCACAGGTACATCATGACGTCAAGGCGCTCGGCCCGGCTGTAGGTGGCCTCACCAGGGCCGGTGAGCTCGGCGCCCTGCGTCGCCGTGACGTCGATCTACTCCACGGCAAGCTGCACGTCCATCGCGCTCTCAAGGACGTCAACACGTCCAGCGAGAACATCTCACCGGAGGACAAGGGCTTGATCTTCGGCCCGACCAAGACCGGCAAGGCCCGCAGCGTCGGCCTCCCCCGTTTCCTGGTCGCGATGCTCACCGAGCATCTGGACGCGCTAGCCGCCGACCCGGATGCGCTCGTCTTCACGTCCACCCGAGGCGAGCCGGTTCGCCACGGCAACTTCTACCGGCGGCACTTCAAGCCCGCAGTCCGGGCGGCACTGCTCGCCGAGAAGCATGGGCTGCGCTTCCACGACTTGCGGCATACCTGCGCGTCCCTGCTCATCGCGGCGGGCGCGCATCCGAAGGCCATCCAGGAGCACCTGGGCCACCGGGACATCCAGACGACCTTCAACGTCTACGGCCACCTGCTCCCGTCCGCCCAAGAGGCATTGGCAGCTGCGCTCGACAGCGCCTATGCGGGTGAAGATCTGACCGACGTGACAGCGCTGCCGACCGGCTAGAGGCTAGATTTTCTGACAACAGCAGCTCGGCTCAGGAGGAAAAATGCAGGTCACGGTGGAGGAGATTCCGCAGGTGCCGGTCGGTAACAAAGGCATTCTGGTGCGGATCAGGGATGAGCAGGGGAAGAACCTCGGAAAGCTCTGGATCGGCCAAGCGAAGGTTCGCTGGGCGAAAGGATCGGTGCACGAGAAGAACGCAAAGAGTCTTTCCGTCGAAGACTTTGTCAATTATCTCAACGAGCTGACCTAATGTCGTAAGCGCGCGATCCAGCATTGGTAAAACCTAAGGTCGCATGCTTGCGGCTTAGATGCTCGCCCTTGCGCTGCCTTCTAGTCCTGCTTCCAGTTTTCCGGCAGAAGTGCCTCAGCGAGCTCCAGCAGAATGTCTTGGGGGTCTTGCCCTAACGCTATCTCCAGGAGCTCCCCGTCGTCGCCAAGAGCCTGTCCCATCCAGATCGGGTCGTCAGGGTCCGTCGGTTCAGTCCAAACGATCCGGTATCCCTCAGATCGCAGCGTCTTGACCGCTGTTCGGTCTATGTTCAGCGTCGGTTTCTCCTCGAGGTCCACGTCTTGCTGAATGCCGTGGCCTTCCGCATCCCAACGGTCTTTGGCGGCACGCGCGGCCTCAAGTCTCGACGGCCCTTCTGCGGGGTAGAGGTACCGATCCACGTCCCGCGCCATGATGTGCGCTGAGTGTTTTGTTATATGCGGGGTCGAGTTGGGTCCCATACCGAACCCTCGCGCAGCGAAGACGACAATCGCCCCGCGTTCATCGAACCACTCCATGATTTCGTTGATCTCCCGCTGCTCCGGCCCTGGGTCACCGCCAGTAGGGCGAATGCCATGTGAGAGGGCTTCAATTTCGGCAGGAGGCTCCACCCAGTCGCAGACCATCCCAACCTCGGACCCTCCGTGCGTCTTGCGGGCGGTCGCAATCCGAGCTGACAGCGCCTCCTCTCCCATCGCCATGACCGTCCCACTGATGCGGACGATGACGTGGCGGATTATGCCAGCGTCGTGGTCCGCGACCACCTGCCAGTCCCAGACACTGCCGTCATAGCCTTCCGGGTTCTGCGCTTCGCCCTGGCCCTGTATTTCCCACGGCATCCACGCCACCCTACCGGCCATCCGACTTCACTTCCCGAATTGCGCGCGCGATTTCATCGGCCGCTTTAGTCAGGCTCTTCAGCGGTTGATCAAATTTCTTGTGCATCGCCTCAGCTGCTCGGCGCTCGGGTTCGGGTGGCTTCCAACTCTGTTGAGCCTCCTTGACAAGCTGACCCCACTCCGGCAACTCTTCGAACCGCTCATCTACTTGGTGGCGGTTGCCGACCGCATCCCGCATCTCTCCCAATAGGCGCACTTCCTCGTAGATATCGGGCATCGACTCCATTCCGCCACTCCTCTTGTCTGGCGGGAACAACTCGACTTGCTCACCAGACGCCATGACGTTGCGACGCCATCGCGCTCCCGGCGGAGACGCCGACTCATCGATGGGGACCCACTCAGTCCGCACGTCTATGTCCAGCGCCGCCCCCGGCCCGACGTTCTTGATGGCCAGGTCAAATAGGTTTGGACCCAACGCATGCATATCGAGCGCCAGCTTGGGCAGAACCGCCGCGTCCCTGGCCTTCTTCATCTCCCGGACCATCTTGCGGTTCTGCAAGGCATAGAAGATCGTTACGGCCACCAGGGCAAACGTGAGAATTGCCGTCGAGGCACCCTGGTGCTGGTCGAGAAAGTCGAAAAGATCGGCGTACAGCATCAGAATCATGATCGCGCTCGGGGTGGACAGGTAGCAGCCCAGCGTTCTAGCGGCCGCAGCTCTACATAGCATTCATCGCATGGCTCGCACGGCAGCGGCGATTCGCTCGGATATCGCTTTGCTAGAAGACTTTGCGTCCTCCTACCGGCTCTATTTCTCCGTGCCGGATGAGGATGGATCGGTCCCTGTACTCAGCGGGAGCCGCGAGGCCCTGCGCCAGAAGATTCACCGGCAGCTTGGGCCTTCGGAGCGAATCATGCAGACAGCGGGCACGAACGGGATAGGAGTGATGCCGCCCGCTGCTATCGGCGGGCCTCCGCGACAGGGCCTCGCGGCCACGGCTTTCGCGCAGGAGCATCCGATCTTTGCAGCGGCGGAGCCACCAATACATTTGGGCGTGCTGGACGCGGTCAACCTAACGCTCGGCGTTCTAGAAGACGAATTGAAGAAGTCCGGTGGCGCGGTCAAAGATGCCCCGACTCCTCCGGCTATTGCCCAACCGACGTGTCGCCGCATTCCTCGAAGCCTTCAGCGCCTGAGACCGCACTTCCCCAAGTGGCGCGCCTGGATCGTCGGCACAATTGCTTTCCTCGCCAGCGTGGCAGTGATCGTCGGGACTCTTGGGACGATCTTTGGCTGGTGGTCGGGGTAGCCCTAGCTGCCCGCCGCGCCCTTGTAGCCCTTAACGACAAGGGCCGTACAAGGGCCGGGAGCCTAACCGCTCAAACCCCATCCACGCAAAAACACCGCCGTAGCGGGGCTTTTGGTGATGCGCCCGACGAGAATCGAACTCGCGACCTTCGGCTTGAAAGACCGACGCTCTTTGGTCCCCGTGAAGGGACCGTTGACCACTGAGCTACGGGCGCCTATGCCTGCAAACCGGCCATATCCTCTTCGCAGCCGCAATGCAGCAAGAGGATTCTAGGCAAGCTGCCGAAGCGATGCGGCCTCGGCTGCGCCGCGCCTGAGGCTCCGAGTTGACGATGTCCGCCGACCTGCCTAACGGACGATCGAGACGGCTGCCGGGCCGTTGCGATCGGGCGCAAGGCCTCGGCCGAGTGTCTGTGGGTCCTTTACCTGTCTGTGAGCCCTTGCCTAGCAGAAGGCGGTGATCATGAACGACGTGTCGACAAGAACCCCCTGATGGTTGAGAAAGGTGGCTTTGACATCCGCGCTACCTGCCGCGGCGGACATGTCGACCAACGGAATGTAGGCCCCCGCCGCGAGGGGGGTCGTTCCCGACGGGTCGCCGACACCCGCCGTCGCCTGGACGACGCAGTTCACGAGGCTTCGGTCGAACGTCACCGTGTAGGCACTGGCCCCGGCAGGGTCGTTGACCGCGATCACGCCGCTTCCGTATTGCAGGGTCGCGGTGCTCGCGGCCCCGCTGTCGTGGATGTAGCCGAAGAGCTTGGTGGCGTCCTGCCCCGACGGGCCCTGCTGGCCCTGGGGCCCCTGGGATCCCTGGGATCCCTGCGGCCCCTGAGGACCGGTCGCCTTTACGATCTGCCTCGCGACCTCTTTTCGGATCAGCCTCCTGAGCTTCTTCTTCTTTACGACGATCGTGGCGCCCTGACCGCCGATCGCCGGCGTCGCTATCGCACCCGCTGCGATCACGGCAAGCGCGATCGTGACGTGGCTCCACTTGGCTCTCCACCTCATCTTGACTCCCCTTCTCTCCCTGCCTCTAGCCCGCCTTCTGCGGACTGTTCGTAGCCACGTTACTCGTGAGCGCCGAATTCCTCACGGCCCCGGCTAACGAGAATCGCGTGCCAATGCCAAGGGGCGGGCGGCCGAATCCTGTCGGGCGCGGGACGCGGAGGGTGGGTCCCTACGGCAGGGTATTTCCGCCGATCGCCGCCTGCACGGCGGCGACCAGCTCGTTCAGCTCCGGCTCATGCTGCACCTCGACCCAGGCGCCGGTCTTGTGCTTACCGAGCCCGGCCTGGTACTCGAACTTGAGGTTCAGGCGGCCGAGCTTCGGCGACTTCAGCTCGATCTTCCGCAGATTCTCGATCGGCACCCGGGTCAGCTCGCCAGCGCCGAATTCGAAGATCTCGCCGTCGAAGGCGACATGTCCGCTGGGCCAGCTGGGAACTTTCACGTCCCCCAGCCTACTCGTACCCGTCCGCTCAGCGCGCCCGGGCCTCGGAATGGAAGTGAAAGACCGACGCTCTTCTTGGACCCCGTGAAGGGTCCTCCGTACGGACCTATGGAGCCGGCTGTCTGACCCGTCGGCTCCCGATCAGATTCAGCTTGAACTCCCTGATCACCTCAGGTTCCAGGACCTCCCCGCCGGGCCCCTCGAAGCGGAGCGCGTCGAAGGGGCACTGCACGATGCAGGCTCCGCACTGAACGCACTCCTCTGGCCGCACGAGGCTTGCCAGATGCGCCTCGTGGTCGACTGAGAAGACGCGCTTCGGGCAGACCTGCTCGCAGAAGCCCGCGCCCTTGCAGAGCTCCGTGTCCAGGGCGATCGACAGCAGCCGGTCTGCGTGCAGGCCGCTCTTGTAGACGGGCGTGCTCCCCGTCAGGTCGAGGCCGATCAGCAGCAGGACGACGAGCGAGGACAGCCCCCACTGCAGCACCAACGTCCACGAGAGGTCGCCGATGAGCGTGGAGTAGCCGATCAGGCCGAGCATGAAGCCGAGCCAGAGGAGCAGCGGCAATCCGCGCTGGCCGAAGTCGAAGAAGACGAAGCCGACGTTCTTCCCGGCGGAGTGAAGACGTTTCTCGTACAAGGGAAAGCTGAGAAAGATCAGCACGGAGAGACCCCACACGAGCCCGGCAAGCGGCAGCACCGCCCCCGTGGAGAAGGGAAGCAGCAGCAGCGAGAGCAGGGAGATCGGGACTGCCCAGGCGATCGCCATCTCGAGACGCCGTCGCCAGGGGAAGCCCACCGTGCGCATCTCCTCGTCCGTCTCGAGGCCCCGGTCGAGGAACGCCGGGATGTCGTCGGCCTCGACCGGGCCCCAGACGATCCTCCAGCCGGTCTTCCTGCGGACCGTCTTGCCTTCGATCCCCGTCGCGGCGAGCTGGGGCAGGACCAGACGCCGGTGGTCCACCAGCTCTTCGATGCCGCTGGTCTTCAGCACCGAGACGACGTCGTGGTTGGTGAGCAGCCCGCCGGTCGCGGCACACCACACGTTCACCCCCCGGCTGTTGGCGACGAGCAGGTAGGCGTCGAGGCCGGCGAGCGCACGCCTGACGCGCTCGACCGAGAGGCGGAAGTTGCAGGTCAGGAAGACGGGCGAGTCGCGGTCCGGCCGACCGATGCGCAGCAGGCCGGTCCGGGAGGGGAACGGGAGCAGCCGGAGCAGCGTCTGAAAGACGGAGACCCAGATGTAGCTGAGTCGTCTCATCGCTCCCCCACGGGCCTCTGCGCCACGTACACGCCGAAGCTGCCCATCGGGCTGTGGGCGGTGGAGACGAGCGAGAGGCCCGCGGCGGCGAGACCCTCCGGCAGGGCGCGAACCGCGTGGCTCGTCTGCTGGGTGATCAGGTAGGTGAGGAGCGCGAGAGGCGCCCTGAGGAGCCAGCGCAGCGCGCGCGTGATCGCGTGGCGGGGGCTGACCTCGTCCGCAACCAGCAGCAACCCGCCGGGCTTCAGCACCCGCGCCACCTGGTCGAGGGTGTAGCGGAGCTCGTCGTCGCTCAGCTCCGAGAAGCAGAGGCCGCTGGTGACGGCATCGTAGCTTCGCTCTTCTTCCTCGTCGAGCTCCGCGACGCCCTGCTCGGCGAGCTCGACCCGCCCCTCGAGCTGCTCGTCCCTCACCCGCCTGCGGGCAATCGCGAGCATCTCCGGGTTGATGTCGATCCCCTTGACGATCGCTCCCCGCCGCGCGGCGCGCACCGCAAGCGCGCCGGTGCCACAACCGAGGTCGAGCACCCGCTGGCCGGACTCGATCTGGCCGGCGAGCCGGTCGTAGGCGCGATCCACGCGCCCGAGGGTGAGCAGGCGGATGCCGAGGTCGTAGCGGCGCGGAGCGGACTCCAGGACGCGCATCAAGACGTACGTGCTCATCGTCTGCCCGATTTCAACTCTATCGGCGCCGGGGTGGGAGAATCGCGTCGTGAGCGCGGCGGCTGAAAGACAGGCATGGAGCTAGGGCTCGAACGCCGGGTTGCGCTGGTGATGGGCGCCAGCCGCGGGCTGGGACGGGCGATCGCCGCGGCGCTGGCCCGTGAGGGCGCCCGGGTGGCGATCGCCAGCCGCTCGCTCGAGCGGATCGAGGAGGCGGCCGCGGGGATCGACCACGACATCTGGCCGTTCGTCGCCGACACCTCCGACCTAGATCGGCTGGCGGAGCTGCCGGCCGAGGTCGAGGCCACACTCGGCCCGCTCGACGTCCTGGTCGCCAACAGCGGCGGGCCGCCGCCCGGCGGGCCGCTCGACCAGAGCCTCGAGGAATGGGACGAGTCCTACCGCTCGCTCGTCCTCGCGCCGCTGGTGCTTGCCGGCGCCGTCGTGCCGGGGATGCGCGAGCGCCGCTGGGGGCGGATCGTCAACGTCGGCTCCACCTCGACCCGCGAGCCGATCACCGGGCTCAATCTCTCCAACGCGAACCGGATGGCCGCCGTCGGCTTTCTGAAGACGCTGTCGCGCGAGGTCGCCGCCGACGGGATCACCGTCAACACCGTCGCCACCGGACGCTTCGCGACCGACCGGCTCGCCTCCAACTACGGCTCAATGGAGGCGGCGCAAGCGGCGGCGCGCGAGGAGGTCCCGGCGCAGCGGCTCGGCCGGCCTGAGGAGTACGGCGACCTGGTCGCCTTCCTCTGCTCCGAACGCGCCGCCTACATCACCGGGGCCGTGATCCCGATCGACGGCGGCCATCTCCAAACCGCGTTCTGAGGCGCCACTCGCGCTCGCCCCCCGCCAGCGAGCGTGCGCGGGAATCCTCGCGCCAACCTACGATGAGGGGGCGATGAGCCACACCCACGCCGGCCACAGCCACGGCGTCAGCGCCGACGCCGACCGCGGCAAGCTGCTGATCGCGCTGACGCTGATCCTCGGCTTCATGGCCGCCGAGGTGGTGACCGGGATCATCGCCAACTCGCTGGCGCTGCTCTCCGACGCCGCCCACATGCTCACCGACGCGGCGGCGATCGGCCTGGCCCTGGTCGCGATCAACCTCGCCCGCCGCCCCGCCGAGGGGCGGATGACCTTCGGCCTCAAACGGGTCGAGATCCTCTCCGCCCAGGCCAACGGGATCACCCTGCTGGTCCTCGCCGCGATCATCGCGATCGAGGCGGTGAGGCGGCTCGTCTCGCCCCCCAGCGTCGAGGGCGGCCTGATCCTCGTCGTCGCCCTGGTCGGGATCGCCGTCAACCTCACCGCCACCGCGACCCTCGCCCGCGCCAACCGCCAGAGCCTCAACGTCGAGGGCAGCTTCCAACACATCCTCACCGACCTCTTCGCCTTCATCGGCACGGCGATCGCCGCCGCGGTGATCCTGCTGACCGGCTTCGACCGCGCCGACGCGATCGCCTCGCTCCTCGTCGCCGGGCTGATGCTGCGCTCGGCCTACGGGCTGCTGCGCGACTCGGGGCGGATCTTCCTCGAGGCCTCGCCGAAGGGGATCGACCCGGAGCGGATCGGCCGCCTGATGGCCGAGCAGAGCGGCGTGGTCGAGGTCCACGATCTGCACGTCTGGGAGGTCACCTCCGAGTTCCCCGCCCTCTCGGCCCACGTCACGGTCGGGCGGGACGTCAACTGCCACCGCACGAGGCTCGAGTTAAGTGAGCTGATCAAGCGCCAGTTCGGGATCCACCACACCACTCTGCAGGTAGAGCACGAGCCCCGGCACCTCGTTCAGATCGAAGGCTAGGGCCGATCCCGGTAGGGGTGGAACGTCTTGTACTTTTTCTGCGCCTTCCAGCTCGGACGGCCGCAATCTGTCTTCAGAAAAAGTTAAGTGGAACCCCTACCGGGATCGGCCCTCGAGGGATTCAGTCTCAGGCGCCGCGCTCGCGCATCGACGGGAAGAGGACCACGTCGCGCAGCGTCTTGGCGCCGCTGAGGATCATCATCAGCCGGTCGACGCCGAGGCCGGCGCCGCTCGCCGTCAGCATCCCGTATTCGAGCGCCCGCACGAACTCCTCGTCGTGCTCGTGCGGGGTCGGCTCCGCCCCCGCCCGCTGCCGTTCGCGCTGTTCGACGAAGTGGCGCCGCTGTTCGATCGGATCGTTGACGTCGGTGCCGCCGCCGGTGATCTCCATCCCGGCGACGATCCCGTCGAACGCCTCGCCGAGCAACTCGGGGCGCTCAGGCGCCGGCTTGACCAGCGGCCAGAGCGCCAGCGGCAGGTCGACGATGAAGGTCGGCTGGGTCAGCTTCGGCTCGATTAGCTTGCCCTGCAGGGTGTCGACCAGGCCCGCCCAGTCGTCGTCGGACTCGGCGTCCTCGCCGGCCAGCTCGGCCAGCTCGTCGCGGCTCGCCTCGCAGATGTCGATCCCGGTCTCCTCGAGCAGCGCCTCGCGCAGCCGCACCCGCGGCCAGGGCGGCGCCAGGTCGATCGTCTCGCCCTCGCGCTCGACCTTCGTCGTGCCCAGGACCCGCTGCGCGACGTCGGCGACCAGCCCCTCGGCGAACTCCATAACGCCGTGGTAGTCGGCGCCGCTGACGAACCACTCGAGCATCGTGAACTCGGGGTTGTGCTGCGGCGACATCCCCTCGTTGCGGAAGAACTTGCCCAGCTCGTAGACGTTCTCGAAGCCGCCGACGATCGTCCGCTTCAGATACAGCTCGGTGGCGATCCGCAGGAAGAGGTGGCGGTCGAGAGCGTGGTGGTGGGTCTTGAAGGGGCGCGCCGCGGCGCCGCCGGTCAGCCGCTGCAGGATCGGCGTTTCCATTTCGACGTAGCCGTGCTCGTTCATGTAGTCGCGGATCGCCGCGATCAGCTTGGCCCGCATCGCGAAGATCTCGCGCGAGCGCTCGTTCGCCATCAGGTCCAGCTCGCGCTGCCGGTAGCGCACCTCCGGGTCGGAGATGCCGTGGAAGAGGTCGGGCGGGTCGCGCAGCGCCTTGGCGAGCAGCGTGCACTCCCGCAACTCGATCGCCAGCTGGCCGCGCTTGGTGACGTAGAGGTCGCCCTCGACCCCGACCAGGTCGCCGATGTCGAGGTCCGCGATCCGCTCGTAGGCCTCCGGGCCGAGCGCGTCGAGGCGGGCGTAGGCCTGGATCGTCCCGGAGAGGTCGCGGACGTCGAAGAAGGTCGTCTTGCCGTGGCCGCGCTGCCCGGTCAGCCGCCCGGCGATCCGGTAGGAGAAGTCGCGGTGCTCGCCCGCGCCGAGCTGCTCGGGGTCGTGCGTGGCGTGGATCGCGGCGATCTCCGTCCGGTCGGGGAAGGAGCGCGGATAGGGATCGACCCCTTCCGCCCGCAGCCGCTCGACCTTGGCGAGGCGCTCGGCCTCGGTCGACCCCGCCGCGGGCTCGACCCCGGCGGATGCGTCGCTCATCGCAGCGGCTCGAACCGCGCCCCGGACCTCAAGGCGCGACGCCGACGGTTACTCGCTCACCACCCATGTAGTCGCGCATGGTAGTCGCGTCGCGCAGCATCTCCCGCATCGCCGGCCCGTGGTGGGTGTCGTGCTCCAGCGCCATCCGCCAGCCGCTCGGCGTTTCGGCGACCAGGCCGCGGATCACCCCGAGGCCGTCCGCGCCACAGGCGCCGGTGACGGCGATCCGCGGCTCGCGCCGGATCTCGGGCGAGCGGTCGTAGATCGTCTCGTCGGTCACGTAGGGAAGGTTGGCGATCACCAGGTCGACCTCCTCGAGCTCCTCCGGAAGGCCCTCGCCGACGCTGACCTCGAGCGACAGGCCGAGCCGCGCGGCGTTCTCGCGCGCCGCTTCGGCGGCCTCCGGCGAGAGGTCGGAGGCGGTGACGCGCAGGTCGGGGCGCTCGGAGAGCAGGGCGAGGGAGATCGCGCCCGAGCCGGTTCCGACCTCGTGCACGCGGGCGCCCTCGGGCAGCTCGGTCCCGGCCTCGACCAGCAGCTCGGTCTCGCGGCGCGGCCAGAGCACTCGCGGGTCGACCGCGATCTCCAACCCGCGAAAGGGGGCGCGGCCCAGCACGTAGGCCAGCGGCTCGTGCTCGGCGCGGCGCGCCGCCGCCGCCTCGATCGCGGCCACGACCTGCGGCGAGGGCTCCCCGGCCCCGTCCCTCGACAGCTGCTCCGGGCTGATCCCCAGCGCGTCGGCGACCAGCGCCTCGGCGTCGGCCTGCGGTTCCTCGCAGCCCGCGGCGCCGATCTTCGCGGTGGCGGCGTCGAGCAGCTCGCCGACCGTCGCCGGCCGCTCCCCCCTGCTATCGGTCGTCGCTGGACCCACTTCGCCGTTCCCTCCTCGGTTTACCTCAAAAGATTTTGCGCAAGATTAACAGCAATTCGAAGCTCCGCAATCAGGTCGCCGGGCGGGTCCCGGCCGCTTGTGGAGCGGCATCGCGGGAGAGAGTCCCGTGCCGCCGCCTGACTGCGTAGAGGCCGATCGCCCCGGCCAGCATCATTGCAAGGCTCTCCAGCTGAGCGGCGGTGAGCCCCAGCGCGACGTCCGTGTTGCGGCGGACGAACTCGACCAGGAAGCGCTCGGCGCCGGCGTAGACGAGGTAGATCGCGAACAGGACGCCGGCCCGGTAGCGGTCGCGCAGCTGCCAGAGGATCCACGCCCCCAGCCCCATCGCCAGCGTCTCGTAGACCGGGGTCGGGTGGACGTCGCGATCGGTCGGCAAGGTGCCGTCCGGGTAGGACATCGCCCACGGGCCGTTCCACGGCTTGCCGTAGTCGCCGTCCCCGGAGAGCTGGCAGCCGACCCGGCCGATCGCGTAGCCGAGCGCCAGCGCGGGCGCCGCCAGGTCGAGCAGCGCGACCTTCAGGAAGTCGCGGTACCAGGCCCAGAGCACGACGCCGAGGGCGCCGCCGATCGCGCCGCCGTACCAGACCAGCCCCGAGCCGGAGAAGAGGTTGCCGAGCAGGTCCTCCTTGACGCTGTCGTAGTTCTGCACGACGAAGTAGACCCGGGAGCCGACCACGCCGCCGATCAGCGCCGCGAACCCCATCTCATAGGCCCAGTCGGCCGGCTTGCCCAGCTCCTTCAGCCGCTTGTAGACGAGGGCGCCGGCGGCGAGGAAGGAGAGGGCGAACATCAGGCCGAAGCTCTGGAGCGTGATCGGGCCGATCTGAAGCTCCGGGTACATCCCCTACTCCGCGAGCAGCGTGCGCAGCAGCGCCTTCTGGGTGTGGAGCCGGTTCTCCGCCTGGTCCCATACGGCGGAGCGCGGCCCGTGGAGGACCTCCTCGCTGATCTCCTCGCCCGGGTGGGCGGGCAGGCAGTGCAGGACGACGGCGCTGTCCTTCGCCACGCCGAGCAGGTCGGCGTCGACCCGGAACGGGGCGAGGTCGGCGCGGCGACGCTCGGCCTCCACCTCGTCGCCCATGCTCACCCAGACGTCGGTGTAGATCGCGTCGGCGCCGGAGGCGGCGAGCCGCGGGTCGTCGGTCAGCTTGGCGCCGTGGCCCTCCTCCAGCTGGTAGCCGGCGGGGGCCGCGACCACCACCTCGACCCCGGCCCGCTCGCCGGCGATCGCCAGCGAGCGGGCGACGTTGTTGCCGTCGCCGACGTAGGCGAGCCGCAGGCCGTGCAGGTCGCCGAACCGCTCGCGCAGGGTGAGCAGGTCGGCGAGCGCCTGGCAGGGGTGGTGGCGCGGGGTGAGCGCGTTGACGACCGGCACCTCGGCCGCCGCGGCCAGCTCGGCGAGGGCCTCGTGCGAGCCGGAGCGGATCGCGATCGCGTCGACGTAGCGCGACAGCACCCTGGCGGTGTCGGCCACCGACTCGCCGCGCGCCAGCTGCAATTCGTCGCCGCGCAGGACGATCGGTGTCGCCCCCAGCTCGGCGACGCCGACCTCGAGGGAGATCCGCGTCCGGGTCGAGGGCTTTTCGAAGACGAGGGCGACGCTGCGGCCGGCCAGCGGGCCGGCCGGGGCGCGTTCTTGTCGCATAGCACCAGAAACGTGCCCCGCGGCGCGGGTTGCTTTCAGCTCCAGCGCCAGGTCGAGCAGCTGGGAGAGCTCGAAGGCGCCCAGCTCTTCGCCGGTGAGGAAGTCGCGCTTAGATGGGCTCTTGGCCAAGCCGCGGATACTAGAGTCATGCAGCTCACCGCCCTCGCCTGGAACCTTTTCCACGGGCGAGACTTCCCGCCCGACCCGGCGCTCTTCACCTGGCGCTCGCGGCTGCTTCGGAGGAGCGAGCGCAACGCCACCCACGTCCAGGTCAACCGCGACCTGCTGTCCGAGTTCGCCGCCCTGCTGGCCAGCGCGGAGTGGGACGTCGCCCTGCTGCAGGAGTGCCCGCCGCGCTTCGCCGCGCCGCTGGCCCGCGCCTGCGGCGCCGAGCCCCACCGGGCACTCACCTCGCGCAACTCGCTCGGCTCGCTGCGCGCCCTCGCCGCCCGGCTCAACCCCGACCTGATCGCCTCCGGCGAGGGCGGCTCGAACCTCACTCTGGTCCGAGACTCGCTGCGGTCCGCCTCATGCACCGCTGACCCGCAAGAGGCGCACCTCAACGGGGCGATCGCCGAGCGGCGCGAGGTGACGATCCACAGCGGCAGGCCGGAGCGGCGGGCGATGGCCCTGACCCGCACCGGGTCAGGCCTCTGCCTCGCCAACCTCCACGCAACCAACGACCGGCCGGCGCTCGCCGCGCAGGACGTGCTGCGCGCGGCTGCCGCCGCGACGGAGTGGGCCGGCGAGGCGCCGCTGCTGTTCGGCGGGGACCTCAACCTGCGCCCCGCCGAGGATCCCGATGTGTTCGAGCGGCTGCGTCAGCGCTTCGACCTCGCGGCGCGGACCGGGCCGCAGGCGATCGACCACCTGCTGGCCCGCGGGCTGGAGGTGGTCGAGCCGCCGCGGCAGCTGCCGCCCGAGCGGCGCGAGGTGCACGGTGACGGGCTCGCCCTGCGACTCTCCGACCACGCCCCGGTCGAGGCCGTCTTTGCAACTCCGCGGCGACCGGCATGAAATAGTCACGTCTACCCAGCACAGGGAACCCAGCGACGACTGAGGAGGCAAGACCATGGCAGCGAAAAAAACGGCGCCCAGCAAAGCCAAAAAACCGAAAAAAGCCAAACCGAAATCGAAAGCGAAAGCAAAACCCAAAGCCAAAGCGGCGAAAAAACCGGCCGCCCGTCGCGGCGCCCGCGCCACCGGTCTCGACAAGAGCGTCGAGCAGTTCCGCGACAGCCTCGAGCACAGCGTCACGCTCAGCCGCGACCGCCTTCAGGAGGTCGTCGACGACGCCGTCAAACGGGGGCGGATGACCCGCACCGACGCGGAAAAGATGGTCTCCGACCTGGTCAAACGCGGTCGCCGGCAGACCGACAGCCTGCTGAAAGAACTCGAACGGCTGATCCAGCAGGCCCGCAAAGAGGTCGGGGGGCGGACCGCGCCGGTGCGCAAACAGGCGACCCAGGCGGCCCGTCGTGCTCGGAAAAAACTGAAATAGGTGGAGGCGGGCGGCGAGACCGCGACCCGGCCGCGCCGCGGCGAGCTGCTCGACCTGGAGGTCGAATCGCTCGCCTTCGGCGGGCGGGGTGTCGCCCGCGCCAACGGCTTCGTCGTCTTCGTCGCCGGGGGCCTGCCCGGCGACCTGGTGCGGGCCGAGGTCACCAAGGCAAAGAGGCGCTTCGCCGAGGCGCGGGCGGTCGAGCTGCTGCGCGGCGGCGCCGACCGCGTCGCCGACCGCTGCCTCCACGAAGGCGAGCCCTGCCCGGGGGCGCCGTGGCAGGGTCTCGCCTACGAGCGCCAGCTCGTCCATAAGCGCGACCAGGTCGACGAGGCGCTGCGGCGGATCGGCGGCCTCGACGGCTTCGAGCTGGAGGAGATCGAGCCGGCAGTCGAGCAGTGGCGGTACCGCAACAAGCTCGAATACTCCTGGGGTGTGCGCGACGGCGAGACGATCCTCGGCTTCCACGCGCCGGGACGCTGGGACCTGATCGTCGGCATCGAGGACTGTCTGCTCGCTTCCGAGCGCGGCAACGCGGCGCGCAACGAGGTGCGCGACTGGGCGCGCCGGGAGTCGGTCGCCCCCTACGACCGCCGCGGCGGCAGTGGCATGCTCTGCAACCTGGTGGTGCGCGAAGGGCGCCGCACCGGACAGGTCCAGACCCGCCTCGTCACCACACCGGCGCGCTTCCCCAAGCCGCCGGTCGACCTGCACACGGTGATCGAGCCCGGCTCGGGCAGCAGCGACGGCCCCACGGGCGTGCTCGGCGAGGAGTGGCTGCGCGAGGAGCTGCGCGGCTTGCGCTTCGAGATCTCCCACGGCGCCTTCTTCCAAACCAACACCGAGATGGCCGAGCGCCTCTACGCGGTCGCCGCGGGGTACGCCGCGCTGAGCGGTCGCGAGCGGGTCTTCGACCTCTACTGCGGGATCGGCACGATCGGCCTGACGATGGCCGAGAGCGCCGGCGAGGTCTGGGGGCTGGAGCTGGTCGGCGAGGCGATCGCCGACGCGGAACGCAACGCCGAGCGCAACGGGATCGGCAACGCCCGCTTCCTCGCCGGCAGCGCCCGCACCGGGCTGCGGCCGCTGCTCGAGCAGGCTGGCAGGCCGGACGTCGTCGTGCTCGACCCGCCCCGCCCCGGCCTCTCGCGCAAGATCGTGCGGCGGGTGCTGGAGTGCGAGGCAAAGCGGATCGTCTACGTCTCCTGCAACCCGACCACGCTCGCCCCCGACGCGGCGCAGATGGTTGAGGCCGGCTATAGGCTGACCCGCGTGAAGCCGGTTGACATGTTCCCCCAGACGCCCCACATCGAGTGCGTGGCGCTGCTGGAGAAAATGTGAAGAGGCGGGGAGGGGCGGGGACACCCTCGCCCGGACAATCGCCGGTCTAATGAGACCGGCGATTTGAGGTATCCGCCCGTTCGAGGGTGTCCCCGCCCCTCCCCACGACACGCACCACCGATTCACCGATGCCTCGTTGGCCCCCGCATATAGGGTGAGGGCTCATGGCTTCGATTGCGGTTGCTGACTGATGGCGCGGGGCTTCGGGGTCGCCGCCGGACTCGGCCCCGAGGTGGCGCGGCCGCTGGCCTCCCGCTGCGCCGAGCTCGGCTACGCCTCGGTCTGGTCGAACGACCATCCCGGCGCCAAGGGGATGGAGACGCTGGCCGAGTTCGCCGCCGCGGCGCCGCAGATCGACCTCGGCGTCGCCGTGATCGCGCTCGACCGCACGCCGCCCGAGCAGATCGCCGCCGACCTCGAGGCGACCGGCCTCGACCCGGCGCGGCTCTGGCTCGGGGTCGGCGCCGGCTTCTCCGAGAGGTCGCTGACCGCGATGCGCGGATCGCTGCCGGAGCTGCGCGAGCGGCTGCCCGGCGTCCGCCTCGTGCTCGCCGCGATGGGCCCGAAGATGTGCGAGCTGGCCGGCGCCGAGTTCGACGGCGTCTTCTTCAACTGGATGACCCCCCAGTTCGCCGCCCGTGCCCGGCGGCGAGTCGAGGCCGGGGCCGCCGCGGCCAGTCGTCAGTGCCCGCCGGTCTTCGGCTACGTCCGCACCGCGGTCGGGCCCGACGCAGCCGAGCGGCTCGCCAAGGAGGAAGCCTTCTACCGCGACCTGCACGCCGGCTACCGCAACCACTTCGCCCGCCTCGGCGAGCCGGAGGGCAGCGTCGGCGTCGCCGCCGCGGACCCGGACACAGCCCAGAAGCAGCTGGCCTCCTACACGGCGCTGGACACGGTGGTGGTGCGTGGGTTGGCATCGGCCACTGTTGAAGCGATGGGGAACGTCGCTGCCGCTGCGGCACCGTAGGGAGGGACGGGGACACCCTCGAACGGGCGGATACTCAAATCGCCGGTCTCATTAGACCGGCGATTGTCCGGGCGAGGGTGTCCCCGTCCCTCCCTATCGACTGGTCGTTTTGCCCACCTATACGGGGTACAAAGCTCCACTCGGCGAATCAGTACGGCGGCAGGTCCTCGTACCACTCCCCGAGCATGCGGAAGGCGCGCCAGAAGCGCTGCTTGGCGCTCTCTTCGTCCAGAGACTCGTCGATGTCGGGCGTGTAGAGGGTGTCGATCGTCGGCGTGAAGGCCTGGATCTCGCCCTCGCGCGGCTCGACCGGCCGGGCCAGCGGCAGCTCGAGGTCGTTGAGGGTGTTCAGCGCCGGCTCGCCCATCACGACGACGATCTTCGGCTGGACGATCGCCAGCTCGGTGACCAGGCGCCGCACGCACTCCTCGGCGGCCAGCTCGGGCTCGGCGATCGGGCACTTGACGCAGAGCGTGCCGTAGACGACCAGCGGGTCGACCCCCAGCCGCTTGAAGCTTTTCATCAGCGCGTTGCCGGCCCGGCCGTAGAAGGCAACCCCCTCTTCGATCTCGGCGACGCCGGCGGCGTGCTTGACCATGAAGACGTCGGCCTGCGGGTGCCCCGAGCCGAGCACCGGCATCAGCTTGCCGCGCGGGCAGTGCGGGCACTCCTGCAGCTCGTGGGTCAGCTGGTTGAGCTCGCGGATCGCTCGCTCGAGGTACTTCTCCCTGATCTCGTCGTCGGTGGCCGGCACGCTGGCCGACCTCTTTGACGAACCGGGCGCGCCTCCTTTCGCGTCGGCGCGCTGCATCAGCTCTTGCTCGCCGGGCGCCGTTTCTTCCGCGGCCGCCCGCCCCGCACCGGCTTGGCGTCGGGGACGCTCCGCTTCGGCGCCTTCGGCCGCCCCGCCGTCTGCAGCAGCTTCAGCGCCTGCACGTAGACGAGGTTCTTGTGCTTGCGGGTGATGTCGGCGTCGCGCATCGCCTCGAGGAACTCCCCGGGCCCGTCGAAGTCGTGGATCCGCACCCTCACGCTGCCCAGCCCCTGGGCGACGTGGCTGTCCGAGCCCGCTCCGGGGACGATCCGGTACTTGCGGGCAAAGCGCTCGGCCTCCTCGTTGAAGGCGGTCAGCGCGACGCGCGGGTTGAACACCTCCAGCACGTCGATCTCCTCGACCATCCCCATCAGGTGCTCGTAGTCGGGCACCGAGTGGAAGCGGTCGAACGGGTGCGGCACGTAGACGAGGCCGCTTTGGCGGCGGATCTCGGCGATCGTCTCGGCCATCGTCAGCCCGCGCGGGATCTTCTCCTCGAGGAACAGGCCGATCACCTCCCCCTGCCCGGCGGTCTTCACCTCCTCGCCGACGATCACCCTGATGTCGCCCATCTGCTCGGCGATACGGCGCCCCTCCAGCGCCCCGGAGATCACGTTGTGGTCGGTGATCGCGATCGCTCCGAGGCCGCGGTCGCGCGCCGTCTCCAGCAGCACCTCGACCGGCGTCGCGCAGTCGGGCGAATGGTCGGTGTGCATGTGCAGATCGACCTCGATCAGCGGCTGCGCGGCGATCCGCTCCCGCAGCTCGGGGTTGCCGGCCGGGTCGTGGCGGCGGGCGGCGAGGCGGCGGTAGATCTCCTCCAGCTCGGCGGCGACGGCGGCCCAGTCGCGCTTCCCGCCGCCCGGCGCGACCAGCTCGTAGGAGCCGGGGAAGTAGCGCTCCAGCAGCTCGCCGGTCGCCGGCGTGGCGACGGTGCGGGCGTCGAGGCGGCCGAAGAAGATCTCGACCAGCGGCCGCGCCACCTGAGTCGAGAGGACCCGTTCGTGCGGATCGTGGAAGCTGGCGACGTTGAGCGAGGACGAGTGCCGCAGCGCCGCCGAGGAGACGCTCGGCGCGAACGGCTCGTGGACGTGGACGACGTCGAGCGGCGTCTCCGCCAGCAGCTTCTTGACCGGGTCGCCGGCACCGAGGGTCAGCACCTCGTGGCCGCGCTGCTCCAGCTCCTCGGAGACCCGCCGGGCGAACCGGTTGACCGGGCTCCGCGCCCCCAACCGGTGGGGGGTGACCTGGGCTATCGAGAGCGGCTCGCCCGGCACGGCCGGCTCAGGTCGAGACCTTCTTCGCCCCGCGCGACGCCCGGCCCTTGCCGCGCGCGTTGGCCGCGATGAACTCCTCGGTCTTCTCCCGCGCCTCGTCGTCGGGCCGCTGCGTGTGCGGCGACTTCATCAGGTAGCTGGAGGGCCCGTCGAGCTGTCCGGCGAGACCCTTGTTGAGCGCCAGCTTGACGATCCGCACCGCGTCGATCACCACCCCGGCCGAGTTCGGCGAGTCCCAGACCTCGAGCTTCATCTCAATGTTGAGCGGCACGTCGCCGAACGCTTTGCCCTCGAGCCGGATGTGCGCCCACTTGCGGTCGGTCAGCCAGGCGACGTAGTCGGAGGGGCCGACGTGGACGTCCTCGGCGGGCAGCTCGTGGCCCATGATCGAGGTGACCGCGTTGGTCTTCGAGATCTTCTTCGAGTCGAGCCGCTCGCGCTCCAGCATGTTGTAGAAGTCCATGTTGCCGCCGACGTTGAGCTGCGAGGTGCGCTCCATCCGCACGCCGCGCTCGTGGAAGAGGCGGGCGAGCTGGCGGTGGACGATCGTCGCGCCGACCTGCGACTTGATGTCGTCGCCGACGATCGGCAGGCCGGCCTCGCGGAAGCGCTTGTCCCAGTAGTCCTCGCGGGCGATGAAGACCGGCAGGCAGTTGACGAAGCCGACCCCGGCCTTCAACGCCTGCTCGACGTACCACTTGGTCGCCTGCTCGGAGCCGACCGGCAGGTAGCAGACCAGCACGTCCGCCTTCGTCTCTTTGAGGATGCCGACGATGTCGGCGGTCTCCCCCGGCGCCTTGGTGATTTTCTCTTTCAGGTACTTGCCGAGCCCGTCGTGGGTCATCCCGCGCTCGACCTTGATCCCCAGCTCGGGGACGTCGGCGAACTTGATCGTGTTGTTCTGGCCCGACCACATCGCCTTCGAGAGGTCCTTGCCGACCTTCTCGGAGTCGATGTCGAAGGCGGCGACGAACTCGACGTCGCGGACGTGGTAGCCGCCGAGGTCGACGTGCATCAGGCCGGGGACCTGCTCGGCGGGGTCGGCGTCCCTGTAGTAGTGGACCCCCTGGATGAAGGAGTTGGCGCAGTTGCCGACGCCGACTATCGCGACGCGGACCTTGTCGTCGGCGCGGCCGGCGCCGTTGCCACTTGCTCCGTTGGTCTCGCTCATCGGGCTCTAAGTCCTTTCGATCTGGCTGACTGGCAATGCAAACCTTCGACCTCGACCGGTTACAGCTCCGGTGGCCTGGCGGCCTCGCTTGAAAGCTCGTTCCTGACGTGCCATACGCGCTGAATCGCGGTGACGGTGGTCAACGCCGCGATCAGGTAGATCGCCGGCGCCAGCAGCTCGAAGTCGCCGAGCCCGGCGCCCTTGGCGAAGACCAAGCCCAGCGACAGTATGACTACCCGGACGGGGCGCGTCGCCAGCCCGACTTTGCACTCGACCCCGAGCGCCTCGGCGCGCGCCCGCGTGTAGGAGACCATCAGCGAGCCGAGCACCGCGATCACGCACATCGCCGCGGCGAAGTCGTCGCCGGTGGCGGCGAAGTAGCCGGCTACGGCGGCCAGCACGATCCCCTCCTCGATCCGGTCCAGGGTCGAGTCGAGGAAGGCGCCGAACAGCGTCCCCTTGCCCGACATCCTCGAGTAGCGCCCGTCCAGCGTGTCCATCGTCGAGCCGAGGATGAAGGCGATGCCGGCGAGGAAGAAGAGCCGCTGGGTGACCAGCCCGGCGGCGATCAGGTTGCCGACCAGGCCGGCGGCCGAGATCGCGTTCGGGGTGAGCCGCGACTCGATCAGCCTGTCGCGGGCGTAGGAGCGAAGCTCCTGCGCGTTGCGGGCCTGGCGCCCGTTGCGACGGCCGCTGTGGGCCCGGGGAGGGGCCGATGAATCCATTGGCTGTTGAGGCTAGTCGATCCCGGCCGGGCGGACTGGGGGAATCTATGCCTCGGCCTCCTGCGGAGAATCGCTGCGCCACGACCACGCCTCGGGGCGGGCGCGGGCCAGCAGGCGGTGGGCGACGAGGGCCGATGTGGCCGCGACCATCGCTCCGAGCGCCGCGTCGAACCAGTAGTGGTTGGCGGTGACGATCACGACCCACACCACGAGCAGCGGCCAGAGCGCCCAAAACGCCTTGGTCAACCGGCGACGGGCGACGAGCACGCCGCTTGCGCCGATCATCAGGGCGAAGGCGCAATGCATGCTCGGCACCGCCGCGTAGGGGTTGATGAAGCTCTTCGCCAGCGCCGAGTCGTGGTTGACGTTGGAGAAGTCGACGATCGTGTCGACGAAGCCGTGTACAGGGAACATCCGCGGCGGCGCGGTCGGGTAGAGCGTGTAGCCGACCAGGGCCAGGCCCATCGCGACGACGAACATGTTGCGCACGAAGTAGTACGACTCGTTGCGGAACAGGTAGAGCCAGACCAGGAAGCCCAGGGTGATCGAGAACTGGCTGTTGAGGTAGATCTGGTTGGCGAGGTCGATCAACCAGTGGGCGGGGAGGAAGAAGGCCTGCAGGGCGGGCTCGAAGAAGGTGTGCGTGCTGCGCTCCAGATCGATGACCTGCTGGCCATGGGCGAGGGCAACCGCGCGCTCGCCGTCGGCGAGGCCGCGCACCGTCTCGTAAGCGACGTCTACCGCGACCAGGATGCCGATCTGACGGCCGAGATCGCTCCAGCCTTGGGGCAGCTTGGCGGTCACGGCGGCGAAGGCCCGAGACATTGGGCCATTGTAATCGGGCTGTTGACGGCGCGGGGACGATATGGAGGGAACTCCGCCTCCCCTTCGGACCGAAGGGGGCATTAGCGTGAATCTTCATCCGGGTTTTCTCCCTGGCGCTGGGTGGCTTGGCACCCCCAGCCTCCAAGGAGGCCGGGATGAACAACGTGGTCAGGAATTACAACTAGGCTGCGCGGCCGGATGAGCTGGAAGCGGCCGGAGAAGCGGCGGGTCAGGGCGATTCGGGACCGGCTGCGGGAGATGTACGGGGCGCCGGTGAACGAGCCGCACGGGCATCCGATCGCCGAGCTGGTCAAGACGGTGCTCTCGCAGCACACCAACGATCGCAACCGGGATCGGTCCTTTGCGCGCCTGCGGGAGCGGTACCCGAGCTGGGAGGAGGTGCGGGACGCGCCGCTGGGAGAGCTCGAGGAGGCGATCCGGCCCGGCGGGCTGGCAAAGCAGAAGGCGCCGCGGATCCAGGCGATCCTCGAGCGGCTGGGGGAGCCGCCGGACCTCGACTGGACGAAGAGCGCGCCGCGCGAGGAGTCTCTGGAGTTCCTGCTGTCGCTGCCCGGGGTGGGACGCAAAACGGCGGCCTGCGTGCTGATCTTCACCTGGGGCATCCCCGAGATCCCGGTCGACGTCCACATCCACCGGGTCGGCGGCCGGCTCGGCCTCTTCCCCGAGGACGCCTCCTTCGAGCGCGCCCACGACGAGATGCTGGCGGTCGTCGACCCGGCGGACGCCTACGAGCTGCACATGAACCTGATCCGCCATGGCCGCGAGGTCTGCCGGCCCAAACCGCGCTGCGGCGAGTGCGCCCTGCGGCGCATGTGCCCCTGGGCAGACCCCGAGTACCGTGCCCGGCCGCGGCGCGGGTAGTATCCGCGCCGCCGGCCGCCGGAACCGATCCCGGGAGCCGGCCCACCGACGCGAATGAGCAAGAAGACCTTCGTCATATTCGGCCTGCTGGTCGTCTTCCTCGCCGCACTCATCCCCTGGCTGGCCTTCCGCTCCAACGGCGACGCCGCGACCGGCGCCGAGGAGGTGCCGTCCGAGCTGAAGGCCGGGCAGAGCCTCTTCCAGACCAACTGCGGCACCTGCCACGCGCTCTACGCGGCGGGGACCGACGGCAACTTCGGACCGAACCTCGACGAGCTGCTGGCGCCGGCCGGCTTGCCGGAAGGCCCGAACGCGGCGCAGACGATCGA
>Ga0210144_1000064_pt1 | contig 59285 bp, 56 predicted proteins | sample Muzzi_PWA_D2_FD_185532 | JGI IMG/M metagenome (GOLD analysis project Ga0210144, IMG submission 185532) | Wetland microbial communities from San Francisco Bay, California, USA, that impact long-term carbon sequestration - Muzzi_PWA_D2 (SPAdes) | ecosystem: Environmental > Aquatic > Marine >...
CCGTCGGTTCAGATTGTTGGCGCCTACGGATGCACAAGTCGGGCTGAAATTTACTGCGGAAATGATTTTTCAGCGGCCGGGAGAGTGCCCGAATCCATAAGAGCAGAAATCTGTAAAATTATGGAGGATATCGGCCTTTTTATGGGTGCCAAAGGTTTTTTGGGTCTCTTTGGCATGGATTTTCTCCTAAACGGCGACAAAGTGCTGGCCCTGGAGATAAACCCGAGATTCCAGGGATCAACCATGCTCTTATCATTACTACAAGTGGACAGAGGTGAAGTTCCCCTGGCTGCGCTTCACGTGATGCAGTTCATGGGCCTTATAGAAGAATTGACCCAAGATTTTTTCGAACAGTCCAAAAGGATGTACAGGACAGCTTATAAAGGCGCTCACGTAATTGTCCACAGCTTGAAAGATGAACCTTGTTGTATCGAACATGATATAAAAGCAGGTATTTATACTCTTGTGAACAACGCTATCGTGCGGGTTCGAAATGGAACGACTTACCGTGACATCAAAAGTCCCGATGAGTGGTGTATCCTGGGCAATCTCCCTGAAATAGGGACTAAAATTTGCAGGCAAGCCCGCTTTGCCATGATACAAACACGCGAAAGCGTTCTGGACAGCCACTTAAAACAACTGGAGCCTTATGCTGCGACCTTTGTAAATGACTTACAGAGCCGATGCAGAATGCTTCCCTTTAATGGAGGTAGCGAATGAAACATTTTTCACCGGGAACTTACGACATAAAGCAGCGTTTTGTCGAGTTGTACTCTCTTGGCCACAAGGGACCTAAAACCGAGGCGCCGTTTTATCTTCACGCCCTTGGTTTTGACAGCGAACCGGGCAAGCTTGGCGTAGAACTCATCTCTTCCTTCAACAAGCTGGCACAAAAAGACGAAGAACTTTCCAAATACGCCTTGGATCTTCCCAATGCCGCCCATTTTCCGGACACTATTGTTTTAATAGATGCCTCCAACGACCGGCTTCCCACAGGTCCGGAATCCTTCCGGGTATTGCAGGATGAGACGAGACGGTTAGGTATTAACGTTCATTGTCTGCTGGTGAATACCAAAGAAGAGCTGCTGGAGGCTGTCAATAAAAACCCGACGTCTACCTTGGTTATCAGCGAGTGTGTTGATTCAGGGGCATACAACATCGAGGTTCTGGACATTCTCGAGGATATGGGCGTTATCGTGCTTCCCGGGAGGGTCACGGCGCCCGGATCTATATTTTCCAACAAAGGAAATACTTACCAAATGCTGCAAGATGCGGGCAGGCAAGAATTGCTGGCACGGTATGTCACTGTGCCTGCCTCGAAAATGGACACGTCGCAAGTGGTTTCGACGATTTTGGACAATGTCGACAAATTTTATCGAGATTGGAATACGAGCCGCTTCTTTGTCAAACCGGTCACAGGTGGCAGCGGCGTCGGGGGGTTCCGGATCTCGAGAACAAGCAGGGGGTATTTCGTTCCCGACCTTTCCAAGGTCACCGGAGACGCTTTGGAAATACTACCCATACGTATGGATGTGGACCCTAAAGACGATCACCGGCTTGACGAACTATTGTGGATTTTTTCCTTGTTTTCATCCGATCCATACTACAGTAAACAATACATGTGGGTGAATTTAGAAACGCTAAAACATCGTTATGATACCGGCGATGACCGGGAAGCACTCAGGAAACATCTTTTAAAAACAGCGACCATCCAAACAGCCAAAGCTGAGGAGAGAAGCCTCGACCGCAACAGTATGAAGGCAAAACTTGAAGCGGCGGTCAGGCGATATGAAGCACATTTTTCAAAACGGTATGACCCTGTTTTCTGCGAGCATATCGACTTCGGTGCATGGGGGCTTAGAGCTCACTACCGCCACACCAGACAGAGCATACAGTTAGAGACCCTATATGCCAGGATTTTTCAGCTGGCTCTAACCGAAGAGGGGGTGAGTTATGTCGGTTCCGACAACATTTCCAACAAGCATACCGGAGTGCTCGAGTCGGTGCGGCTCACGCCTATCAAAGAAGCTATGGTCAATACGATCGGGGGGTACACTGCTTTCCTGGATCTTCTCAAAATAGGCGGCCTTGCCGCTTCGGCGCTGGTTGCTACTCAGGAGCCCGAATTACGCTGCCGCATCCCCCTTCGCTGCCAATTGGACATCGCACCTATTGATGGAAAAATAGGAGAAGGCAACGCTGACACAGCCAGAGGGCAGGCCTTGGGGACACGATGGCCCGACTTTGTCGCGAACATGAGAGAGTGGTTCCGGGATTGTTTAAGATACTACTCCATGCGAAAGTCTTAATACGGGCGTGAAATTTGAGCTATTTTAGGGGTCGGGGTGTTTTTATTGTAAACACATGCAACACATGCGTGGAAGCGGAATGGATAATCTTTTTTAAAAGCGTGTACTGTTTGACCCGCCTGCCACGTAAGGCACGAGCGGGCAGGGTGGTTTAGGGATCGTTAGAAAGAACAGACGTATATCGAAATATTCTCTAAAAGAAATTGTATTTTTCCCAGACGAAGTCATTAATATATACATTGTATTCTGTTTTTTCTTTACGATCCTTTAACAACGAGTTTACACGGTTTGAAAAAGAGCATTATCCATGAAGCAATTTAACAAATAAAATACCCCGACCCCTGAGTTAGTTCCAATCAGGACTCAATCCGCCTCCCGCATTCTTTCTAAAAGGCATCCAGGCCAGTCCGAAAATTTCTAAAGCAATATCCGTACTCTTGGGCTTTACGCTGATTTTTTCAAGCTTTTCGGCCTCAGCATCCATGGAGAACTCTATGGCATCAATATCCTCTTGCAGGCGATCGTCGAGTTCAGATAATTGCAGACGGACGGCCTCAGCTCTCTCTTGGGCCCTGGCTACATCCATTTTTTCTTTTTGAACACGGCTGGCGGATCTCATGGCAGTTCCAACCCGTTGTGCCGATGTGGCACTCACTGCTTTACGACCTAAGAAAGCGCCAAGGATGGCAGTACCAAAAGATATCGCGGTCTGCATTTTACTGGCTTTGGCCTGTTCGTCTTCTCTGGCTATAGCTTGTTCGGCGCGCATTAGACGATCTTTCAGCGTGGTGAATCGCGTTACGTATTTTTTGCGCAGCTTCTCGACTTCCAGGTCACGCTTTTCACGCATTAGCTGTGCCAACCGCAAGCGAAACTCGCCCTCGGATTCTCCCAATTGGCTACTCAACCCAAAACTCTTGGAACTCAAAAGAATCAGAGGCCGGTTTTGGCGAACCCAGCGTAACAAATCCTTGCTCCACTTGTGGTAGTTGGATACGTTTTGTGCAGCTGTCGGCAGATCGGCATATTCCCCACCCGTTATCGGCGCAGCCTCAAGGGCCAGAGGGTCAAACTTTACGGCGGCGTCCCAGTCCAGAGCAACGGGGCCTTCTTCCAACTGGGCCGCAAGTGCCAGTGTTTCGGTGGTATTTATCATATACCTGGCGTCAGAATAGTGAATGTCCATACGGCCGATTACAGCAGGGTAATATACCACGCCATGGCCGGCACCGGATGGGCCCAGATAAAATGTGTCGATTCCCGGGGGCACCAGCGGCGGTCCTTCTGCTGTCAGGACAGAGAGAGAAGATTTTAAAAGGTCCGCAACTGCAGGGTAGGCAGATATTTTGGCGGCGTCCGTGGCCGGGCTTTTTCTATGGGCCATAAGAACCTTGATTTGTTCCCTGGTCATGGGTCCCCGTAGATAGGACATTACCCAGCGGGTTTGGAAAATCACGGGCTCATTCTCGTGCACGTTGTGCAAAAGAAATACCTGTTTTCCCAGGCCGGCCAGAATTTCTTCCATTCGGCTGCGGTCAAACCCGGTGCCAGCAGCAGCGCCTTCAAGGCCTTCCAGAACGCGCCCCTTGTCACGTTCGGTTTGGAGACGACCAATAAACCATGTACCGGTATTGGAAAGCCCTTTGTAGTCTAAATCAACCGGATTTTGGGTAGACAGTACAACACCCAGGCCAAATGCTCGGGCCTGCTTCAACAGCGTCAAAAGAGGCGTCTTGGACGGCGGATTGCCCACCGGAGGAAAATAGCCAAAAATCTCATCCATATACAAAATGGCACGTAAGCTGGACGTGCCGGGCTGCGTGCGCATCCATCCTAAAATTTCGTTGAGCAGCATGGAAACGAAAAACATTCGTTCGGAATCGGAAAGATGGCTAATGGTGAAAATACAAGCCCGGGGTTTGCCTTGCGCGGTATACAGCATTTGTCCGATATTGAGTGGTTCACCTTCCAGCCAGGATTCGAAACCCGGCGATGCGAGAAGGTTATTCATCCGCATGGCCAGGGCAAAACGCTCCTTGGCAGGATAGAACGATTCCAGATCCATCACCCCAATGCGTTCAAAAGGCGGTGCCTGGATGGCGTGGATCAGTCCGGCCAGGTCGAGACTCTTAGCCTCTGACCAAACCGTTTCGAAAATATTGGATAGCAATATGTGTTCCCGGCTGATAATGGGATCGGCTTCAATGCCCAAAAGTGCGAGAAGGCTTGTGGCCGTCGTTTGGATCTGTTCACGAAGCAGGTCAGGGTCTTCAAACGTCCCAGGGGCAGGGGGAGAAAAGGATCTTAGAACACTCACCGGAAGCCCTGCATGGCTTCCCGGAGTGTAAACGGTAAAATCGGCTGTGGCCTTCAAGCGGGCGATGCGATCGGGTCCTTGACCCCAGTCGGCGAGACCCTTCCGCCAGGTTTCAGCCTGCTTTGCTGCGAATTGATCTATGGTAAGACCTTTATTCAGGGCATCCTGGGCGTTCACCCAGGGTCGGAAATCTTCAGGAGTAAGATCCGGAAAGTTCAACAGCAGGTTTGGCAGATCTCCTTTGGGGTCGATGGCAATAATGGGAATATTGTCCATCAAAGCCTCTTCCAAAATGCCGATTCCCAGTCCGGTTTTTCCGCTGCCGGTCATACCGATGATGACCGCATGGGTGTTAAGATCTTTGGAGTCATAAAGGATCAGATCTTCTTTAAGCGTTCGGGAAGCCAGATCGTATTCCTTGCCGAGATAAAATGCGCCGAGCTTCTCGTAGTTATTTTTCATTGATCACCCTCCGTTAAAAGGTTGTCCATTATTGCGAATTAAAACGCACATATGATGCGAAAGTATTTAAAATTATAGGAAACGAAGATCTGTGTGTCAATATTGAATCCCACGGAAGGTCGCCAACGTATTTTTATTGATAATAAATGAGAACTATACGTATAATCCTATTGACAGAAAAAAATATAGCTAAAAATGTTTGATTTTTTGCCAGGGACATAAAGGAGAACAAAACCCATGAGCAAACATATGCAACTTACCGTTCATGTTCGACCCTATTACAAAGATGGCCTGAAAGGGAATTATCCCAAGATTGCCCAGGGCCTGAGTTATGTTCATGAGGCATGGGTAAAGGAGGGCCCGTCACTTTTTGACATCGTTGGGAGGCTGGACAAACTCCTTTACGAGCTGGAGGGGAATCCGCCTTTTAGAAATATTTTACTGAAGCACAAAGACGAACTCCGTAAGCTTCATAAGGAAGTTGAAGAATATATTGCGGATTGGAACTTGGCCAAAGCCGACAAGACGCTGTATCAGATTGAGGACATCTTTGATCAAATTGAATGGGAATTAAGATGAGCGGATGATATCATCATCCGCATCCATCCATACCGGAAAAGTTTCTCTGGACTTTTGGAGCGTTTCATAGGACAGCTCGCCGGTATAGATACACGCCTGGTTGTTCTTTTGAAAAATGATTGTCCCCCATGGATCGATGATGGAGGAATCTCCGCTGTGGGGCAAACCGTTTCCATCTTTCCCGACACGGTTGACGCCAATTATGTAGCACTGGTTTTCAATGGCTCTGGCCTGCAAGAGAGCTTTCCAGTGCCCTGAGCGTCTTTCAGGCCAGTTGGCGATAAATATGGCTGCATCAAAGTGGTTTGCAATATTTCGTGTCCAGACCGGAAAGCGAAGGTCGTAACAGATAAAGGGTCTGATTCTCCAGCCGTTTAATTCAACGGTAATATTTTTACTCCCGGCGCTATATACTTTTTCTTCCCCGGCCATCCGAAAAAGATGTTTTTTGTCATAGGTGAAGATTTCGCCGCCGGGTTTGGCCCAGACCAGCCGGTTGAAAAATTTTCCGCCGTCATCGACGATGATACTTCCGACCATGTCCACATTTTTCTCTGCTGACTTTTCTTTGATCCATTTGACCGCAGAACCTTTCATGTCCTGGGCCAGTTCAGCGGCATTCATGGTAAAACCGGTTGAAAACATTTCGGGTAGTACGATGAGATGGGTATCCTCCTCAATGGCGTCTATCCTGGAATTAAACCCGGCCAGATTCGAATCAATATCTTCCCAGGCCAGTTCGCTTTGAATCAGTGTGACTTTTAAATCTTGCATAATTTCTCCGCAGCCTTTTCTAAAGTGTTATCTTTTTTTGCAAAACAGAATCGAAGTACTTTATGATCAACTTGATCATGGTAAAAAACCGAAGGTGGAATGGACGCCACTCCATGCTCTATGGTCATCCTTTTTGAAAACTCGACATCGGATTCATCGGAAATCGCAGAATAATCCAGCATCTGAAAGTACGTGCCGCGGCAGGGCAAGGCTTTAAACCGTGAGTTTTGAATGAGCGATAAAAATTTATTTCGTTTCTGCTGATAAAATTCCGAAAGGCTCAAATATATGTCCTTGTTTTTCATGAATTGGGCATAAGCATACTGAATCGGCGTATTGGATGCAAAGGTTAAAAACTGGTGCACCCTTTGAAATTCTTTGGACAAGGGGACCGGTGCCAGGCAGTATCCGATCTTCCAGCCGGTGGTGTGGTAGGTTTTTCCAAAGGAACTGATCACAAAGCTCCTTTCAACAAGCTCAGGGTGCCGAGCAATGCTTTCATGCCTTACACCGTCAAAAATAATATGCTCGTAAACTTCATCACTCAAAATGAGCACACCCGTATCTTGTAATATGTTTTTAAGTTCGGATATGTCGGCATCCGTAAATACGGCGCCTGTTGGGTTATGGGGTGAATTCAGAATAATGAGTCTGGTTTTAGAAGACAGGGCATTTCTGACATCATCCCAGTCGATTCTGTAATCCGGAAACTTGTACTTCACATATACGGGAATGCCGCCATTGAGCTTAATGACCGGAACATAAGAGTCAAAGGCAGGTTCAAGAATGACCACCTCGTCCCCTTGTTGGACAACGGCGCTTATGGCTGCAAACAATGCCTCGGTTGCACCTGAGGTCACGGTAATTTCAGAATCAGGATCATAGGCGGCATGATACAGGTCCGAGACTTTTTCTGCAATCCGTTCCCGCAAGGCTTGTACGCCCTGCATGGGCGCATACTGGTTGTGTCCGGAGCGTATAAATTCGTCGACCAGGGCCACGAGATCCGGGTGAACATCAAAATCCGGAAAACCCTGGGAAAGATTTATGGCATTATGATCATTTGCCAGCTTGGACATGATCGTGAAAATGGTGACTCCGACATCCGGAAGTTTCGATTGTATTTTCATGGCGTATCTCTTTGGAATTATTTTATGCTATTTTTTGATCTACAGCAAAGGAAAAATGCGCTCAATATGGGTTTTGATAAGGCTGTACACCGCTTGGTATTTTTCGTACGAACCGCCCATGGGATCTTTGATGGCACTTTTTCGAGCTTGTTTTTCAGGCCAGGCCCCAAGAAGAAAGACTTTTTTATGAAGCCAGGGGAAAAAGGTCTGCACGAATTTTTTGTGAACAGGCTCCATGCATAAAATAAGGTCAGCCTTTTGAAGCTCATCTCCTACCAGATATCGTGCCTTGTGAGATGAGATGTCAAAGCCATCTTGTTCACAGACTTTTTGGGCATACTCGGTGGCCGGGTAATCATTCAGTCCGTGAGTTCCCATGGATGAAGCCGTCAGATCATGACGGCCCGTCTCCTTGCATTTGTGCAGCAACAAACCTTCTGCCATAGGGCTCCGGCATATGTTACCGGTACATATAAAAACAATATGGGGCATAATTCATAACCCTGTGTCGTGTTGGAATACGAGAAAAGGTGACACGTTATCCTTTTGAGAACATTGTCGCTTCAGGTATGATTAAACTTTTACTGAAAGAACTCGTGAATAAAGGCTCGTAATGAAAAAACCCGCCCGGGCTATTAATAAAGACCTCTGTTTTGACAGAGGATTTCATCCAATAAGTGAATTCGTCCATGGTTCTTTCAAAACGATCCCTAATTCACTCAGACAGCTTCCAGTCAAAAATTTAATCATACCTGAAGCTATTTTAAATTCGATTTGTTTCAAAGGTACGAAAAAAAACTACCTCACAATTTTCAGCACGTTGGTTTTCTGAAGCTTTTCCCATAATAATTTAACGATGACCAAAGACGCACCATATTCATTCAAACGTTTATCACCGGATATCGAACGGCATGATTTTAACAACGATTCATTTGTGAGCCACAAATTGACTTCGTTCTGCATATATTCCTCTAGGGAGTGATAAAGGTCCATCACATTGTCTTTGGGAATATTAGCAATCATGGTTTTATCTCTAAGTGATAGTTTTAGTAGAAGTTTATCCGTAGCCTCTTCAATGGTTTGAGGCAGGACTTCTTTTCCCATTTCAGCGCGACGTTTGGGAGTAACGGAAAAAGAGGCGGGTATGGTGTCATCGATAAGATCCAGATAAAAAACAGTTTCTATAATATCGACTGTGGCCTGATATATCGCCGGGTCCTTGCTCGCTCTGGACCCGGCGATATTCAAAACCTGAATGTCATTTTCGGTGATCCAGGATTTGATTTTCCCGGCAGCTTGAAAGGCACCGATTTTGTTCAGATCAATGTGAAGCCAAGGTCGATGATGGAAAAGGGCCATTTCACGGGTATAATCTGATCCGCCGGTGAGCCTGTCGTGGGATATAATCAGGGTGCCGTCAGAATCTATAACATTCTGTTCGGTGCGCTTATTATAGTTGGTGGTTTCCATCTCCTTTAGCTTATATTTACTATCCAAAATGCCCTCCTCCGTTTTCCGCCCTTTGGGTATCCATCCACCATATGGAATTCCAAGCTTAATGGCAACATCGAGGGCGGCTTGATCTGCGCCGGTCTGACCGCCTGAAATAATTTTTATAAGCATGCTGATGTCCAATCCATTCAATGCCGTGTTTGTGATCTTTTTATTTCCAAAACGCGTTGGTAAGAAGAAAAACGAAGTGCTTACAAAGGCGTCTTTTTGTTTTGGATTTCCGGATCGCGATCTTTAGCAGAAAGGCAGGTTACCTGAGCGTTCAAAATTCCACCGGTTTCAATCACCAAATCTTTACAGACAACTTTACCTGTACATTTTCCGGTTGATAATAGGATCAATTCTTTCAAAGCTCTGATTTCCCCTTCAAAGGTTCCGCCGATGGTTATACTTCCAACCTTCACATTCGCATAAACAGATCCTTCTTCGGCAATGACAACATTTTTTCCGATAACCGTACCTTTCAAAATACCTTTGACGATAAGCCTTCCATTGGTGGAGGCTGTACCATCTATAGTGAGTTCTTTATCGATGATGGAAAAATCCTCGGATATATTTTTCACAATTTATCTCCTGCAACAGTTTATTTCAGAGTAATGGTGTCTCCCTTTTCAACATTTAACCGACGGCTGGCATTGCCGAAATTCACTGCAATTTCAACGTATCCAAAACTCCCGATAATAGCAAGAGGACATCCCGATCCTACGCCTGTATAGGTGCGGGATAAACTATTGATTACAGTTTTACCTATTTTGATTTCAAGTCTTTTTTCAGAGCCGTTTTTAACAAATTTATCGAAACAATCTTCATTGATATTAGAGATGCAGTTTCCAAATCGATCGATGGAGATAATCGTTCCAATAAGTTCATCCTTGTCAGAAAGATATGGTTTAGGGATGCCCGGACGGATAAGATCTTGCATGGCCAGGTGGGGGCCCAATTCTTCAATGGGAACACCCCTGGATATGTGGGCACCGACAGGCGCAAAAATATCCCGTCCATGAAAGGTCTGGCTTATGGAATCTAAGAAGTAATGGGTGTTCTCGACGCGAACAATCGTGTCCGCCTCTCCTTCATCCATTAGAAGGGTTAAAACACCATTATCAGGTGCAAGGAAAGTATGACCCGACAATTCAACGGCGACGATTGAACGGGGCCCGCCAACTCCCGGATCTACAACAATGATATGTATCGTGCCTTTGGGAAAATATCTATATGAAGATTTGATGAGATAGGCCGCTTCGATAACGTCCTGCGGATCGATATAATGACAGACATCAACAACAACGGCAGAAGGGTTTATAGAAAGTATTGCACCTTTCATGACACCGACATAGGCATCTTCGGTACCGAAGTCTGTAAGGAGTGTAATAATCGACATAATTAAGTGGTGATGGTTTCGTAAGCGTTTAGCTTTTTGAGAATTATATCTGAAGCGTCTTTAACATCGGTTCGTTTCAAAAACCTAAACAGTTACCCATTTTAAAATTGTTTACGAAACCAACCATCATTGAAACATGCTTTTCTGAAAACTGAATCCGAGGTGTTTGTACGCCGCTTCCGAAGCCTTTCTTCCTGAAGATGTTCTTGTGACAAGCCCGACTTTCAATAGATAAGGTTCTATGACATCCACCAGCGTATCTGTTTCTTCCTGGAGGGTCGCTGCGATGGCTTCAATTCCAACCGGACCCCCTTTATAAAATTCGATGATTGTTTTCAAGTACTTACGGTCAAGATCGGTTAACCCCTTATCATCTACACCTTCCAGAACCAGCGCCGCTTCAACGGTCTTTTTTGTAATGATTCCGTCTGCCCGCACCTGTGAATAATCCCTTACACGTTTAAGAAGCCTGTTTACAATACGTGGCGTCCCTCTGGATCGACTTGAAAGTTCGTTTGCTCCTTCATCATCAACCGTGACTTTCAGCAGAGAAGCCGAACGTCGGATAATTTTTACCAAATCCGCTTCATTGTAAAAATCAAGACTTCTGAAAATACCGAATCGGTCGCGCAGTGGTGCAGATAAAAGTCCCACCCGGGTGGTGGCGCCAACCAGAGTAAAGCGATTCAAACGGTACTTGTGACTGCGGGCATGTATGCCCTTGTCAAATACAAAGTCCACGGCAAAGTCTTCCATGGCAGGGTATAAAAATTCTTCTACAATTTTGGGTGTTCTGTGAATTTCGTCTATGAACAGGATGTCCCTGTCTTCTAAATGGGTGAGAATACCGATGAGGTCTCCGCCTTTTTCAAGGGAAGGGCCGGACGTTGAAGTCAGATTACCCCCCATTTCATTTGCGATTATGTGTGCCAATGTCGTTTTCCCAAGACCGGGGGGGCCATGAAAGAGGATGTGATCAACCGGTTCCTCGCGTTGTATCGCTGCTTCAATGGCAATTTTAAGCGCTTCCACGACTTCATTTTGGCCGACATAATCTGCAAATTGTTCAGGTCTTAAAGACAAGATCTCCGGCTCTTGATCTACCGGAAGGCAGGATCCTGCAAGAATATCCTGTTTGTCGGAAGAATGTGTTAGTATGTCATCCGTCATTGGCTTAACTCATGGTCATCGATCAGCTTCGAACCTCCTGCTCACGGTATACTTCTTCAAAGAGCTCTTCCGGGGTGGATATGTTTCTGTTCCGTTTCATGGCATTGCTGATCATTTGTTTTGCATCTTTTATCTTATAACCCAACTGAACTACAAGTACATCCAGAACCTGTTGAGACAAATCCTCGACGATGGGAATTTCTACCTTTTGGGACTTTCGAATCAGCGCAAATTTATCCATCTTCCCTTCAAGGGTAGCAATAATCTTGCGGGCTGTACGATCGCCGATACCTTTTAACTGTTTAAGCTTTTGAACATTTTTCGATTCAATGGCTATTGCAATATCACGAACAGGAATATCTAAGGCTTTAACCGCTTTCAGGGCACCGACGGCTTCAACAGAAATGAAATATTGAAAGAATTCCTTTTCGACTTCAAGATTAAAACCAATCAGAACCGGCTTCGGTTGCCGTTCGGTTTGCTGGTGATAAATATATAGAGAGATCGGTTCGCCCACAGATTTTGCCCTAAAGGTGTTCATGACAAATGCAGGGAGCAACACTTCATATCCCACCTGATTTGCCAAAACAAGTATCCGATCCTCTCCCTTTCTTAAAAGTTTTCCTTCAAGATAACCGATCATTGCACTTCGTTTTTTCCCTTTTGTACGTTGTCCTTTGCGCGGAGTGATCATTGTAACGGAATAATCCCAAAAGCGCCAAACCCATTGCATCGGAAGCGTGGTAAGGACGGATAGGCGTTGCCAGGTTCAATAGATTTCTAACGGTTTTTTCGAGCTGCATTTTAGATGCATTGCCGTTTCCGGTCAATACCTGTTTGGATTCACGAACGGAAACCTCGATGACAGGCACCTCCATCCGGCATCCGGCAAGGAGGATAACCCCTGTAACCTTTCCTAATGTAATCCCGGCATTGGGAAATTTTTCAACTGAAAATACGTCTTCCACAACCATAAGGTCAGGCTTTTCGTCTTTTAAAACCTTAAGAAGATTTGAAAAGATTTGATCAAGGCGGCTCGGTAAAGGAAGATTTTTTGAGGTATGAATACTACCGAAGGAGAAGCCATCAACTTTGAGCCCCATTCCTCTGACGATTCCGACACCCGTTGCAGATAGGCCTGGATCAACACCGATAACTTTTATCATCCCATACTCTTTTCTTGATACAAAGCGCCTGGTATCAAGAGAGAGATACGGTCAGTGATTTTTGTATCATGTATCCTGAATCCGGCATCTGGTATCAAGCAACAACCCGTCAAGGTTTACCCTATCGTTGCGTAAAAAATATGCAAAAAATAGATAATCCTAAGCTTTTGCAACATTAGGGTCCAATTCCTTTTAATTTTCGTTCGGCAATTTTTGCCTCATTTGATTTTGGATATTTTTTAATAAGCTCTGATAAAATCAGACGCGCATTTGATTTATCTCCTAAGTTATAAAAGGCAAATCCCTGTTTTAAAAGTGACGCCGTCACTTTATTCCCTTTTGGATATTTTTCGATGACCGTCTGATATTCCAGGATCGCTTTCTCATACCATTTTTCACGATAGTAAATTTCACCGATCCAAAACTGTGCGTTGTCAGCGTTATCTGATTTGGGAAATTCTTTTAGTAATTTTTGGAATCCTTCTCGGGCGGCGTTAAAATCACCTTTATCATATGCCTGTTTTGCAGACGTGTATACCCCATTTTCTGTAAGTTTATGTTTGGCTTGTTTTCCTGGCGGTATATTAGAAACCGGCTTTCCTTTTTGAGTATGTGCTGTTGATTCAAAATTCAGATACTGCTCCAGACGTTCGATACGGTCTTTATTCAAACTTGTGGTCTTATCGATACTCTCTAATTTAATCTCTCTTCTTTCGGATAATTCCGCAAATGCATTTATTTTCTGTTTTAATAAATAGTCTGTCTCTTCAAGTTTTCCTTTCAATGTTCTGATTTCTTCCTGGAGTTGATCGATGGTTGCATTTTGACCTGCAGTTTTGCTTCGAAGCTCTTTGTCATACTGCTCACGAACGTTACGGTATTCCTCTAATGTTGCTTCGAGTTTTTTATTTTTTTGTTCTGCTTCCGTATAGCGCTGTTCTGCCTGGGCCAGTCGATCATCCAGCGTCATTACATCCCTTTGCAGCGCGCATCCGGACAATATGATCGAACACAGTAAGAAAATGAATATCTTTTTTTTCATGGCAGGATAACCCTTAAAGGGCTCAACCCCTGTGGGGGATATTGGGATAACATCGGTGTGGATCACATATCCCAATATCCCTTTTTATTTTATTTCCGATCAATTAGAGTTAATTTATGGTAAAGTGGCATCTCCTGTTCTTTGCCCAGGCTTCTTCATTCTGACCGGGATCTACCGGACGCTCTTCACCATAGCTTATGGTGGTCAGGCGTGATGCTGAAATTCCAAGGTCAACCAAAAAATTCTTTGCACTTGTTGCACGTCTATCTCCCAATGCAAGGTTATATTCACTGGTACCTCGATCATCACAGTGCCCTTCAATGGTTGACATTGCTTCAGGATTATTCTGGAGCCATTCTGCCTTTTTCTTTAAAATTAGCTGTGCCTCCGGGGTTAAAGTGGAACTGTCGAAGTCAAAATGGATGTCCTCATTCATGAACATGTCCCTGGCTTCCTTCATAGCCATTGCTTGATCCTTGAGGCGTTCTTCTTCCATCGCCCGCTGTTTCGCCATCTCTTCCTGTCTGGCTTTTTCAGCAGCTTCTTTTGCCTTCATAGCTTCCTGATCTTCGGCCTGTTGTGCCATAGCAGCATCGTCTTTTACAGCCTTCTTTGCACATGAAACGGTGAACAGCAATCCTGGGATAATAAATGCCAGGGCTAAAATGATCCAAATTGTTTTTCGCATTGTTGCCTCCTTTTAGTTCCTTCGTTGTGAATTTTGTTCATTTAGTGATAACCATCTAAACGATTAATTGTTGCAATATAATAGATTTACGATTTTCCAATGAAAAAGTAAAATATATATTCATATTTATCTTTTAAAATTGAAGGGCTGATGAATTCACACAACTTTAATTTTGGGTCATTTTTGGTGACCATTTGGGTTGTGTTTGCTGGCCTTTTAAGGAAAGTAACCGTCTCTGGTCGGTTCCGTAAACTGTCATGACATAGATTCTGGAAGGCCCTTCCCGTGTTGAACTAAAAACGATAAGGCTCCCGTCCGGAGACCAGGACGGTGACTCGTTATCACCGTCGTTGTGTGTCATTTGAACCGGACGCTGGCCATCAATACCGATTACGATGATATTGTTGAGACCTCCTTCCATGCTGGCATATGCGATTTTATCTCCTTTGGGAGACCAGCTGGGCTGAGTATTATAGTTTCCCTGAAACGTCAATCTATTTACCTGATCAGAATCTAAATTTTTAATGTAAATTTGAGGAGTTCCGGATCTTTTTGAAACAAAGGCCATATTTTTACCATCAGGAGACCAAGCGGGTGATACATCAATGCCTTTGTTATTAGTCAATCTTTTAATAACTTTCCCGGTTCCGGTCAATAAATAAATTTCAGGATCACCCGAAAATGAAAGTGTCGCCGCCAGATCAAACCTGTTTGGAAACCACGCAGGTGTTATGTTAACACCCTCTTTCGAAACCACGGTGCCGCGGTTTTCTTTTAAATGTTTTATGTAAAGATCAGGTTTGCCTTTTGCATATGAGGTATAGGCGATCCATTGTCCGTCCGATGACCATGCAGGAGTGAGGGTGATACTATTGGTATGCGTCACCCTATGGATGTTGTATCCGTCAAATTCACAGATATAAATTTCCTTGGCACCGGAACTTGTTGAAACAAATGCAATTTGTGTGTCAAAAATGCCCCGGTCGCCGGTCAGACTGTAAATCACATCGCTACAGAAGCGACGGATGATTCTTCTCTGATCACTAACCCCCCCTTTATATCTTTTTCCAACCAACAGTTTTTCTTTAAAGGTGTCGTAGAGCCGAAGCTCAATTTCAAGCAGATTGTCTTTTACCAACACACCGCCGGTAACCAGAAGCTCCGCTCCGATACTGGTCCAGTCGTGAAAAATGACATTGGCAAAACCGGCATCCGTTTGCGGATTTACAAGGAATGCCTCTCTGTTCATAATTTTGAAATATCCTGTAAAATCAAGAGTATTAGCAAGTAACTCAGATAACGTTCTCGACAGCTGGTCCGTATCAGATCCAGTGGATATTTTCTTGAAATAAGGGACCGCGATAGGAAGTTTTTTTAAATTAGGTTGGGTGATGTCAATATAATCATATCCAGCCAGAGACCCTCCGGGTATCGTTAGAATAAATATTGATGTAATCAACCAAGCGATCAGTGTTCGGCAAACTTTCATAACAGAAGCAAACTCCTTTAATCCTAAAATGTAACATTTTTTTGCGTCCTGCAAACCGTGTTCCTTAAACACAAATTATTGACTAATGCCTGAAGACGTAAAGTGAAAACCGGCTTCAAAGTAGGGGCGCCAATACCCTTTTGGGAGGGGTGGAAGCGGATTCGACTTTAGAATCGCTTTTTTTGCCTGTTCATCAAAATAGCTGTTGCCGGATCTCTTGTCAAACCATGTCTCCTTTATTTCGCCGTTCGGCATGACTTTGATCGCTGCCCATGCTTCAAGATCCGTACGACCTCCGGCCAGTTGCTCGTTGAATGACCAGTTTTTTTGAATCCGATAGGCTATTTCGATCTGATATATATCCATGAGTTCCGGATCCTTTTTACTCCCGGTTCCGGTTCCGCCGGGAGGACCCTTTCTTTGGGTATCCTGCGGTTTGCTCGGGCTTGGGGGGCCGGTCTTTTCGACTTGATCTTTCAGACGGGCGATGGCCTTTTCGACTTGATCGGGTCTCGATTCTTCCACTTCTTTTTCGATTCGGGTGATGGCACTTTTAACCACTTTGTCAGCTTTGAATGTCTGTTTTTTAAGGGACTGCTTAACCTTTTTTTCCTTTGGTTTCAGAGAAATCGATTCCGGGGATTTGTTTTCGGTTTTCGGAATCGTTTTAGAGGGAATCGGTGCTTTTTGATCAATTTTGTCAACTGCCGTTTGGGGTTTAACTTCAGCAGGTAACGGTGCATTGTTCTGAGAAGGTAATGTCACGAGGCTGACATTTATGACCGAAAGAGAAGGGTTTCTATCGGTAGCATAGCCGGGTGCAAAAATCAAAATAACAAAAAAAAGCAGATGGCATAAAAGAGATACAGCAAAATTAGAAAAAAATTTCCGGCGCTCGTTTTCCTCGTCTTGATAAGTGTGAGGATATGTTCTTTTGTTCATCAGTTTATTGTTTTTTGTTACTGACCTTTCTTTTTTTCAGGAATCGGTTCCGTCACCATGCCCAGCCTGTCAACTCCTGCTGCTTTTATCTCGGCCATAACGCGGACGACAAATCCGTAAGATATCTCCCGGTCAGCCCGAAGATAGACCTCCCGCTTATCCCGACCTTCCAATATTTTATTGAGTTTATCCTGAAGAAAATCGATTTCGACTTGATAATTGTTAATAAAAATTTGGTTTTGGTTGTTAACGGTGATAACGAGATTCTCTTGTTTGGCAGAAAGCGGCTGTGAGGTGGTTTCAGGCAGCGCAACATCCACGCCCTGCATCATCATTGGCGCGGTAACCATGAAAATAACCAAAAGAACGAGCATTACATCAACAAACGGCGTTACATTGATATCAGATATCAGGCGATCGCTGTCGGATCCGAGTGCCATTTTCATCTCTCCTTGGGAACTACATTATATCTCGTTCAATAATATTTAGGAAATCTGCGGAAAAATTGTGAAGCTCCGATTCGATAATTCTTATCTTCTGCATAAAATGATTAAATGCGATGACAGCAGGAATTGCAGCAGCCAATCCTGCGGCTGTTGCGACGAGCGCTTCTGAAATCCCCGGAGCCACGGCAGCAAGACTGGCGGAACCTTTGAGGCCGATACCATGAAAAGAACTCATAATACCCCACACAGTGCCGAATAATCCGATGAAAGGTGCTGTGTTTCCGGTTGTTGCGAGGAAAGGGACCATTCGAATCATGCGCGTTGTTTCACTGTTAATGGCCCGGCGCAGTGCGCGTTTAACGTTTTCGATTCCCGTAAAGCTTGCGCTCAAAGGTACGTTTTCGCTCTCTGATGATCCTTTCGATTCTTGTTTCTTTGAAGTGCCGGAACGGCTCAGATTTTTAAGTTCTCCATACCCCACGCGAAAAATTCTGGCAACGGGGCTGCCGCGCAGTTGCTTGGCTTTGGTAAACGCGTTGGAAAGATTCCTGCTCTTCCAGAAAAAATCAATGAATTCAGAGGATTCAGCAAATGCCTTTTTAATATAGCGATATTTCATGATCATGATTGCCCATGATGTGATGGAAAAAAATAGCAGAAGCAACAGCACAAATTTTACCATTAGGCCGGCATGCATGATCATGTTGAATATGTCGATATTTGTAGAATTCATATAAAGACTCCGTGGGCTATTAAATTGGTGGTTTCGTATAATCTGAAATGGTTCTTTTTGTTTGGGCGTCAGGGAAATATACACAAACGCCTTGATTATTGAACTATATGAACCTGGTTTTGGTGTCAAGAAATTTGGTGGTTTCGACGACCTTCAATCATTTTTAGGTTGCTTTTGGAACAACCTGCAAATACACATAAAGGCTGAAACAACGGCTCCTTTTTAAAAATAGGAAAGAGAAAAGAGGGAAGAGGAAAGAGGAAAAAGGATCTTTTTATGAAAAATATTGCAAATCTCCTGTTTCAAGCAAACATTTTAAAAAACATTCCCAGGTCAGGGTATCATTTTCTGGGGGCAGGCAAGGAATCTGTGGCTGAACATTCATTTAGTGTTTCATTCATTGCCTTTGTCATGGCTCAAATGGAGCCTGATGTGGATGCATTCAGACTCATTGCCATGTGTCTGGTCCATGATCTCCCGGAAACAAATACCGGCGACCTGAATTATGTCCAGAAAAAATATGTGACGGCAAATGAAAATAAAGCGTTAAGGCATATCACCAAGAATTTACCCTTTGGTGCCACACTCTCTGATCTGATCACGGAGTTTAATGAACGTCGGACCATGGAGTCCAAACTGGCCCATGATGCGGATCAATTGGCACTGATATTGGATTTGAAATCGCTTTCCGATATCGGGTACGACCCCCCAAAAAAGTGGCTTCCTTTTGCTTTAAAGCGTTTGGAGACCAAAACCGGCCAGGCCATCGCCCAAAGTATTATGAAAACGGAATGGGATGCCTGGTGGCTTGAAAATTATGTTGACAGTCCGGCTAAAAAAGAATAATTTTTTTTGTTTGATCTTAACGAATATTTTAATATTTTTAATGCAATGTTTTTAATGGCTTAAAAGAAGAAGTTAAACCGGTTTTGTTCAGCCGTTGTTAATGCCATAACACGTTCAACATAGCGGAGGATAAAATGAATTGGCTCACCAATACCTTCGGGAGTTCTGTAGGAAAAAAGCTGATGATGGCGGTTACCGGCCTTTTTTTCTGCGTTTTCCTGGTGTTGCATCTTGCCGGCAACATGACCATTTATATGGGTAAAGATGCTTTTATTTCCTATGCCGAGCATCTTCACTCTTTAGGACCCCTTCTTATCCTGGCCGAATGGGGGCTTTTAATTTTTGCCGTTATCCATATTTCTACGGGCCTGTTCCTTTTTTATCAGAATTTCAAAGCCAGACCCACCCGATATGCCGTCAATAAACGTGCCGGCGGCCGAACCCTGGGGTCGGCAACCATGCCCTACACCGGTGTTATTCTGCTTTTTTTTGTAATTTACCACCTGTTCAATTTTCATTTTGTGGATAAAACCCATACCACCATTTTTCAGATTGTATCGACTGCATTTGCACAACCAAGCTATGTATTGATTTATACGGTTGCCATGATCATTGCGGCGGTTCATGTCAGCCATGGATTTTGGAGTGCATTTCAGACCCTTGGCGCCAATCATCCGAAATACACACCTTTTTTAAGGGGGCTGAGTCTTGTATTCAGTCTGATTGTCGGGATCGGGTTTGGTTTTATTCCGGTATATGTTTCGCTATTAGTTTAGTGTCCATCCCTAAATGAGGATTTTTGTTAAAGATCAAGGCATGCGAAAAAAATTGCCACAGGCATATGTTTGATATTCTGAGGATTATTTTTTGAGTATAACGCAGATATTGGACAAAAAGACCATTTATGGATGGATACGGATAAGGAGATAACCATGATGCTTGACGCAAAAGTTCCTTCAGGTCCACTTTCAGAAAAATGGGATAAACACCGTTTTGAACTTAAACTAGTCAATCCGGCCAACAAAAGAAAATATAATATCATCGTGGTGGGTACCGGTCTTGCCGGTGGTTCAGCGGCTGCCTCTTTGGCTGAACTCGGCTATTATGTAAAAAATTTCTGTGTTCAGGACAGCCCGCGGCGTGCCCACAGCATTGCCGCCCAAGGCGGAATCAACGCCGCCAAAAACTATCAAAATGACGGCGACAGTATCTGGCGCCTTTTCTACGACACCATCAAGGGTGGTGATTTCAGGGCCAGAGAAGCCAATGTTTATCGTCTGTCTCAGGTCAGTAATCATATTATCGACCATTGTGTTGCCCAGGGGATTCCCTTTGCGCGCGAATACGGCGGCCTTCTGGCCAATCGAAGCTTTGGTGGTGCTCAGGTTTCCAGAACGTTTTACGCCAGAGGCCAGACCGGGCAGCAACTTCTGTTAGGCGCGTACAGCTCATTGATGCGACAGGTAGCGGCCGGCCGGGTCACCCTGTTTTCTCGCCGGGAAATGCTGGATCTGGTGGTCGTCAACGGACAGACAAGGGGCATTGTTGTGAGAAATCTGGTCACCGGCGACATCGAAAGCCACGCCGCCGATGCCGTTGTCATGTGTACCGGCGGATACGCCAATGTTTTTTATCTGTCTACCAACGCCATGGCCTCCAATGTGAGTGCAACCTACCGGGCCTATAAAAAAGGCGCGTTTTTTGCCAATCCCTGTTACACGCAGATTCACCCGACGTGCATTCCGGTACATGGAACCTACCAATCCAAACTGACCCTCATGAGTGAAAGTTTGCGAAACGACGGTCGCGTCTGGGTCCCCAAAGCGCCCGGAGACAGACGGCCGCCGAGCCAGATCCCCGAATCTGAAAGAGATTATTACCTCGAAAACAAATACCCCAGTTTTGGGAACCTGGTTCCCCGGGATGTGGCATCGCGGAATGCCAAGGCCCAGTGCGATATGGGAAAAGGCGTTGGCGAGACCGGTTTTGCGGTGTATCTCGATTTTAAGGATGTCATCAATAGGGATGGTAAAGACGTCATCGCTCAAAAATACGGCAACCTTTTCCAGATGTATGAAAAAATCACCGCTTCGAATCCCTATGAAGAACCCATGATGATTTATCCGGCATCTCATTATGTCATGGGCGGACTGTGGGTGGATTACAACCTGATGAGTACGTTGCCGGGGCTTTTTGTTTTGGGAGAAGCCAACTTTTCCGACCACGGTGCCAACCGTCTGGGCGCCAGTGCTTTGATGCAGGGACTGGCGGACGGTTATTTCGTGATTCCATATACCATTGGGGGATATCTTGTCAGGATGGACCACACGGAAGTGACCACCGATCATCCGGCGTTTAAAGAAGCGGTTCAATATGTCACTGAACGGACCGGCAAGCTGCTGTCCATTAACGGAAAACGGACGGTGGATGACTTTCACCGTGAGCTGGGTCACATCCTCTGGGAATACTGCGGCATGTCCAGAAACGATGACGGTCTTTTAAAGGCCAGGAAACTGATCCAGGCGCTTCGAGAAGAATTCTGGGAAAATGCACTGGTTCCCGGCGTGTCGGAAGACTTTAACCAGAGCCTGGAACGTGCCGGGCGGGTGGCCGATTTTCTGGAGTTTGCAGAACTTTTGGTGATGGATGCCTTTGAACGTAAAGAATCCTGTGGCGGTCATTTCAACGAAGCATACCAGACCGAGGAACATGAGGCCAGGCGCGATGATGAGAATTTTTGTCATGTGGCTGCCTGGGAATATAAAGGGGATGACACGGAGCCCCTACGCCATATGGAACCGCTGGTTTTTGAAAATGTCGAACTCACACAAAGGAGTTACAAGTGACCAAAAGCATAAACATCACTTTAAACGTCTGGCGCCAAAAAAGCGCCGGAGTGAAAGGCGGTTTTGAAACCTATCATGCCGCCAATATTTCAACAGACATGTCCTTTTTGGAAATGATCGATGTGGTTAACGAGCAGCTGACCCTTGACGGGAAAGATCCCATTGCATTTGATCACGACTGCCGGGAGGGGATCTGCGGGATGTGCGGCGCTGTGATCAACGGCCGGGCCCACGGCCCGGAAAAAGGGACCACACTGTGCCAGCTTCATATGAGGCATTTTTCCAATGGCGATACCATTGTCATCGAGCCCTGGCGGGCCAGGGCCTTTCCCATTATAAAGGATCTTGCTGTGGATCGCAGCGCCTTTGATCAGATCATCATTGCAGGGGGATATATTTCCGTAAACACCGGGGGGGCCCCGGATGCCAATGCCATACCGATTTCCCAGGAAATCGCGGAAAAAGCTATGGATGCGGCGGCTTGTATCGGATGCGGCGCCTGCGTTGCTTCATGTCCCAATGCTTCGGCCATGCTTTTTACCGGGGCAAAGATTTCCCAATTTGCCCTGCTGCCCCAGGGAAGACCGGAAGCGGCTCGTCGGGCCCTGGCCATGGTTCGAAAAATGGACGAACTCTGCTTCGGCAACTGTTCCAATGAAAGAGAATGCGAAGCAGAATGCCCCAAGGAGATTTCCATCTCCAATATCGCCCGCATGAACCGGGAATTTTTAAAGGCCGGGATTGGTTCCGCAGTCATGTAATACTCTATCATCATGTTAAGAGGAAATGATGGTTATCAAAAAAAAGATCAATAGCGAGAACAAGACTTTTTGGGATTCAACCAGAGATGCCCGTGTGAAGGTTGAACAATGGCCGAGTTGGAAACGTAATCTTAAGGTTACTCAGTACTCTGTTGGTTTTGATCCCAAACCCTCCGAAACTTCGACATCAGATAGTTGTGCATGTACTAAAGACAAATGATATTAATGCCCTGATTTAGACATGGGTAATAGATTAGACCATAATTAATACCCATAAAAGTAAATAGATATCATTTAAGCATGATCATTTATTTGTTTATGGGCAGCTCCATAGTCACATACCTATTTGTTGCTGAACAAAGGTCTCTGTTAATCTTTTTTTTCGAACTGATTCACACGTCCATAAACCCTTTTGTTCTCTCGACTTAAGTGTCTCATCTGTAAACAAACAGTTATAATTTTTACGAATATCTTTTAAAAACTCAGCCTCCTCTTTGATGTTTTTCATTCTATTAATAATTTCATCTACGGGTCCTAACTCAACTCCAATCCATTTTCTCCTTTTTATCTCTGCTACTGCATAAGTAGTTCCAGAACCACCAAAAGGATCAAAAACTATGTCATCTTCATCCGAAGCCAACTCTATAATTCGATCTAATAATCTTATAGACAACTCATTTGAGCCGTTTCTCTTTTTATATTTTGCATGGCGGACTGGGGGTATATCAAGCCAAACATCTGTCATATTAACACCCTCTGGATTCATTTTAGCTTTATAACCACCATAATCTTTTAAATCTCCAGCACAATGAGGGCATATTGGCATTGGGAATCTGTCAGGATGGAATTTAGAAGGTTTTTCCCCTTTGCAATAATAGAGCAGAGAATAATGAGAAGGATACAATCTTCCTTGAATCGGCAATGAATATTTCATATCTACAGAAATCCAATGGCGAAAAGTCATGTAATTATTTAAAAAGTCTGACATATAAGTATTCCATTTCGGCAAATTCCATAGAAAAAAACTGCCTCCTGGCTTTAATATCCTGATACATTCAGCAGCCCATTCTTCACACCAGTTAAGATACTGGTATTCTTTTAAATTATCATCAATTTTTGAAGGATATAATTTTTTTAAATTAAATGGAGGGTCAGCAAATATTAAATCAATACTATCGTTTTCCAGATTGTGCATAAGATTCAGACAATTCCCTTGATATAACTTGCCCAATTTAGATTTATACATTAGAGGCGGTAAGGGAATATTGGCCTTATTAGATTCAATATTACTTTTAATAAGCTCAAATATTCTATCTGCATTTTTATGAATAGCATTTTTGATTCGACGATTAGGTATGCCCATTTTAAGCATCAATTCCATCGGGGTGATATTTGCTTTTGAACATATGTGATCTAAATCGTTTCCAGATGGAAATGTGTTGGTTTTGTTGTAATATTTCAGCCTGCCAACTGGAATACCAACTAAACGAGAGAATTTTTGCAAAGCTGAATTATCGTTTAAATTTAAAGCTTGAAAAAGTAACATTGACCCATTCATTAATATAGCCTTCCTTTAGAGTTAAAAATTAATTACGTACTTATCATGACTTAACAAATCAAGCAATATATTTTTTGCAGACTATAGTCCGTGGTTAAAATGCCGATTCTACTGTATATCTTACTAAAATTATTATGGAGTACGAGATATTGAAACCTGGTATTGCATTTGGAAAAGTTCTTCGTGGTTTTAGAAAGGACAAAAAATATTCTCAAGAACGATTAGCCTTAGAAAGCGGACTCGATAGAACATATATATCGCTTCTGGAACGTGGCCTTAGGCAACCGTCTCTTACAAGTATTTTGCAACTCTCCAAAGCTCTTGATATCTCATCTGGCCAAATTATATCTGCAGTAGAGGCTATAGTGAATGAAGATTCTACAGATTGATTATTTGATTCGAGAGGGAGATTTTGGATATTCTGCAGAACTTGACAAAATCTTAAATGAAATCAAAACTGCAATTTATTCTATTCATTGGCCTAAAGATAGCGCCACCTTTACACTTTATCCCCAAAATAAAGGCAATGGCGTAGTGCCCATTAAAAAAAGCTTTTTGAATTATCTGAGCCGACATGAATGGCTCCTTGAACATCGTATGGCAATAGCATCCCGTCAAAGACCCGGGGCCGTGGATGCTGTAAAGGTGTTACCTGATGGACGTTCATTTGCTGTTGAATGGGAAACCGGCAACATATCATCGAGTCATAGAGCACTAAACAAGATGGCCGTGGGTTTAATGGACGGAATTTTAGCCGGCGGAATCCTCGTCCTTCCATCCCGGGACATGTATCAATATTTAACTGATCGGGTTGGCAATTATGCGGAGATCAAGCCTTATTTTCCCGTCTGGCGCAATTTGAAAATCAAGGAAGGAGTCCTTGCCATCATAGAAATTGAGCATGACTCGCTTTCATTAGATGTCCCTCCCATTAGAAAAGGTACCGACGGCAGAGCGCTTCGATAAGGAAAGGACGGCTCATTTTCCAATCTTAAATCCATCATTTTTTTGTGATCATTCAAACTTAATTTGGGCGATGAATACCGAAAGCTATTAATTCAGCACAATATAGTATTTGATATTTAGCGGTGTAAGTTTATGAAGGCAGATAGTAAGTGGGTAGAACTTGGCTGGAAGCACTCCCTTTGGAATATAATTCGGTTGTATGCGCCTCTACGTGGCAAAAGAATTATACAAAAATGGGAAACAGAATTAAGAGAAAAGAAGACTCTCAGTTTTGATGCATGCCAAAGTTTAAATATTCCTGAAGAACTTAGAGGTCTTTTCTTTGAATATATAGAGGAGAGGGAGCAATTATTTGCTTTGGTATACAAAAATCTTCGCACAGAGGAAGAAGCTCTTGAGTTTTGTAGATACCGCGAAATTGAAGTTGGTCAAACTACTACTCAAAGTCAAGACCATTATCAATCTTCTAAATCTATGGTTGCAACTGTTTCGGCAATTGCAACACAAATTTGCGCAACTAAGTCAATTGAATTAAATCCGAATCCGCAGAAGCGTTGTGTGTGGCACAATGAACAAGAATTGCATGTGACAGCACGAAACCTTGATGGTGCTATCCCTTCTTTGGTGAATCCCAAGGTTGTTTGGGAGATCAAAGAATATTGGGGAAAAACCAAAGGTGGGAGTAAAATGAGCGATGCTTTATATGAATGCCAATTGATTGGCTCTGAATTGAGAGATTATGAAGAGCGAACGCGACAGAAAATTTATCATATTGTATTTCTTGATGGTAAAGAACAATGGAGCACTCGAAAATCAGATCTTAAAAGATTCATAGATATACTAAATCAGGGTCTTATAGATTATTTGATTGTTGGAAAAGAGGTTCAGACAGATTGGAAACGAATTCTGAAACTGATTTTGTAATATTAGATCAAATAATTCAGACCGCTATAAGGAGATGGAGAAATAATTAGACAATATTTTAAAGTAATCTTCGGATAAAACTATCAATTTATTCCTGTCAAAACACTCTATTGCTATAATATAAATTGAGGATAATTAGCTTTGTAAAGTTTGAGTATGAATCTAAATAAGGCTTCTATTTATCATTCAAAGTGCGAAGAAACTCTCTCAAAAGGGATGTATCATCGTCTTTTCCCGAGTCATCTGGAGATTACTCCACAACTAAATGAAGTCTATGAACTGGCCCTTGCTTTTTACGAAAGTCAGATTTTAAATGATGATGAACTCGTTAAAAATGGTGCTTATTTTGCTCGTGTTGGTAAAAAATTTTCAAAACATTTCCTTATGTGCACTGGTGAACCAGTGCGATTACCCAAGCACTCTTCTTCTCGTTTAAAGTCCTTTTTTACAAAAAATCAGTTCAGGACAGGCTACGCAACACACGGGCTTTTTCCTTATCGTGGCAAATTCCATCCCCAGATGATCAAAGCATTGATAAATGTTATGGGCATTAAATCCGGTGATACAATTATAGACCCCATGATGGGATCCGGAACGGTCCCTGTCGAAGCTTGTCTAATGGGAATTAAATCAATTGGAATTGATGCGAGTCCGTTCTGTCGCTTCATGACTCAGACGAAACTCGATGCCCTTACTCTTCCGCAAGAACCATTACGAGATGCTCTAAATAATTATAAAGCTATCTTCGAGTATTTTGTTAAGACAAAAGGGCACCCCGTTCAAGGCAGTAAGATTAAGAAGCGATCTCCTAAGGACAAGAACAGTTCTATCAGAGAGTTTTCAGCAGATTTTCAATCCCCTAACTCAAAGCGAATTGAAGATTTAGTAGGGTGCGGGAGAGCAGATATTTATAATTTTTTGCTATTAGCATACTTGGATAGTGCCGGATATTCTGAAAGAAGCAAACGCAAATCACCAATAGAACAATTTCATGCAATTCTTGATCGGTACGTTTTTGTTGTGGAAAAGATTCAGAACATATTAGAAGGCACAGAATCGAAATTGGCAGAAGCTACAGTTTTCATTGGAGACGCACGCTCTATGTCACTTGAAGACAGCAGTGTCGACGGCATACTTTTTTCACCCCCGTATAGTTTTGCAATCAATTACCTGCAAAACGATTCATTCCATTTAAATGTAATGGGAGAAAACATTTTTGAATTGAAAGAAAAAATGGTTGGGCTGCGTGGCCGAACAGTTCGTGACAAATATGATCTGTACATTAAAGATATGGATAAAGTGCTTTCTGAATGCGCCCGGATACTAAAATCCAACCGATTTTGTACTATTATTGTTGGGACAAATGATAATCAGTTGAGTAAAGCACTCGGTGTCCCCAAAAAAGAGGTGAAGGGTCTACATCAGATTCTTATCGACCGCGCTTCAACCCACGGCTTTTCACTGGTACGGTTATTATCAAGACAGATAACCGGGATAGCAAACACCATGCGAAATGAATATATTATCATATTACAGCAAAGATAGAGTTTATTATCGTCTACTTGTCCCTGCTATATGTGAAATCCGCTCATTAGTTTATAAGTTTATTCACAATATCTGCATGCTTAAGGCCGGGAATCTTGGGACATCTTAAGCCCCAATTAGTACTTTGGGTACTTTCGAACAGAATTCGCGGTTTTTTTTAACTGCAAAACCCGACCCCATTCATAAAAACCCCCATCTCTATCTGAAAAATGGGGTCTTTGTATCCATCGCACGTCCTCTTTTCTTGTTTAAGGTTAAAGCAATTATCTTTAAATTTAATGTTTTTTCGAACATTTAACTTAACATGTCAAGGATGTTGCCACGAATGATAGACTGTGCCGGGGAAGTCTTTGAAATTAACCGCCCCAGAGGAATAAGTTTCGCATTTCACCCCAGTACGATAGTTCCTACCTACGGGGCAGGGCAAGCGCAGAGACTTATCCGGCTCACCGTCAGCGGCATCTTCGACCGGCGGATTGGGCCAAAAGACTATTTATGGACGGACACGATTAATACACCTTCCGGGTCCCATGCCGTTTTCCGATACCCTCAAGGGTGCTGTTCACCACCACGAAAGCTTCCGGGCCGAAGTCCGAATCTCTGATTTGCATGTATTGACAGAGAAACCTATGTTTCAGGAGAAATCGATAATTTAATGGGAGGAAATGATGGTTATAAAAAAAAACCAATAGTGAGAACAAGACTTTTTGGGATTCAACCAGGGATGCCCGTGTGAAGGTTGAACAATGGCCGAGTTGGAAACGCAATCTTAAAGTTACTCAGTACTCTGTTGGTTTTGATCCCAAACCCTCCGAAACTTCGGTATCGGATAGTTGTGCATGTACAAAAGATAAATGACTTTAATGATCCGACGGGGTTTTACAAAATTAACTGTCTATAATCGAGGAACTCATTCTATTGCGGTTTTTGTCGTCTTTTGAGATGGTGAAGTTGTGGTTATGGAGATAATCAAGAAGCGTTGTAGGGGAATGCTGAAACTCTAAGGTCCGATTTTGATGACTCTTTTGTTCATCACCGGGAATGCTGAGAAGATTCAGATGTTTCCAGCGAGTAACGTAATATTCAATCATAGCCGGCAATTCGGTGAATATGGTGACTCCTGGATCTGGATCTTTGTAACTCGAATCTTTCAGGTTTTTTGAAGAAAGCGTCTGACTCTCATAAAAATTCTCGATGAACATTAACTCTGCCGGAATTCTGGCCTCTATGCCGATTCTGTTCATTTTTTTTACAATCCACCTGATACATGCTTTTCCTGTAAGGGCCAACCAATAGGGGATAAATATTTTCCTTGGTGTTTTAACCCCCAGTCGGGATTTGATGCTGAAGATGAGTTGTGCCAATTCCACGGGTTCGGGGTCTACAAAATGATAAGTCTTGCCGGAAAACTCTTCACGCCTGTCAATAATATAATGGATAAAGTGTGATAATTTTAGATTATTGGAATATGAATGCATGATTCCTTTTTTAGTCAGCATTAGGGGAAGGGACTGATTAGCGATGGAAAAAAGCAGACGATTAAAACCCTGGATCTTGTGGTCATGCTCGCCGTAAACCAGGGCCAATCGGATTATAGTATAATCTAGCCCCTGGGTTGCTCCCAGATGTTTGAGGGTCAGTTCGGCCATCAATTTGGATTTGGGGTAATTGGCAAGACCGCTTGTAAGGGGCAAATGGTCATCTTCGGTAAGATTGTCGCCAGGGGGCAGAGTGGCGGCGGTACTGATATGAATATAGGGAATACCCAGGGCGAGGGCTATCTTGGCCAGATTTACACTGCCCAAGCAATTGGTTTCAAAGGCCATTTGCGGATTACTATCGATAGGGGCAATGGCGGCATTGATGATGAAAGACGGGCGGTAATGCCGGAAATATTGTTTGATGTCATCAGGTACCCGCAGACTCAATTTTTTACTGCTCGGGGCAAGAATCTCCGTGTTCCGCGAAGCGGTCTTGTAGAAATGGGTTAGTGCGCCGCCGATCAAACCGGAACCGCCGATCAGAATACCAAGCCGCTTTGAAGTGATGGCACATTTTGCTGATGGTTTCATTTTTATCTTCCTGACGTGAAGGGAAAAGCACTGTGGAATACAAATGAAAAGTATTTATTCAGAGAAAGTATGTAGCAGATCTAATTTAAAAAGATTTCAAAGATTAACAAGCTTCCATCCAACATGTCAGAATCATCAATAGCCATGTTTTGATTATTTGATAGTCTATATTTCGTGGCTTAGGCATTCATCAAAATTGAAGGTTTCTGCCTTATACCATTAATTCAGAATACTTTAGGACGGTAATGATTTCGATTTGAAAATATCGGACTTAATGTTCAACTACCACTTAAACTGAAGGCTGTCACCAAGATCTTTAATATACAGCTCTCGCTGATTGGCGAGCCTGCTTGCTATCATCATTGCGAGTTTATTCATAATCAGGTACCCAATAGAGTTATTCCTTTCAAAAAGATTCAACAGCTTGGCTCTCGGTATTTTTATAGCCCTGGACTTTCCAACGCTATAACCGGAAAGAGTGGCTTGATGAGGGGGGACAAGTGCAGACCAACCAAAGCATTCCCCCGGCTTTATAGTAAGAACTGTCATCTTTTTTGAGGTCTCACGATAGGGAACTTCAAACCGGAGATCCACACTTCCTTCCTCCAATATGAAGAAGAAGTCGGTTGTTTTTCCATCTGTAATGATCCTATCACCATCATCAAAACAGATTCCCTCGCAAAGATCTGCTATCTTTTCCAGTTGTTCCTGGCTCAGTTCTTTGAATATCTCTGTGGATGCAATTTTTTCCTTGTCGACCATTGTACACCTCACCTTACATGTTTTTTGTGCACGCGCAAAAACCGGTACATTTTAGATCGTTAATACTCTAAACTGGCAATAATATCCGAATTGCTTACAATTCCAACTATCGTCTCTCCATCAAAGATCGGGGCCCTTCGGATATTCGCCATAGCCATTAGATTAACCACATACTTTATATCCAAACCGGGAGAGGCAAACAGCAATGGTTTGGTGGCAATTTCTTTAACTTTAGTATGGGCCAAAGGCCTTCCGATCCTGATCACCTTGTTGATAATGTCCTTACGGGTAATGATTCCGTAGGCATCGTCGGGATCTTTCCTTTCTACGATAAAACTGGAGACTTTCTCCTCCTTCATCCTCTTAACGACCTCACTAATATAGGCGTCTTCCTTAACGTACTTCACATCCGTTGTCATAATATCTCGTGCTTTGGTCATCTTTTATACTCCTCTCTTCAAAGTTGAATAAAATACCACAAAGTAATACAAGCAAAGCAATAATTATGCCAAAGTTGGAAAAACTCTGGATATAAAACTTTATGACCATATATGCTTAATTTTATGCAATTTGATAATTTTTGGATTAAAGTTTCCAGTAGCAAGTTGCAGGGAATGTTCTGCTTGCGGCAGTGTTTCGTCAGAGGCTGTAAGGAATTCTGCTTAATATTCGCTCATTAACCCCACAGCCTCTCTGGGGCGAATTTGGGCTTCGCTCCAATCCCGTCATGGTGGGACGGAAAATGCGCTCGCTGGTGCAGCTCAATTTACTATTTTACTATCGTTCCAACTTGGAACAAATTTTCCAAAATGGAATGATCTTGACCCTTTTGCTTTTCGCCGGAAGCTGATAGTCGCTGCTTAAATAGATTCGCAGGCGAGCTGAAATGAAGCCATCAGACTTTTCGAATACTGGTGTGCTCGGACTTCAAACCAGAAAAATAGGCTCCGCCCCGGTTAAATATTAAATGCAGATTTAAATGGGCAGGCATTTCGCAGGGCAGGCATAGAGACTTGTCCGCCTCCGGCGGATTGGGCAAAAAGACCATTTATGGACGGACACGGTTTAGTAAACCTTCCGAGTACCATGCCGTTTTCCGATAACCTCAAGGGTGCTGTTCACCACCACGAACGCTTCCGGGTCGATGTTGAAAATAACATTTTTTAGCTTAGGCAGTTCGGTCAGCGTGGTAATGGTAAAAATCACTTCTTTTGGACTGCCGCTATAAGCGCCCTGAGCTTGCAGAAAAGTGGCGCCCCGGTTGACCTGTTTAAAGATTTCTTCAGCAATTTCCCTATACTTATCCGAGATGACGATGGTGGACAGCCGTTGGTTAAAACCCGTAAGAACCGCATCGAGGGTTTTACTGCTCGTGAATACATAAATCATGCTGTAAAGCGCAATCTGAAGTCCGAAAAAATAGGCGCCTGTCATGATCACCGCCATATTTACGAGGAAACTGGACAGACCGGGCCGAAGTCCGAATTGCTTATTCGCATATGTTGCCAGAATATCCACGCCGCCCGCAGATCCTAAAGATCTAAGAACAATACCGGCCCCCGTTCCACAAACGATGCCGGCAAATACGGCGACCAGAATGGGGTCTTTGAGAGGAACCGGAGGGGTTTTAATCACCACGGCAGCCAGGGAGAAAAATACCATGCCGAAAATAGTATACAGCATAAATCTTTTGCTGATACTGAACCAGCCCAGGAGCATTAACGGAATATTGAGTAAAAAATAGGTGATGCCGACATCCGCCGAATGGAACAGATAGTGAATGATGATGGCCACCCCCGACACACCGGCGCCCAAAAGTTTATTAGGAATCAAAATGCTGTTCATCCCTATCACAAAGACGATGATTCCTGCGGTGATCAAAAACAGATTGTACGAAACGGTTTTCCACGTCAAAATGATTTTATCGAGGTCAAAATGGGCGGTTTGTACTTTCGGCTGCATGGCCTTGCCTCCTCTATGGATTCAATTGTTTACTCATTCTTGGCCGTATTTGTCATCAGACAGATTCCCCGGATATTTCACGAAAGAGTATCCTATTGCAAGCGTAATGTTTAGGATATATATAAAGAGAATAAATATTTTAAAAAGGGTTACGAAAACTAATAAATATTGAGGTGTTAATGGCGCAGATTGGCATGCTGGTTCTGGTCAGGGAATTACTTTCCTGGCGAGCTATTTTAGACATATTTCTGATAGCAGCAGGGTTGTTTTTATTATACCGGACATTGATTCGCCTTGGTACATGGAAAATCGTGGCCGGTATTCTAGTCGCCCTGGCTGTTTTTTTAGCTGCAAGTTTTATGGATCTTAAAGGGATCGAATGGATTTTCAGCAATATCAGTCAGGTGGCCGTGATCGCCTTAATTGTATTATTTCAGCCTGAATTGAGAAAAATTTTTGAACAAACCGCTTCGGTTAAACGATCAGAACCTCGCGACTTAGATGAAGAGCTCTCTCATTTAGTAGGGGACGCCTTACTAAAGCTGGCTCAGCAACGTCGAGGGGCGATTGTTGTTTTTCCAGGTAAGGAGCCGGTTCAGGAATGGCTTTCCGGCGGATTTATTCTTGATGCTAAGCCCAGCCTTCCCCTCATTATGAGTATCTTTGATCCCAATTCGCCGGGCCATGATGGCGCATTAATTATAACAAACGGAAAATTTTCACGGTTTGGTGTACGACTTCCTGTTTCACAAAGTTCAACACTGCCGGAAGAATATGGCACACGTCATCATGCTGCCATGGGTCTGGTTGAGAAATCAGACGCTTTGGTCTTCGTCGTTTCTGAAGAACGGGGAAACCTTTCAATATTCCATAAAGGTCAAATAAGGCAGGCCAGCGATGGCGAAGAGGTGGTGAAAACGATCATCTCACACTGGAAAGACATGACGTCCTTTCCCGTTGTGTTCCAAAAAGGAAAAGCGCGTTGGCCGGCATTTCTTCAAATTTTTGCGAGCCTGGTGTTGGCGGTTTTTTTCTGGTCAACGTTAGTTGTTTCTCAGGGAGAAATACTGGAAAAGGTCGTAACCGTTCCGGTGGAATATACCGCCTCATCGCCAAGCCTCACATTGGTTGGAAATAGGGCGGAGGAAGTTCGACTGCATCTGTCAGGCCCGAAATCAGCGCTTGACACCGTCAACCCGTCTCATACAAGTGTCAAAATAGATCTTTCAAAAGCCCAGCCGGGAAAGCAATCTTTTATTATTACCCGTGAAAATATCCATTTGCCGAAAGAGATACATCTATTGGATGTTGTTCCGTCCAGCTTTGAACTTACACTTGCAGAAATCGTAGAAAAAGAGTTGGTCATAAAGCCACAATTGGTCGGAAAGCTTCCGGGAGGCCTGAAGATCCGTTCTTTAGAAGTAAAGCCTGAAAAGGTAAAAGTTTTCTCTCCAGCCAGTGACGAAATGGATAAATTACTCAGCCTGACAACAACACCCATTTATCTGAATAACATTTACGAAAACACCACAATCTATTGCAAAATTGTTGCACTGCCGGCCGTTCAGCCAAAGGAAAAACGCTGGCCGGATGTCGTGGTGGTGATAACGGTAAAACGCTAAAGGAAGCACTATGAAAACACGGATTAAGTGGAAAACATCTATGTCAAAAAAAATACTATTACTGCTGTGGATGATATTGATTCTTCTCTTAGGCACCCCTATCATTGGTGGTGCCGGAACCGATCGTACGTCGTCTGAAAACGCCGATCTATCCACACTGCAGTTTAAGCGTATTGCCGTCATGTCTTTTTAAAAAATCAATATTTCTTTGAGTTCATTTAACTTATCTACCATCCACTCCCCGCATCTTCAAGATTAAAATCCTTCATAAAATTGAGGCTGATTGATACGCATGTTAATCTGTCTGCACATGTCGACAATCGCTCAATTTAGGTTTTATATTGGTAATTATAATCAATCAACAGGGATAGTAAACAAACCCCGAGCATCAGAAGTTTTGACACACAAAGACCCATATGCTAAAAAATAAATAATATTCTTTATTTTACGGGGCAGGCACGGGTGTTGGCGGAAAGGACAGTTTTCGTTCGGGCACCAAGAAATATCATTAAAAAGTTGAATGGGCGAGGATAACACATGGACAGCCTTCACGGAAAGAATGTCCCGGGCGACAAAACAGGTCGCCTGGGAACGTTTGCCGGTGTTTTTACACCGAGTGTTCTGACCATTCTCGGCATCATTCTGTTTTTGCGACTGGGCTATGTGGTGGGCAGCGCCGGATTGGGACGCGCTTTGATTATTATCGGCATGGCCAATGGGATTTCGATTCTGACCAGCATATCTTTATCTGCGGTCGCTACCAATATCAAAGTCAAAGGCGGCGGTGACTATTACCTGATTTCAAGGACCCTCGGTTCGGAATTCGGCGGAGCCATCGGCATGGTTCTTTTTTTGGCACAATCGGTTTCCATTGCATTTTACTGTATTGGATTTGGTGAAGCGATGACGGCACTGCTGCCTCAAAGTATATTGACCACCCCCGGAATTATTGCCGTGATAGCCGTATCCTTTTTGTTTATCTTTGCCTGGCTTGGTGCTGACTGGGCGACCCGTTTTCAATTCGTCGTCATGGTGCTTCTGGTTGTCGCACTGTTTTCTTTTTTTGTTGGCGGTATCCCGCGCTGGGAGTTTTCGACAATGGTAGAGAACTGGAAACCTCCCACGGAAAGTCTCGATATCTGGGTGTTGTTTGCTATTTTTTTCCCGGCAGTGACCGGTTTTACCCAAGGGGTGAGCATGTCCGGGGATCTTAAGGACCCCGGGAGGAGTTTACCGCTGGGAACATTTATGGCGGTGGGCATCTCGATATTAATTTATTTTGGTGCGGCCATTTTGTTTGCCGGTGTTCTTTCCAATGAGATGTTGGTCCAAGATTACAACGCAATGAAACGGGTGGCCCGTTTTAACTTTCTAATTGATGCCGGTGTGGTGGCAGCCACCCTGTCTTCGGCAATGGCCTCTTTTTTGGGGGCGCCCCGAATCCTTCAATCTCTGGCTTCGGATCGAACTTTTCCCTTTTTGCTGCCATTTTCCAAAGGGGACGGCCCTTCGAATAATCCACGGCGTGCGGTGCTGTTGTCGGTAGCCATCGCTCTTGGAACCATTGGTTTAGGCCAGCTGAATCTCATCGCTCGTATCGTATCCATGTTTTTTCTCATTTCCTACGGTCTGCTTAATTACGCGACATTTTACGAAGCCCGGACCGCCAGCCCCTCTTTTCGCCCGAGATTCAAGTGGTTTGACCTGCGCCTTAGTTTGCTCGGGTCTCTGGCGTGTCTTTTAGTAATGCTGGCCATTGATTTTAAAACCGGTATCATTGCCGTTGCCATTTTGTTTGCCATCTATCAGTATCTCAAACGAACCAGCGGTCCGGCGAGATGGGCCGACAGCCGTCGTTCCTATTACCTTCAACGCGCCAGAGAGAATCTCTTGGAGGCGGGTGTCGAACCGGAACATGATCGTGACTGGCGGCCCCAGATCCTCGCTTTTTCCAAGGATGCTCAGCGACGGCCCGGGTTGCTGCGCTTTGCATCATGGATCGAGGGAAAAAGCGGGCTGACAACCGTTGTCAAAATTTTAGAAGGAGAAGGGCTCAAGATGTTGAAACTCCAAGAGGAAAGCGAATCAGAACTCCGGTCGGATATCGCCGCCCATGGTTTTCCGGCGTTTCCGCTTGTGGTTTTTGCTCCGGATCTCGATATTGCTTTAAATACCCTGATCCAGTCCACCGGTATCGGACCGCTGAAAGCCAACACGATCCTGCTGAACTGGCTGGATCCTGAATCGGTAATCACAAACGACCAAAGAGAAATCAAACTTGGACGAAATTTGAGAGCGGCGTATCGTCTGGGGCGAAATATTGTGGTTCTGGATGCCGATGAAGAAAAATGGAACACGTTCGAGAATATTCCCGGTGAGGATCGTCGGATTGATGTGTGGTGGTTAAATGATGCTACCAGTCGTCTGATGCTGCTGCTCGGTTATTTAATAACCCGCAACGAACCCTGGGACACGGCCAAAATTCGTGTGCTGGCTGCCGGGTATAACACGGATACGCCGGAGAATTTAAAGGATTTGAAAAACAATCTTGAAGAAGCGAGAATCGAAGCTGAACCGATTATTGTCACAGATGCTGATATAGATAAAATTTCGGAATATTCGGCGGATGCTGCTGTGGTCTTTTTGCCCTTTCGCCTTCGGGGTGATCAAATAACCTGTTCGATTGACGGGCCCATAGAAAAACTCCTGTCTCGGCTGCCGGTCACAGCTTTTGTTTTGGCAGCCGAGGACATTACACTGGATGCCGAACCTGAGGAAGGAACAGCCGGCGATATGGCAGTTGCGATGGATGCGCTTTCGGATGTCGAAAAAAAGGCTGTTAAAGCTGAAAAGGAAGCGGTCAAAACGGAAGAAATCGCAGAAACGGCCAGAGCAAAACTATTGGAACTGGAAAACAATACTCGGCAAACCGAAGAAGACCTGAGAACCGAATTGAAAACAGCGGCTGATGATGCTGAGAAAGAGGCCGATAAAGCCTTTCGCAAAGCGGGCAAAGAGAAGGCCAAGGTTGAAGAAGCTGCAAAGCTCGTCAAAGAACTGGATCCGACGGCGGAATCAGGAGAAATAAAGGAACGATAGACGCTGCATTTCCAATTGTGGATTCATGTGCGTTTCTGAAACAGGGGTGATGACCCCTTATGGAATTGCCTGAATTCTGATAAGCAAGAAAATCTTTAAAAGTTCATATTCAATACATGCACCGTGCCGGTATCGGTTTCCAGGATCTGGAGACGCAGTTTTTTAGCCGATCCGGCTTCTCCCGGGAAGAAAAGAAAACCATATGCCAGATCTCTGGGTTCAACGGGCTTGTTCTCGAGAGATTTTTCACGCAAATCGGAAATGATCTCCCGGCGGGCGTCGTCAGCGCCATATAATGCCTTGGAACCGCCGAAGGTGGCTCCTGCGGCCGCGCCCACGGCCGCGCCTTTTCCCACGGCCTCAGCGACATTCGAACCGCTTACAATTCCGATAGCTCCTCCTATCAAAGATCCCGCAGCGGCACCCAAAAAGCCGGTATAAGCGCCTTCTTTGAAGATTTTATTGGTTTCAGCGTACTTGGTGGCTCTCTCATAAGCGATGTTGTTGCTTAAGATGGGCCACAGATTCCCTTTAGTGTCTTCTAAAAATGTCTGATGAGCGACTATTTCAAGAGAATGGGTCCCTTGATTGTCGAACACAACTTGAACCGGCAGCATGCCGGCACTTAAAATATCGAATCCAAATGCTTCCTTTGTCTCATTGGCATCCGCAAAGGCCTTGGCAGCTATCTGGCTGCCCTCGATGTTCACCATGTTCGGGAAAGCCGCCGGTGTTTTGAAGGGCAGGGGCTTGGCCTTATAACTGGTGGAACAGCCGACGGAAATAAGGGTAAGCAACAATATAGCGATAATGGTCGGGTTTTTTTTCATAATCGATTTTCCTTATATGCCTGATTTTCAGGTTATGTTGGATAAAAACACGATGGCTGAAAATACGTATACATTTTGCTAAGACAATACTTCCTTTTTATTTGGTTCTTGAAAACCTGGTCCATACCCGCAATGCTGGATCTTCGATGGGCCAGGATTCTTTACTATATTCGCCGGCGATACAGGTTCAATCGATAAACTCTGCGATCCACCGGTGTTTTCGCTTTAATTTCAAGATTAAACTATCATGATGGCGCATTCGAATCATCGCCCGAATGATCAGGTATGAACCCAGAAAAACCAGCAACACACAAATAATGAACAGTGGTATGATCAGGGGAATCACCTGGAGAATATTGTAATATTTTGAAGTGGCAATCAGGACGCTTAAAACAGATAAGGGAAGAACAAAAACCGTTATGCCTGTCCGCAGGGTCGACAGTGAAGTTCTTTTTTCAGCTAAAAGAAGCTGGACCTCATTGATGATAATACCTTCAGGAACATAATCGCGTTCCTGTTTAGAGAGGGTGTCGCCTTGATCCGTCGGCAAATGGGCATCTTGGAAGGTCATTTTTATTCTCTATCATATTTGATTAGCAAGAACAATAGTCCGGATATTTCATAGAAACCACAATTTTCTTTTTAACGATCAGATTCGTCGGTGGAGTTTGCCAATTAAGGTTTGTAACCATCTCACATCAAAACCATTTATTTTTCAGGAATATCAGCACACCGACAGACGACAAGAAAAATGAAAGGCCAATCGTTATAAAGAAAGCATGAGGAGAATGTTGAAAGGGCAGCTCAACATTCATCCCGTATATACTTGCCACCAATGTAGGAAGCATAAGGATTATTGTGACCGATGTCAGAAACTTCATTACAATCGTCAGATTATTCGAAATGACCGATGCAAATGCGTCCATCATACCGCTAAGGATGTTGCTGTAGATATTCGCCATTTCAATGGCCTGTTTATTATCAACAATGATATCATCCAGCAAATCCTTATCATCTTCATTCAATTCTAAGGCCCTTATTTTAGACAATCGTTCCATCATGAGTTCATTAGACCTCAACGAAGTTGTAAAGAATACAAGACTCTTCTCTATGTCCAATAGTTTTATCAGTTCCTCATTTTTCATCGATCTTTGCAATTCCGTTTCAACCTCGGCACTCTTCTTGTTAATTTCTTTCAGATATTTCAGGTAAAAAAAAGCTGTTCTATGGAAAAGATGTAAAATGAAACGGCGTCTATTTTCAGTAGGCAGGTTTTTTGTCTTACCTTTGAATAAATCCAAAACCTCATTAATATCCCATAAGCATACGGTAATTATTATATCTTTGGTAAAGACGATACCAAGCGGCAATGTTGTAAACGGAACTCCCAGATTATTTTTATCAAATTTAGGGACTCTTAATACAATCAAGGTCGTATTGTTTTCTGTTTCGATTCTCGATCTTTCATCAACATCCAATGAATCGGTTAAGAAGTCCAATGGAATAGCAAGATCCTTTGATATCGTCATCAGCTCATCCGGGCTCGGGTTAGAGACATTTATCCAGCAATCTTTTTCGATGTCATCAATGGAAATAAATCCGTTATCTGTGGTTTTAAATATCTTAATCATCTGGTTATTCCCTTCCTTCAAGATTTACACCGGTCAATAATTTTCTTAAAAGCGGTATAGATTAGATTCTAACCCTGTCGGTTACATAAATAACAGCCTGGGAATGGATAAAAACAATAGTGAAACGAAAATCACGCCCAACGGGGTGGGAGCGAAATGTAGATCCGCATTTTCCCCTAAATCAACGTAATTTATCATTCAGGTAATCAATTAAATTCGAGGTGTTCAACTCGGTCTTATTCGCTAAGTGTATATTTTGTAATGACGTTAAAATTTGATCCCAATAAATTACATGGATATTTTCGCACAAAGCAACATAATCTTTGATATCTCTTCTGTAATTTCCAATTTTTTCAATTATATTTGATGGCTTCGATTTGTAATCGTGTAATTTGTCGATGGAATACGTGTTTGTTTTAAGTGTCAGCAGGACAAAATAAAACTCTTTTGCCCTTTTTTTTGCAGCCCAGCTACCCACATCAATATTTCTTATGATCTGATCCCGGCCTGGGTCATGCGTCGTTGTTTTGCTTATATCGGATTTATATTTTGCTTCAATGAAGATCAGTTTATTTGAAGTTTCGATACTAAGGTCTACCTGCGTACTTCCTTCTGGAAAGGATCTTAACGGCGGGGGAAAATATTTGTCCCAAAATCTGAGTATCGGGTCTATGAATTGCTCATCTTTATCAAGTACGATTTGAGGAAATATTTTCGAAAACCATTTTTCAGGGTTTAATTTTTCTAGTGTCTTGAAGACATTCCACATCATAGCATCTTCAGAATTTTCGCTGCCCAGATAAGAAAGTCCTTTGACAATTCCACTGTCATACCGCCAACTCCTTGCCTGGCTGGCAATGACGGGATTATCCGGGGCAACGATCAGGTTGTCTTTAAAACGAACAAAAACTTTAACACCGGTATCTGAGGATATGTATTCCCGTCCCATTTCATCTTTTTTTATGCCTTCTCCCATGATTGATAAGCCCTTCGTATCTGTTTTGATTTGTTAAATCGCTCCATGGATAATGTTTTTTGAAAAGCCGTGTAAACTCCCCGATCCCTCATTTAATCCACGATAAAAGTTAGTTTTTTCATTTTTTATCAGTAACTTCCGATCCCCAGATTCCTTTTCAATTTTACTATTCTATAGTGAATTTTCGTGTTGGAGCAACCATGCGCATTATCTCAGAAATGGATGACCGAGCGACCTGTTTGTCCTTAACTTCGACGGCTATATCCATCCACCCCATACCTGTTCCAACCCTGGTTATTTTTCCCACTTTTCTTTCCAAAATAAGGCTCTCGATCTTATTTCTTGTTTCGATATCTTGTCGTGAGGCAAAATCATCTCCAGTCCAGCGGATAACAACCCGAAGTTTGTTTTCATAAAGCATCATTTCGCGTTCAGCAGTCTTGGCGGTTTTACCATGGGGGACATCATCTGAACAACCGATTATAGTTAAAAGGGCCATCACAGAAAGGATTAAAGCAAATTTTATATTCATGGCACGGATATGGTTTATGAGTGTCGATTCTTGACGGGCAATTGTCCAAATCAAACCTTAATTGGATGATTTTGCATCCCAAATTGGATGTTATCAAAATTATGAAAAAAAAGGCAAATCCGATGACCGTCTCTGACCGCATCAGGGGCTTTCCTGAAGTTTATGGGTAGCCGTCAATCGATTTTTATATAATAAACAACGGCTATATTTACAGGACGTGTTTCTGAATCCCCACCAGAGGTAATTAGGACGGTATGAGTATGGCTGCCGGATGAACCGGTATTACTTGCTTCTGAAGAAGCCCTGTCATCGGAACCGGCTCTTCCGCCTTCTCTTCTTGCCTTGAAGTAAATATGGGAATGATCACCGGCGGACAATGCATTGCCTTGAAAAGGGTTCTTCTTGTTCTTGGGCAGGCCGGTAGCATCTTCTTGGAGTTTTCCTGCTTTTCTCCGAGATCCATCCGGGTCTTTATATTTATCAAGTCGAGGCCCCTTTGCCGGGTCAAATTGATTTAAGCCCCTTAGAAACAGACCTCTCAAGTCAGGGAGAGTTGTATTCCCTGTGAGTGTTGCGTATTTGGATTTAGCGGAGACTTTTCGGCCATCTGCGGGTTTCCAGGCATTACCTGCAATATTTTGAAACTTTTCAAATTCCAGCATTGACGCAATAATAGTTCCTACCGGCAAAGCGTTTAATTTAAAACTCTGGGATTCTTTTTCAATGTTTTTTTCCAGCTGCTGCAGACACTTTACCAACTCCGCCGGTTTAGATTGATCTGATAAACTTTCTGTGCATGTCTCAGCGCTGATATTCCCCCATGCTAATAACACAAATAATATTGCAAATAACAACTTAGTCCTCATCGTTGAGTCTCCTTTTCAAAAAATGAACCTTTCCATACTCTGCTTCCAAAGCGGTTCTACTTTTTGTTCAACATAAAAGTAGAACTGCCCGTTAACATGTGATCCCATACAAACTTCGTATTCGACCGAACGAGCAGCCACTGTGTTTTTATCATAGGATTCTGTTTTTCAGGATGATAGGTTCCATTCCATGTTGTAACACTTCCATACTTGCCCCAATGAACCGAGAAGCATACGACAACAACATTATCGGTGGCCGGCTGAGGACTTTGGTAGTTTACCCATCCAAGTAACGGATACGATTTCCCAGAGGTGCCTGAAGAAGATTTGTAGATGCCTGAAATCTTTCCGCTGGACGAATCGATATCCGTTATCTTGAGCGTTGATCCAGTTTCGTTTACCCATTCGCCGATCAGTCCTTTTGTAACCATCGTAAGTGCTTTATCGGTATTTGTATCCTCAGCAAACACATTGATGCAAGTTAGCAGGAAGAGAACCGATACGATGAATACTCTTTTCATGGTGTTTATATTCCTCTTTGTTTTCCGATTTTGATTGTTTTGTTAGTGGGTTAAAGGTTTCTTGCAAGACCACGATTCCAGGTATCTCAATCAATGGTACATATATCCTATTTCTTACAAATTTGCAAAAAAAGGCAAACCACTCACGAAGAGTTTGCCCTTATGATATTCGAAAACACAATAATAAACGTAAGGAGGTTAAGTGTAACTCATCGGACTAATAAAGAATAGAGCCTTTCCTAAAAAAATATGTTTTATCTCTAAAGTCAAGAAGAATATATTACAACGTGGTAGTTTTGGTTGGCTGAAAATGATCAAGAGAATACGCTTAAAATGATAAGCCGGTCACTCATTTCCAACTTTAGCTCAACTTCTTTGTTAATTTAAAAAGGTAAAAGCAAATCAATGCCAATCGAGATTATATTTGACTTCAGCTTCGAAATGTTCTATTATACAACTTAATAATTTTACCAACGAAAGGGCAAAGCTGTCGAAAGGCAGTGACGCAAAGCCACGGGTCAAAAGCTCCAAGGGCCATGATAGCCGGGCTACCGAAGGTACCAGCAAACGCCTTCATAACTTGAGTACTTAGGCGTTTTCTATTTTCAGAAGTTCATTGGAGACCTTTGAAAACCCCCCTTTTTTGCCCAATTTCTGCGTCCCCGTTTATCGGGATTTGTCAAGAAGCTCAAATTTTAATCCTCGAAACACTTAATGTATTCCTGTGGTTAAAATTTTTGCCTTTCCCTCCGGGGCGTAGGCCCTACCCTCCGGCCGGAAAGTCGACGGGCTGGAAGCGGGACCGGAGGCTTGAACTTGAGCAAAAATGAACATTTTTCACAGGTCTCCATCGGCGAATGAGCTGACCTCTCGTGGTGTATAATCCCAACAAAGGGGAGGGCTACATGAAACGCATATTTTTGATATTCATCTATTTTTTAGCTGTTTTTAGTATTGTATTGCCGGTTTCTGCCTTTGAGCTTGGCGTTCGGGGATACTACTGGTTTCCGGAACTCTCCGGTGTTATCCGCGCAGACGATGCCGGTATCGTTGGCACCGAGCTTGATTTGGAAGATGATCTGGGCTTTGACAATGAAAGCTATCCGGTTGTCGAAGTGTTTGCCGGAATAGGGAAACATCACCTCAGCTTAGCGGTTTACAACCTGGATTATGACGGCGACACTGTTCTTACAAAAGATATTTATTTTAACGGGGAGCTTTTCCAGGTAAATGATAGGATCGCCAGTAGTCTGGAGTATGATAATTACGACGTTATGTATAGATATGATTTGATTGATCTGGAGAATTTTCTGGCCGGCGGTTCTTTGGGATTGGTTGCCAGGCTAATGGTATTTGACGGATCTGCTTCAATCACTTCAGCAACCGTCACGACCAGAGAGGATTTCACCGCACCGATTCCCATGGTCGGGGCCAATTTTCATGTGGGCATATTAAAAGATATTTTAGAAGCCCGTGTGCTGGTAACCGGTATCGGGTATCGTGACAATAAGGCGTTTGATGGTCAGGCTGAGATCTCTTTAACACCGTTCCCGTTTATGGACATTCACGGCGGCTATCGCTTTTTAAAGATTGATGTCGAGGAAGATGATGTGAAATTTGATTTTGATAATTCCGGTTTATACGTGGGGTTAACTGTAAGTTTTTAGTATATTTTAGTCTGATAATCTGTTATAGGATTAATAAGCCCGTGTGTGAAGAACTGTTTCACACACGGGCTTTATTATTTGAAATCATGTCATATAGTTAGGTCGTCGAGGGGTCGGGGAGTTTCGTTAATGGCTATTTAGGCAGCGGGGGAAATATCGCATGCGGTCCTGAAGGTTCTTGGCCCGCTGGCACATAGTCCGGCGCAGGTTTACCGCTCGGGCCAAGATATCGAATAAACTGATAAATGGCCCGAAGATCGTCATGATTCATTGCGTTAAGGTTAAACCATGGCATTGGGGGGCGGTTTTTCAGGGTTGTTGCAAATTCTATCCATTCCTTTTCTGTAAGCTCGTTGATTAAAAGTCTCAGATTTGACCCGTAGGTCGTTCCCCAGGGTCCGCTCCATCCAAATGTATCACCAGTCAACCATAAGTTCTCAGGCACGTTCCCTTCTGAAGGTAAATATCCGGCAGTGTGACAATCGTTGCAACCCGCTATTTTTGACAGGTAGCGCCCTTTTTCTACTGTTTTCATTTTTAAGCCGGATTTGCTTTCCAAAGGTTTGACGGTAGCAGACTGTGCTAAATTCCAAAAAAAGAATCCAAACATAATAAACGTTACAAGAACAATTTTGGTAAAATTTAATTTCATTGCATTACCTCTCTTTTTAAAGGATTCGGGTTTTGAAACTCATGCCTTATCTGATGCAAAACAAAAAACCCTCCTCTATGAAGAATAGGGTTTTGGTATTCAATGCGTGGCAACCTCTCGGTTACGGGTTGTCTTTATGGGCTTCTTTCCATAACATTCTATTAAATTACAATAAAACGAAATGCAATTAAAAACCCTTTATCCTTGTACTTTTATCCTAAACTGTAACAGCGTCCTGAACCCTGAACGGGAATCTTTAACCTGTACCTGTGCTGTATTTTATACTTCTTCTTGTCGGGTCGAAGCTATAGGCAAAGGCTGAAAATCAAGGATCAAGGTTTGACCCCAGTCTCTAATGATGCTTTATCCAAAGAGACAGGCTTTATGCGGACCATGGAACAAAATACTCCGGCCACGCAAAGAAAGCAAAAGATCATCATGCAAAGATGCATACTGGCAAGAAAAGAGGATCGTGTTTCCGCACTCACCGGGAGGTCCCCCATGATATGCTTGAAAACCAGGGTGATGATGGTCATGCAGCACAGCATCCCCATGGTCCGCATGGTGGCCAGAAAACTGGATGCGATACCATAGCTTTTGGGAGGTACACTGCCCATCACCGTGGTGGTATTAGGTGATGAAAAAAGACCGAATCCTACGCCCATCAAGGCCAACATCCCCATAATCACAGTCATGGGTGTTCCGGCATGAACCTGGGAAGCCAGGCCCAGGCTCAGGGCGCACAAGGCCATGCCCGAAGTGGCCAGACCCGCAGGCGAAACCCGGTCTGCCAACCTTCCAAAAAAAGGAGAAAGAACAGACTGAAACACGGGTTGTATAATGAGAATCCATCCTGCGTGTTGGGGAGAATATCCCCTGACCACCTGTAAATACAGACTGAAGAAAAAAGCGATGCCAAAAGACGCAGCGTAATTAATGAGTGTGGCCAGGTTGCTGAAGGCGAAAACCCGGTTATGGATGACCAGACCCACATCCAGAATCGGGGATGAACACCGGTATTCAAAAGCGAGAAAGATCAGAAATCCCATGGCTCCTGATGCAATGAGTACCAGATAAATACCCCCCTCTTTCTGATTGAGGGTGCCGTAAATCAGACAGAATAAAGAGATAATGTAAAGAAGGGTTCCCACAAAATCAAAACGCTCACCCCTTGCATCTGCCCATTCGCCCTTAAGTTTCAAAACGGTGAGACAAAGACAGAAAAGCTCGACCACAACCCCCAGATAAAAGATCCAGCGCCATCCCAGGTGGGTGACCATAAATCCGGAAAGAACCGGACCCAGAGACAGCCCCAGGTAAACGCAACCCACGATGATCCCCATGGCTCGCCCCCGTTGGGCCGGTGGAAAGACCGAAGAAAGGATGGCCACGCTGGTTCCTGAGATCATGGCTCCGCCACACCCTTGAAAAAACCGGAACACAATAAAACTTTCGATGGAAAAGGCGAGTGATATCAAAACGGTTCCCGCAGTGAACACGACAATACCGATGGTAAAGATTCTTTTCCTTCCGTGAATATCACCCAGCCGTCCCGCCGGAATCAAAAAAAGAGAAAATGCGAAGATATAGACGGTTTCCACGAGTCCAAGCTGAACTGCACTGGCTGAAAACTCCCTGCCAATGGCAGGAAGGGCCACTCCCACTGCAGACAGCATGAAGGGGGTCAAAAACTGAACGGCGCTGACCACAAACAGGGTCGCAGCAGCTGAGACGGCATCATCGGACGGGTTTTTTGAAGCAATGCTATGTGGGTTTGAGTCTGTTTTTTCGTTTATCTTTGTCACGTCGTTACTAACCCTCGATTCCAAGCAGATTGCATATATCTCATAATTTCTAAAATAAATAGACGGAAGATTTTTAGACTTATGGAGCTTTAATGGTATTGTCGTTTGACAATATCAGAACTCAAGAGATATCCGGCATATAAGGTCAACACTATGACTCCGGAAAGAATAAGCAACATCCTAACCCATGGAACTCCAGCCATTCTGCGTTGTTGAACCAAGGAAAAAGTTGTTTGAATCCAAACCATCGCCCCTGAATAGGTTAACCATTGAACAAACAACAGCATCCAGCGCTTTTTGACCAAAAGCAGTAAAGGCGCGAGGATACTCACACCTCCGAGAATCATATGTCCACTTCTCAGGAAATGTGCTCCCAGCAGTAAAAAAGCAACTATTAAAGGGATTAGCCTGATAATCATCTCTTTAGGTCTTGTTCACTCCGATTGTATATATTGTGAATTCAATGGAAAAACAAAAAGGGCAACCCCTCGAAAACGGATCTGCCCTCATTGAAATAACGACATCCCAAATATTTTAGACCTCTGATAGTGACGTTTTAATAGCGGGTATCTGCAAGCGGCATTATAATCGGCAATGGTGAGGCGGGATAATCAAACCCGCTTCAATTAAAACGACCTCAAAAGCTGATTGATCGTTCTCTCATCTAACTCTCCTGTGGACTCAAGATCATTTTTTATTTGAAACCTTTTAATAGCTTCACGTGTTTTAGGACCCAATATTCCATCTATTGGTCCGGGGTCGAATCCTGAGTCCTTAAGCGTTAGCTGAACCATTCTATTTAGCTCTGGACCTTTAAGGTCATTATAGTCGGTGAATTTTATAACCTTGTCGGAGGCCTTTTTATGTTCAGTTGCTATTTTTTCAATCGCATAGAGTGGCATGACCAAATATGCCAAGATTATAAGGAAAAAAAATGTCGGGGCGATTCTCAGATAACCTTTCATCGTAATTTCGTTCTCCAAGTTTTTGTTAACAGGTGGTCTTCTTTATATCATGCATTTTTGGATGTTGGATATATTTTACCTTATCAAGTGAATTAATGGGGTCACCCATTAATATTAACAATGATGTGATAAAGAGCACCGGGAGCGTCGATACGGGCTTTGCGTGGCATTTCAAAAATATATCATATATCGGCGAATATAGAAACTTATAATTTAAGGGGCGTTCCGCAAGTCCTTTGTCAATCTTTTATCATAAAAAGATCTTGGGCTTCTTTTATATCTTTAGACGGCCCCACAAAAACAACATGATCCCCTACATTGATTTTTGTGTCTCCGCGAGGGACCACGAACTCCTTGCCCCGTATGACTGCAGCTACAACACAATTCTTAGGAACGTCGATATCTCGAATGAACTTTCCGGCCACTTTGGCTTTCTCCGGCACGACCGTTCCTACGAGACTGGCCACTCCGCCTGAAATTTCAAAAAGTTCGGCAACGCCGGGCCTGTCGAGGTAATTTTCCACCATTGCGGCCGTAGCCCATGGTGCGCTGATCGCCACCACGCCGTTTTCATCCAGCAACGGCAAATAATCGGGGTCCTGAACAATGGCAATAACCTGTTGAATTCCAAGGCGTTTGGCCTGAAGTGCTACGATGACATTGCGGCCGTCATCTTCCGAGGAAGCAATGGCAACATCGATATTTTCCAGCCCCACCTGTTCGATAAGTTCCTTTTTGGTGCCGTCCCCCTGGTAGATCGGCGCGTTGAACCGTTGCTCCAGTTCTTTACAGAGCCCCTCGTTCTCTTCAATAAAGGTAATTTGATGTTCTGAAGAGCGAAACAACAACCAATACTCATCTTTGGCCAGAAGCCGTTTGGCGATATTCTGGCCCTGCCGTCCGCCGTTGATAATAAGAACACGCATTTTTCTTCTCCTTCTTAAAAGGATCCACATCTTTACCCAGGCAAAAACCCCTGGCAGTTTATTAAGATGGGCTCGGTTGGCCGGGCGGATAAGGTATACACCGGCACCCGCAACGGTCAGTATGCCGCCCAGAATAAAGCTCCTGAACTCCAATGCAGGCACAAACAGCCAGCATGCCAGCATTCCGCAAATAGGTACCCATGGGAAAAATAATACTTTAAAAGGACGACGCAGGTTGGGCATTTTTTTATGGAGCGCAATGACGCTGAGACATACAATCCCCTGGCCCATCAAATAACCGAAATCGCTGACCGAAGCGACAAGTTTGACAATTCCCGAAGAACCGAAGGCAATGACAATGGCGCCGCAAGTCAAAAGTGCCACGTGCGGCGTCCGAAATCGTTTGTGTAGTTTGGCAAAAAATAGAGGCAAGTGTCCGTCCCGACCCAGTGCGTATAAAATCCGGGCACTTGCGCCCAAAGTGACACTAAAGGCCGAAAGGCTTGCCATGATGGTCGCCACAATACCGGCCCAGCGCCCCCACACACCGAACAGTCGATCGGCGGTATAGATAAACGGAACATCGCTCCTGGCAAGGTCCGTATAGTTAACGCTCCCCATCATCGTGAAAATGACAAATAGATAAATGGCGATACCGGCGCCCATAGTAATCATAATGGCGCGCGGGATTGTTTTACCCGGTGCAATGATTTCCTCGGCCGCCACAGTGATCAAATCGAATCCGACATAGGAAATATAGATCAACGCCATTCCCGGTATAAAGGGTGAGTATCCCATGGGGGCCACAGGGGATAGATTCCGAGGTTCTATTTGAAAGGCTCCGAGTGCGGCAACACCAATGAGAATGGCCAGTTCCACAAGGTTCATAATGGTAATCACCTTGAGCGCCTCGGACATTCCCCAGAAGTTAATGCCGGCAAACACAAACGTAGTTATGCAGACCAGCAAAACAAGACTGGCTGTCGGCAAGAAATAGGCCCGGATAGTGAGCGCAAAAATAAGCGCATACATGGCACAGGCAACGGTGTTTCCAATCCAGAAAAACCAGCCGGTAAGAAATGCCACCGGCTTGGGGAGAGTACGGCTGGCAAAGGAGTATCCGCCGCCGGCCAGGGGAATGGCCGCACCCAGTTCGCTGTAATTGAGCGCCGTAAAAATGGTCAGAAATCCCATTGCCAGGTAGGCAAAGATCCCGAGCGGCCCGACCATGTGGGCCAGTTCACCCGGCAAAGCAAATATGCCGGGGCCCATCATGGCGCCGATGCCGATCATGACGGCCATAAACAAACCAATGTTGCGCTTAAATGTAACTTGGTCGGACATATGGTTGTCCTTTTCGTTCAGCGCTCTTTTCTAAACGTTAAAAAATTATCCGTTAAGCCTTGCCCTGTGAAATTTTTACCCTGCCGGCCCTGCTTGCCCAATGGAATGTTTTTGAAAAGTTTTTATGTACAAGAGCTGTGTTCGATAGCATTTTCGGGACAAACCACAACACATGTGCAGCATTCGACACAATCGTTGATGTTAACCGGGACAGCCTTGCCATTATCAATTTCGTAAACCTCTGCCGGACACGAATCTGCGCAGTTGCCATGCCCTTTGCATTTGTCGTAATCCACTTTAATTGTGACTTCATCGCTTTGCCATGTTTTTATCGCCATTGTACGTGTCTCCTAATATTTCAATCCTTATTTAAACTGCCGGATAGCAGCCACTATTCTTTCAGCTTTATCTTCAAGTGACCCTCTTTTATCTTGATGTCTTCGACCCCATCGGAAAAGGTCTTCCAGAAACCCTTATCGGCACCAAATTCTTTTACCAGGTCTATATTCTTTATTCCTCCCAGCCAGGCATTTGGCATGGGCACACCCATAATGGTAATACCTTTGAGGATGACCACCGGTTTGCCCTTATCATATGTAAAAGCCACCCCGGTTCTGACACGAAGGATTTTGCCCCCCAATATGGGGAAGTCTTCATCTACAGGCACCAGAAGCTTTGCACTAACAAGATCATCAGATAAATCAATTGCCAATTTTCTTGCAAGATCCGTATTTTTTGCCAATAATGCGTTCAGTTCCCTTTCAGTGAAAATGATCTCCCTTTTGATGCTTTTTTCACTGTAAGGTTCCGGTTTGAGGGTAGCACTTGAATCAAACCGGTCTGCTTTTGATGGTTTCTTAAGGATATCTTTTCTGTGTAAATTGACATCATCCCCTATCGAATCGAGCTTTTCTATTTTAGCGTTCAGAATTTGTTCTTCGTGAGGGTTCAGGGTCACAGGCTGGAACTCTGATGGGAAAAAGTAGGTTTTGAATATTAATATGGTTACCCCTGAGGTAATAATGACGGCAAGAACTATTAAACCAAAGACTTGCAAACAACCAAATCTCTTTCCAGTTATTTTTGAAACAACCCCAGTGTTGTTTTCCTCCATGTTTATACCTCCACACCACCATTTAGACACAAAATTGTATTATACATAACTGTATAATGAATAACAGCATAAAATTTTATGAGGTTCCGGAAAGGTAGTCAAGTAAGACACTTCTATCGGATTTTGTAGGTCCGGAGGCGGGAAAATACTTTGGTGCCCTGATCCTTCACGATATAGGTGTTGTCAAAGCCCAAAGGGATTGTATGAATAGCAAAAACTATTGACCGTCAGGGCGTTTTTTCAGGCTTTACGTAAATGATGATAACCGTGACAACGTAAACAACCGTGATGCCTAAAATTAAGTACTTTATTATCATGTTATCCTCTTATTAGAGGTATAGGCAAATGTACTCAAAACCTTAACCCCAAGGACTCAGCACATACGGCTGAAAAGGTGACCGAGGAAGATTAACACTGACAACCCAGGATGAGTTTTCGAGCTTCTCCTGGTAATAAAAAAACCCCTGGGGCTATATTTGCCCAGGGGCTATAGGAGGCTAGGCTTCGAATAAGTAATTCATAGCCTAACACACTTAAAAAATGGTGCTGCATGGGGTTGTATATTGCTTTATAAAAAAGAAATTATAAAAGCATATAAAAAATACAACCAATTAAAAATGCAAAAGGAAGGATATCTTTTATGACATCTATAATGATTAGCTCCTTTAATTGCATTATTAAACGGTTAACCCTGGGCATAGTTATTACATATGTAAACAATTTTGCCGTGTCAAACAAAATTATATATAATTATGCTATAGTTTTATCGAATTAGCATATATTGTAGCATACTGAATTAAATTGCTATATATTGTATGTCTGAAAATCAAGAAACTGAGCAGAATCGAACTGTATGGTAACAACGCCTGTTTAAGTACCGTTACTGCAGGTTCAGCATTCTTTTTCTATTCTAATACCGTCGCTGAGTTGAAAAGAAGACGCTTTATTAAAGGATCGAGGTCTGATCCCAATCCTTTACTACATTTACTCGATATAATGCATCGCCATAGTATTGGTATTGTAAGCATATCCAATAGTTCCGTCTTTATCGATACAGATTAACCCGCCCTCGGCAGGTAACGAGTTTAATTCTTCAACGCCGTATTTGGCAGCATCCATCGCATTGGCCGACTTTTTATGTTTTAGATAATTTACGACCTGCTTTCCCAAAACCAGAATCAGAATCTTTTCACCATGCCCTGTGCAGGAAACGCCGCCGAATTTTGAACAGTAGGTTCCGGCACCGATGATTCCCGAATCCCCAACCCGGCCGGGGACATTCATTTTAAGACCACCCGTGGACGTGCCGGCAGCGATGTTGCCCTTGGCATCCATGGCAACGCAGCCCACCGTTCCGAGGTTATACTTTTTTGCTTTTAGATATTTGTCGACATGAAATACCTGTTCATAGGTCGTTTTCTGGCGGAATTCTTCCATGATTTCCATCCATAAGTTTATCTTGGGCCTGGTTCTGGGATCATACCTTTGAAAACCTTCGGAACGTGCAAACTCGGTGGCAAGGGGTCCGGATAAGATCACATGCTGGGTGGCCTCCATAACTCTTCTGGCAACGGATATGGGGTGCTCTACATCTTCAATACCGATGACGGCACCGGCAGACAAATCATCTTTCATAATAGAAGCGTCCATCCTTACCCTTCCATCTAATTGAAGATAGCTGCCAACACCGGCGTTAAGATAGGCTGAAGCCTCCAAATTCTGTATGGCAATTTCCACAGCATCAATTGCTTCTTTTTCAAGCAATATTTCATAGCCTATTTTACAGGCATTGATGACATCTTTTTGACGTTCGGGCTCGTTTTCGTTGGCGTTGCTAGCGCCGCCATGGACAATTATTTTGGGTGTCATAACTCCCCCTTAACCGGGAATCTTGCCTGTTGTGGCGAAGCGGAGATTTATCCGCCTTTGGAGGATCCCTCTATTCGGGTCCCAGTGAAATTTTTACCCTGCCGGTCCTGTTTGCCCAATGGAATATTAATGTATTCATCTCTATTTAATATAATGCCACACGAATTTTGGGCTGAATTTGTCCTTTTTTAAACTTATTTATTTCGATAACGCAGCGGCCTCAGCGAAAGCCTTTTCCATATCAGGTAACCGAGTAATCTCCGGCACGACCTGAATATATCTAATGATACCGGTTTTATCCACAAGCACTATCGTTCTGGATAAAAGTCGTAAATCATCAATCAAAAGACCAGTTGCAAGCCCAAATTCTCCCTCACGGTAATCAGATAAATATCTAATATTTTGAAGTTTAGCTTCTTTTGCAAATCTCATTTGGGCAAAAGGTGTATCCCGGCTGATGGTAATACGTTGAACGGTAGCAGGCAGCTTGTTTCCCTTTTCGCCAAGATAATGGGTCTGAGCCTCGCAAACTTTCGTATCTATCGATGGTACGATACTTAAAAACAGAACCTTTCCTTTTTCCTGAGATAAATCAACCATTTTCATACTGCCGGCTTCCGTTAGTTTTACCGAAGGCAATGGTTTGCCAATTGCAATTGGATTTCCGAGTAAGTTCATTGATTTCCCTTTGAAAGTCACTGATCCACCAACTTCCGCAGATCCCTTATCAACATCAGGGATAGGCCCTGTCGTTGCACAAGATGTAAAAAACAACATCCCTCCAAAAATTGTTAGTATAAGTATATTCTTAATCATGGTTAGATCTCCTTTTAAATATTTTATGGGTTGTTTTGATTAAATTGTCATTTACCTCGTGTTAGTGAGGTGGGGACTCCACCGGTTTCTCCTCTCCGGAGAGAGTAAGGTGGGGAAATAAAAAAAGCTGAACCCATTTATATACACTGCCGGTTTTACAGTGATGTTTAATTTTAAAAATACGAACAATAAACCTAAAGTCAACTGTGCTGACCAATAATGGTATTTTCGAGAATAGGTCCAAATGGGAATGTAAACCATTCCTGAACCTGGAATATGGCGGGTGAAAAGAAAAATTTCGGAATTTTAAGGAGGTTGATGATTTGAGGAGTATTGATAAGCAGATATCATATTTTTATGGTGTCTGATAGAATAAATACTATTTTTGATAATTGTCGAAAAACGGTCCTCCTATCGGCTTGTTTTATCTTTGGAAGTGTCATTCAATTATTTTTTCTCAGGATAAATTAATTCTAATTCCCAAGAACGTAAAAGAGGTGGTTGAACATCACTAACAAAATAAAACGTATTGGTATAGACAATCTGTTTATATTTTTCTATCCGACTCTTTCTCATATCGTAATAATATATGAGGCCCGGCCAGGGATCCAATGTTTCCTTTCCCATAGTCATTACTGAAGTCCTATCCGGCGAACCAAATCTAACCTCAATTTCTTTTTGGGTCATTCCAGGTCTTAAATCAAATACATTTTTAGGGATAAACTCCGGGTGTCGAGGAGAGATTGTTGCACAGCCCATAACTATTGATAAAACCAAGGACAAACAAATCAAATGACATGATTTCATAATACTCTATTAAATTTTAACCAAACGAAATGCAATAAAAAAAAGCCCCTGGTTTAGGGCAGACCAGGGGCAAAGGTGGGCGGTTCGGTTGATGACAGGAACCGCAAAAAGTGGATTGGCCAAAGAGGATTTGGCTTTCTTTAATTTAATACGACAAAGTGATATGTCAATAGGAAATATGCCTCATTTTATTGGGAAAATATCCTAAACGTATAGTGAACAATCCCACAGGCCGGGTGCATACGATTGAATAAAAATTCGAAAAAGATTAACTCTAATGTCCATGAATGAGTTTTCGGACGTGTTCCGGATAAACGGGAAACCTCCTAAAACGGCAGTTCTCGTGGGTATTAAAGAGGTTAGGGGATGAAGAAATTTGTCTTCAAGCCAATGTTTAAAGATAAAACCACATGGTGATATGTCAGTAGGTACTATAAATCCTTTATATCAGGGTAATGGTCTGATTTCCTGCTGTAAAACATTAACAACAAACACAGCACCAAGATGGCTATTATTACAATGAAAAATAATATGCTAAATATGGCTTTCATCATCATTAATCCGTAAAACGGAAATCACTTTTAATGAAAATGCTATCTCAGTCGGTTTTCCTGAAAAGCATATTCAATTACTAACCGTCAAACCGATCTATCAGGTTTCAGATAAATGATTATTACTGTGACAACATAAATAACGGTGAAGCCGAAAATTAAATATTTTATGACCATGCCGCTTATCCTCTATATTGATATCGGCAATTTTACTCGAAATCTTAATACCGAAGGTTAAGGAGGTGCAGAACACACAACTTGTAAATTTGGAGATTATTGGATGCTCTTGTAGGTTATGTCGATGACTGTCACTTCCGGTGGCGACAAAAAACGGACCGGCGGCCCCCAGGTCCCTGAACCCCTGCTGGTGTAAAGCAGCGCATTCCCATTGAGCTTTGACAGTCCGGTGTGCATCGGGTAGAAAAACTTTGTAAACAGATTAAAAGGAAATATCTGTCCCTTGTGGGTGTGACCGGAAAGCTGGAGGTCAAACCACCCCAGCGACTCACTGCCGATGACCGGCTGGTGCTTCAAAAAAAGGGTGAATTTTTCCCCGGGCATTTTTTCAAACAGCGCCTTTTCAGAGGCTGAACGGTCTGGGACGTAGCGCTTCCTGGCAGGGTCGTCTACGCCCGCGACATTGAGAAGATCGGATACGGTGAGTCCTTCTCCTCTGAGCATGGTAAAGCCCGCTTTCTCGGTAAATGCCAGGGCACGATCAAGGCCTGCATAAAATTCGTGATTACCGGTAACCGCAAATTTTCCATACTGTGCGGGTGTGTTCTGAAACATTTGTGTCAGCATCTCCAAATCATCCATCCGGCCGTCCACGAGGTCACCCGTTGATACCAGAATGTCCGGGCGGGCATCCCTGACCTTTTGAAGGATCCGCTTAAGCCGGGATTTTCCGACCATAAGGCCGAGGTGGACGTCGGATATCTGCACGACTCGAACCCGCCCGATGTTTTCAGGTATTTTGCTTGTTTTTACGGTCACGTGTTCTGTCCGGATATGAAGCGCCTCGAAATAGCCGTAGATCACTACGGCAAAAGAGAATAAAATGGCGAGTGTACAGAAATTTCTGGAGGAAAGCGTAAAATCCTCCAAAGGGCTCCGGGTCAACATTTTTGCCAAAAAATGAAGCAGCCTATAGATGTCAAAGAAAAATGAAACTGAGATAAAGATAAAAAGCAACCCCATCCACGTGAACCCGATATAGGCTAAACCGCGTGCTAAAGCGTCATACCCGTGGCGTTCCGAAATGCGTACGACAATGGGGGCAACCACCATCAGGATCATGAATGTTGCAAGGATTAAGGATGCAGGGAACCCCAGGGAAAAACCTTTTTTCAGCTTCAAAAAAGCATACAGGTGTGCGCTGCCGTAAATGCTAAAGTAAATGAGTAGAAACAGGGTCATTCAGTGTCTCTCCATTGGTAACGTTTCGGGCAGTACATGATGCCCTGTACAAACTCCTGATGATGAATTCGATGGCGATATTTTTCGTGGACCGGCCTCATGACTAGAAATGCGAATGCGCCCGTTCGAACGATTGTCCGTGTTCACGGGGTGTGCTCTTCCGTTTCACTCTGGTGTCTACGTGGCTGGTCATTTCACGACTTAGCAGCGGTGGCATTCCTGCCCCCTCCGCGTTCTCCCGCGAAAAACATGCGGGAGCCGCGGTCTCCCCCACTGCTAAGTCATTGAAATGACGAAGCCACTCCGTCAATATCGTTACACGAAAAAGCACACCCCGTGAACACTTGCAAACGATTTACTCAGGTCGTCCATTGTCGAATCCATTCCTGATTTAGTGTCCTCCCGGGTTTTGACCGCATATTCGGGCTAAATTTCTTTTTTGTTAAAAACGACCAGTATTAGGGTGGTTATCAGAATGATGAAAAAAGAGACATTCAGAATCGGGTGGATGGGTCCCATGTTGATGAAACTGATTTGACCGATGATCGAATCGGCGTAGGCCTGCACCATGTAAACTTTCGGGTAAAAAATTCTCCACAGAGCAGGGGACGAGGCTGCAGCCGAAGGAACCGCTTTTTTTAAAATTTCGCTGTTTAAGATCTGATAACCACCGTCGGAAATATAACCGACGAATAAAATTCCCACAGTAAACATCGCGCTGATGAAATCCGGCAGAAACAAAGACAAAAAGCACACCGAAACCGTAATAAAGAGAAGATTGATCGAACATACCAGCGAGGCAGTCAAATACCCGGGAATAACGACGCCGGTTTTTACCCACACCGTCAGAAAAATCGCAGCGTGAAGAATAAACATGAAAACCAGGCACAAAAACCATGTGCCGGCGATCCTGCCGAGAATGTATTGCCGTCGGAAAACCGGCCTGGAAAGAAACAATACCAGGCTTCCGTCTTCATGGTCTCTGCTGAAAATTTTCATCGATATCAGGATGACGATCAGGAACATGCCGGAGACTATGACCTGGAAAACAATTTTTGAAACATGCCAGGCAATCGTGATGTTGTCCAATGGTTCCCCGTTGACGACATATTGGCCGCTGTAGCATCCGCGAATCATCAGAACGAACAGAAGGCAAAACGCCATCAGAACATAAAAGCTTTTGTGCCGCATCTGGTCGCGAATGGTGTAGCCGGTAATTTTAAAAAAACGATTCATTTTCCTTTTTGCGTGTATTTTATAAAAACATCCTCCAGCGTCTCGTCGTCCTTAATTATCGAACGAATCGAATCCTTGACGAGGATTTTTCCGTGGTTCATTATTGCCAGCGTCCGGCATGTCTTTTCCACTTCCGAAAGGAAATGTGAATTCAAGAACACGGTAACACCGTCGTCACGAAGATTTTCAAGAATATTTCTCACATCCCGGATGCCGATGGGATCGAGACCTGTCACCGGTTCGTCGAGTATCAACAGCTTGGGCTGTCCGAGCAGCGCTGCTGCAAGGCCGATTCGCTGTTTCATGCCCTTGGAATAAGCGGCCGATGTTTCCTTTTCCCTGCCTTTCATGGAAACCACCTCCAAAAGACGGTCCACTTCCATTAACGCATCTTTTCCGGCAAATCCGATCAAAGAAGCGTGCCGCCGCAGAAATTCAAGCCCGGAAAGATGCGAAGGGATCATGTGATGTTCGGCCAGATATCCGACCCGTTTGCGTGCTTCGGGGTTGGAAACGGGTATTCCGTCGATGAAGATGCTGCCTGAAGTCGGTTTGATAAAATCGAGGAGCATGCGAACGACCGTTGTTTTGCCGGCGCCGTTCGGACCGAGCAACGCAAAATATTCGCCTTTTTCGATGCGATACGTTATGTTGTCGACTGCCGTAAAGGTGCCGAATTTTTTGATGATGGAATTAAGTACAATCATAATTCATTCGGGGTTAAATCTGTTTTTTCCATATTAAAGGATCAAGGGTGACCCCAATGCTTTTTAATTTTATGAACGGTTCTGGAGAATTCTTTTTTAAACCGTTCGTTCTCAGTGTTTGAAAACTCGCCGAAATTTACAATTTCCAATTCCCTCATCAGACTCAGAAGTTCAAGAATTTGTCTTTCGGCAAGTTTATTGGATTGAACAATCCTGTCGGATTTGTTTTTGATATTTTGGATCGACGAAACAGCATCTTTAAATGGGTCGTCGGGATCGCTGAAGCGTTTAAGCAAAATGTCATAAATCAGCGTAAAAACAGCATCGACTCTGTTACTTTTTATCAGTGTGGGGCTGTGTAAAAAAGAGACGTCTTCCAGGACACTGACGGAGACTTTGCCAGTATCCATTATTTTTTCAAACCAGTTAATGGTGTATCTCTTATAATCATCCCGGCGCCATGGTCTCTTTTCCCAAATATGCGTCCTTATGACCTTGGTCAGATCGACAATACACGCCTGGGGGGTATCATAATTATAGGTTCCAATTAACGCCCCGGATTGGAAAATGTCGACTCCGGGGTTATTGGCGTGTGTTGATATTTCAGCGCATAAAATTCTTAGATCTTTGCCGGGTCTGGCTATCAGAATTTTATAGGATGGCTTTCCCTTGTCTATTCGATGCAGTTCATCCGCGGATTCAGGCGGAGTAACCGTTCCGGCAATAGATGGCGGTAAAAAAGCAGCATGAATGTTGGGACTCAGATCAACCGCCTCCAGGGCGGCCATGAAAACAGGAAAGTCGTCTTCTTCCAGAGGCTGAACAGGAACCAGTTTTCCGGGTTCCATATGCGGTAAAAAGACATTCAGTATTTCCTCGAGCCCTCCTTGCCAGTGGGCACTTCTGGGGTCTTTTTTTTCTTCGATCCATTGTTTGATTTTATCGGGT
>Ga0210144_1000068_pt1 | contig 58200 bp, 52 predicted proteins | sample Muzzi_PWA_D2_FD_185532 | JGI IMG/M metagenome (GOLD analysis project Ga0210144, IMG submission 185532) | Wetland microbial communities from San Francisco Bay, California, USA, that impact long-term carbon sequestration - Muzzi_PWA_D2 (SPAdes) | ecosystem: Environmental > Aquatic > Marine >...
GCGCCCGCTGACGGCCGGGCGGGCGTACCATGTTCGATATCGGCTGGTCAGAACTTCTCATCGTCGCGGTCGTCGCGGTCGTCGTCATTGGCCCGAAAGAGTTGCCGCGCGCGCTGAGGGCGCTGGGCCACTGGGTCAGCAAGGCGCGCCGCATGGCGGGCGACTTCCAGCGCCAGTTCAATGAGGCGATCCGCGAAGCCGAACTGGACGACGTGAAGAAGCAGGTCTCCGATCTCGGCAAGATCGACCCGATCGGCGACATGCGCAAGGAAATGACCAAGGCGGAGGCCGGCATCCGAACCGACCTCGAAAACGCAACCAAGATCGACAAGCCGAAGGACGGGGCGGCGAAGCCTGAGCCGGCGACCGCCGCCGCGGCTACCGCTGTCGAATCTGCCGCATCGCTGCCTGAAGCGGCCGAGCCGGCATCGGCCGGACCTCCTGCTCCTACCCCGTCGACACCGGCGACTCCGCCGCCGGCGGTGGCCACCGGGGACGCCAAATCGTGAGCGCGGACGAGAACAAGACCGAAGTCCCCGGAGAAGACGAGGTCGAGGCGAGCCGCGCGCCGCTCATCGAGCACCTGATCGAGCTCAGGACGCGCCTGATCCGGGCGATGATCGCGATCCTCATCGCCTTCGTGCTGTGCTTCGCCTTTGCCGGCCATATCTACAACGTACTGGTGATTCCCTATGAGTGGGCGGCGGGGCCGACCCGCGAGGTGAAGCTCATCTACACGGCGCCCCAGGAGTTCTTCATCACCCAGCTCAAGGTGGCGTTGTTCGGGGCGATCTTCATCGCCTTCCCGGTCATTGCCATGCAGATCTACAAGTTCGTGGCGCCGGGCCTCTACAAGGGCGAGCGGCAAGCGTTCCTGCCTTATCTCGTCGCTACCCCGGTGCTTTTTCTGGTCGGTGCGGCCGTCGTCTATTTCGGCGTCATGCCGCTGGCGCTTCGCTTCTTCCTGTCGATGGAGCAGCAGGGGGGACCGGGACAGGCGTCGATCGAGCTCTTGCCCAAGGTCAACGAGTATCTCGGGCTGATCACGATGCTGATCCTCGCCTTCGGCCTGGTCTTCCAGTTGCCGGTGATCCTGACGCTGCTTGCCCGCATCGGCGTGGTGACCAGCGCCGGGCTGAGGAGCTACCGGCGCTACGCCATCGTGCTCGCCTTTGTCGCGGCGGCGGTGCTGACCCCGCCCGACATGATCTCCCAGCTCAGCCTCGCTATCCCGACGCTCCTTCTTTACGAGGGTTCGATCCTCGCCGTGCGCTTCGTCGAGAAGCGCAAGGCCGAAGCCGCAGCGGCGCGCGCCGCTGCGGAGGCCGCGGAGTAGGGGACCTCATTTTGGGCCAGCGCGGGCTTCCGTCGCCGATCCGGCGCGGGTATGACTTTCGCGCCAATCTGTCCCGGGACGCTGTGCGCTCGCCGCTGTCGAAGCGCTTCGCTGGCGCGACCGGGACGGGAGGTGCCCTCCTCTCCCGGGTGGGGAGAGGATAGCGAGACTTGCTCCGGCGAGTGGAGCCTAGTCGAGCTTGGTGAGGGGTTATGGAAGCTTTCAGGTGAGGTGCCGTCGAACAGCGCCTTCGTTCTGGTCTCTCCCATAACCCCTCACCAACTTCGCCTACACCTGCCTGCGGCAGGGAGGCTCAGTATCCTCTCCCCGTCCGGGAGAGGAGGGCGCCTTTTTACCCGGCGTACTCGACATTCGCATGCCCGCCCCGGCGGGCATGAACCGCATCGTCTCAGGCAAGGGCCCATGCTCGACATCAAGTGGATTCGCGACAACCCCCAATCCTTTCTCGCCGCGCTGGAGAAGCGCGCTTGGACGCCGGAGGCGGCGTTTAGCGAGGTAAACAAGCTTCTCGAGCTCGATGCGAGACGGCGGGAGATTGTCAGAAGAACACAAGAGATTCAGTCGGCCGCTAACACGGCAAACACCCAAATCGGCATTCTCTTTTCGAGCGGGAATGCAACCGAGGCCAACGCAAAGAGATCTGAGGCTGCGGAGCTCAAAGCAGCTCGAACCGAAAATGAGCTGAAGGAGAGAGAGGCTGAAGCCGAGCTTAACAATGCCCTGGCGGTAATCCCCAACCTGCCGCTTGAGGAAGTGCCGGTCGGTGACGAGACCAAGAACAAGGTCGATCACACTTGGGGAGAGCTTCCGAACAAGCGGCAGGGATGGGGAAACGAGTTTCGGCCCAAAGAGCACTACGAACTCGGCGAGGCGCTCGGCCAGATGGACTTCGAGACGGCGGCGAAGCTCTCCGGCGCCCGCTTTGTTGTCCTGAAGCAAGGGCTTGCCCGCATGGAGCGGGCGCTCGGCCAGTTCATGCTCGACCTGCACACCACGGAGCACGGCTACGAGGAGGTCCAGCCGCCGCTGCTCGTGCGGGACGAGGTGATGTTCGGCACGGCGCAGCTGCCGAAGTTCAGAGAAGATCAATTTGAGGTAAACCGTATGGATGAGCACGATTATCGTTCGTACGCAGAAGCGATGATCGATTTCGCCGAAACAGGGCCTGAAGACGATTTCGGCTTGGGCGAGCTGGCTCGCAACTATTCTGAACGAGTGAAGTCTGCATTTCGTGCCTACAAGCGCGAGGACGAGCCGCGCGCAAAGGAGTACGCACTTGAAGCGTTTGCCAAGGCGATCTTGACCGAGATTGATCCGCAACGAGCACGTCTCTGGCTCATCCCCACGGCCGAAGTGCCGCTCACCAACCTCGTCCGTGAGTCGATCCTGTCTGAAGAGGACCTGCCGCTCCGCTTCACGGCGTTGACGCCGTGCTTCCGCTCCGAGGCCGGAGCGGCCGGCAAGGACACCCGCGGCATGCTCCGGCAGCACCAGTTCGACAAGGTCGAGCTGGTCTCGATCACCACGCCCGAACAGTCACGCGATGAACATGAACGCATGCTCACCTGCGCCGAAGAAGTTCTCAGGCGACTCGACCTGCACTACCGCGTGATGACGCTATCCACCGGCGACATGGGCTTCGCCGCGCAGAAGACCTACGACATCGAGGTCTGGCTGCCGGGGCAAGACACCTACCGCGAGATTTCTTCCTGCTCGGTCTGCGGCGACTTCCAGGCGCGGCGGATGAAGGCGCGCTACCGGCCGGCGGACCCCGGATCGAAGTCCGGGGCAGGAGGCAAGGGGACCCGTCTCGTCCACACCCTGAACGGCTCCGGCATCGCCGTCGGCCGCGCCCTCATCGCGGTGATGGAGAACTACCAGAACCCCGACGGGTCGATCACCGTGCCCGACGCGCTGCGGTCGTATATGGGCGGGCTCGAAAGGATCGAAGCGTGACGCGTTCTCAAAGAGACCCCTCACCCGGTCCTCACCTGCGGTTCGGACCACCCCCCGATCAAGTCGGGGGCAGGCCCCCTCCCGCAAGGGGAGAGGGAGCCCGCGTCGGGGCGAGGCGCCAAACCCTCTCCCCTGGCGGGAGAGGGTGGCGAGGGCAGAGCCCGAGCCGGGTGAGGGGGATCATCTGAACATGCGCATTCTGATCACCAACGACGACGGCATTCACGCGCCGGGGCTTGAGGTGCTGGAGCGGATCGCGGCCGGGCTCTCCGACGACGTGTGGACGATCGCGCCGGAGATGGACCAGAGCGGACTGGCACATTCCCTGTCGCTCAACGACCCGCTGCGCCTCCGGGAGATCTCCGAGCGCAAGTTCGCGCTCCGCGGCACGCCGACCGACTGCGTCATCATGGCGGTGCGCCGCGTCCTCGGCGGCACGCCCGATCTGGTGCTGTCCGGCGTCAACACCGGCCAGAACGTCGCCGACGACGTCACCTATTCGGGCACCGTCGCCGGCGCCATCGAGGGGACGCTGCTCGGCGCCCCGGCGATCGCGCTGAGCCAGGCCTACACATTCGAGCGGGGCCACCGGGAGGTCCCGTGGGAGACGGCGGAGACACATGCCCCCGATATCATCCGCAAGCTGATCGCTTTCGGCTTTCCTCAAGGAATCCTCTACAACATCAACTTTCCGAACCGGCATGCCGACGCGGTTGAAGGGCTCATGATCACCGGTCAGGGCCGGCTGACCCACGGCCTCCACATCGACGAACGGGTAGACGGGCGCGGCAACCAGTACTTCTGGCTCGCCTATCGCCGGGCGCACCCCGACATCGTTCCCGGCACCGACCTCGACGCCCTGCAAAAGGGGGCGATCTCGGTGACCGCGCTCCGCCTCGACATGACCGCCTACGACCTCGGCGATCCGCTGCGGAAACACTTTCAGCCGGACGCGTGACCGCCATGCCGGACCTCGACGGCGAGGAACGCCGCGTTCGCATCGCCGATCTTCTGCTCCGGCTGCGCCGGGTGGGCATCACCGACCAGCGGGTGGTTTCGGCAATCGAGGCGGTGCCCCGCGACCTCTTCGTCGAAGCCGACACGCGCAACGAGGCCTATGCGGAGCGGGCGCTGCCGATCCCCTGCGGCCAGACGATCCCGGCCCCCGTCATCGTCGGCATGATGACGGCGGCGCTCGATCCGCAGCCCGAGGACCGCATCCTCGAGGTCGGCACCGGCAGCGGCTATCAGGCGGCGGTGCTGTCGAAGCTCTGTCAGCGCGTCTACACCATCGACCGCTTCCGCACGCTGGTCAGCGCGGCAGAGTCGCGGTTCAAGACGCTTCGCCTCGCCAACATCACCACCCTCGTTGGCGACGGCACCGCCGGCTGGCCGGAGCATGCGCCGTTCGACAAGATCATCGTCACCGCCGCCGAAGAAGCAGTGCCGGAGGCGCTGTTCGATCAGCTCCGTACCGGCGGCATCCTCGTCGCGCCGGTCGGACCCGGCGACGGCATCCAGGAGCTCAAACGCTACGTGCGCACGGCAGCCGGCATCGAGGAGGCGAAGCTCGCCGACGTCCGCTTCGTGCCGCTGATCCCCGGCGTCGCCGAGCGGCTTTGACGGCAAGGGATTGCAAGATGCGATAAGCGGCCTATCAGTCTCGCGTCCTTCGAGGCTCGGGCTTTGCCTGAGCACCTCAGGATGAGGTAAGTTATTGTTCCAAATAAGCAAACTTCCTCATGCTGAGGTGCGCGCGGAATGCGCGCATCGAAGCACGCAAGACCATGGTCGCCGAATTTCGCAACGGTGCCGGGAACGGAGGTCACGGGCCCTTGGCGGTCGCCTCCAATGCGACCCGGCGCTCGAGGGGGCCGGCCTTGAGCTCCATCACCCCCTGGAATTTGAGCAGCCGGCCGTCGCGATCGTCATAGGTCGCCGAGAAGCGCTGCCACATGCGGCCGTTGTTCTCGATGGCGGCCCGGGTCTCGTCGCTCAGCGGCGAAATCCGATTGGCCTGCTCGCCGGCCTGGCTGAGGATCGCCTTCAGGTCCTCGGCGCCGGGGACGCCGAGCCACTGGACGGTCAGGCTGTCGGCAATGTCGGGGCTCGGCACCAGGTCGAACGACCAGTGTCCTGCCGCATAGGTGGCGAAGGAGGGGAGCCTGAGGCCACGGGCTTCGAGCGAGGTCCGCTGGGGCGGATCGAAGGCGGCGACCCGCCCGGCTGCGCTGAGCGCCAGCGGGCGGGCGAGGATCTGCACGGCGTCCACTTCGCTCACCTTCGGCAGAAAGGCGTCGACGGTGCGGATCATGGCCTGATTGTCGCCGGCAAGCGCCTTCGCCTTGTCGATGAGGGACGGGCGCAGCGTCTCCCAGTTGGTCACCCTGACCGGCGCGCCGTCGGAACTGATCTCAAGCTCGGCAGTGAGACCGTCGAGCGCCGCCAGCAGCAGGCTGTCGAAATCAGGCGGGCCGAGCACCCGCTGGCGGTCGATGGTGATGTTCATTCCGGTGTTGCGGACAGTGGCGCTCAGCCCCTTGTCCTCCACGCCGGTGACCTTCAGCTCCATCTGGTAGTCGACGGCGATGACGGGACCGGGCGCTCCGCCCATGGCGGTCGTCCTCAGGTAGCGGACCGCAAGGGCCGAATCGTCGCCGACATGCATCGCGAACGGCACCGAGACCGGCTCCGCCGCGGTCGGCCCGGCCGCCGGGAGAGCGAGGCACCATACCGCTACCCCGGCCGCGACCATGGTCTTCAGGACTGCCGCAATGCGCATGCTGTTTGCCTTTCCCGGACTCCGTCTGTCCGGTCCTTTTCGACCAGTGATCCGGCCAATCTAGGGCGGGCCCGCCGCGATTCCGCCTCCGAATCGCCCGAAGTGTTTCCGAATCGGCCGAATCCTTAAATCTTTTGTCAACGTTACCGGTGTTAACTCGCGCCGTTCGTCGAGTTCGAGTTGAGTGCGAGTTGAGCAATGGGTAACCGAGTATCCGCTTCCCGAGCCCGCTTTACGGGGCAAGCGGCGGCCGTGGCGGTTCTCGCCGGCTTCGCGGCCGCCTGCAGCGCCGACGCCATGCGGGTCCATGAGCCGATCTTCACCGGCTCCACCGCCAACCAGCGCGCGATTATCGGCAACGCCCAGGCTGCCGGCGGGACGGCGGTCGCGCAGGCCGATCTGCCGCCGCCTCCCGGCGCCGGCGGCCCGATCGATCTCGCCGCGTCCTCGCAAGGGGGAGAATGGAGCGCGGTCGGCGGTCGGGTGGTGACCGTCGGTCCCGGCGAGTCGCTCGACACGCTGGCCATCAAATACGGCGTTCCGTCCGCCGAGATCGCCCGTGCCAACGGCATTTCGAGCCCGTCGCAGCTCACCCAGGGCCGCGCCATCGTCATCCCGCGCCGCGGCCAGGTCGCCTATGCGCCGGCCGCCGAGCCCGTGCCGGTCAGCGCGCCCGCCCCGGCGGCTGCGTCCCGGCCGAGCGGCGACATCCACGTCGTCGAGCCGGGGCAGACGCTCTACGGCATCGCCCGCATCTACGGGGTGAGCGTCGGCGACATCGTCGCGTTGAATTCGCTGTCGTCCTCGAACCTGCAGGTCGGCCAGCGCCTGAAGATCCCGGCCGGCGGCACAACGACCGCGCCGACCCGGATGGCATCGTTGAATGCGGGCACGGGCGCGACGCCGAAGCCGCTCGGAACGCTGACCGTCAAGGCGGACGGCACCCCGGCGCCACCGGCCAATCCCGCGCCGACCACCAGGGTCGCTTCGGCACCTGCGACGCCGAACCTTCCCGACGTGCCCGTCGTGCCGGTGAGTGTCAATCCCGAGCCGAGCACGGCGAGCCCGATCAATCAGGCCGCCGATCCGCCCTCCGCCAACGGCACGACGTTCCGCTGGCCGGTGCGCGGCCGCATCATCTCCGGCTTCGGGCCGAAGGCGAATGGCGAGCGCAACGACGGCATCAACCTCGCCGTGCCGGAGGGGACCTCGGTAAAGGCGGCCGAGGCGGGCACCGTCATCTATGCCGGCAACGAGCTCGCCGGCTACGGCAACCTCATCCTCATCCGCCACGCCGACGGCTGGGTCTCGGCCTACGCCCACAACGAGGAGATCGGCGTCAAGCGCGGCGACAGCGTGCAGCGCGGCCAGATCATCGCCAAGGCCGGCGCGACGGGCTCGGTGTCCTCGCCGCAGCTCCACTTCGAGCTGAGGAAGGGCGCCAAGCCGGTCAATCCGATGGATTATCTGAGCAGCACCGGCTGACCGCTCGATCAGGCAGGCCCGGAGCCGTCGTCGAGACGGCTCCCCAGCCGGCCGGCGAGATCCTGAATGAACTGCCAGGCGACGCGGCCCGACCGCGCGCCGCGGGTCGTCGCCCATTCCAGCGCTTCCCGGCGAAGCTGCTCCTCGCCGACCTGCAGCCCATAGCGGTCGACATAGCCCCGCACCATCGCGAGGTAGTCGTCCTGGCTGCATTTGTGGAAGCCGAGCCACAGGCCGAAGCGATCCGACAGCGACACCTTCTCCTCCACCGCCTCGCTCGGGCTGATGGCGGTGGAGCGCTCGTTCTCCATCATGTCGCGGGGCAGCAGATGCCGCCGGTTGGACGTGGCGTAGAAGATGACATTGTCCGGCCGCCCCTCGATGCCGCCTTCGAGCGCCGCCTTCAGCGACTTGTAGGAGGTGTCGTCCGCATCGAAGGAGAGGTCGTCGCAGAACAGGATGAAGCGGTGGGGCGCATCGCGGACAAGCACCATCAGCTCCGGCAGGCTCTCGATCTCCTCGCGGTGGATCTCGATGAGCTTGAGCGGCGAGGCGCCGTCCTTTCCCCGGTTGACGTCGGCGTGGACCGCCTTGATCAGCGAGCTCTTGCCCATGCCGCGCGCGCCCCAAAGCAGCACGTTGTTGGCGGGAAGCCCGGCGGCGAAGCGCTCGGTATTCTCAAGCAGGATGTCACGTAACCGGTCGATCCCCTTGAGAAGACTCAGGTCCACCCGGTTGACCCTGGCGACAGGTTGAAACCGGCTCCCGTCGGGGTGCCAGACGAAGGCGTCGGCCGCGGCAAAATCGGGTGGGCTCGGGACGGCGGGCACCGCCCGCTCGATCAACCGGACCAGCTGATCGAGCCGCTCGGCAATGGAACGGAGGTCGATTTCGGACAACGGTCTGAATCGTCGTTTCGGAAGCGGCGTGGTTAGCATGCCGGAGATGGATGGGCCAGACCACGCCCGGCGACGCGGCCGCTTTGAGGCCGGCGCCAGCGACCACATGTCGCCGGTCTCAGCGAAAGTCCCTATATCGTTTGCATTGGCGGGCGGCGCCGCTATAGTCCGCGCCGTTTTCAGGAAACGGCTGACAAACCGGCCACGCAGGAGCTTTTGGCATGTTCGTGACACCGGCCTTTGCCCAGACCGGCGCCCCGGCGGGGGGCAACATGATCATCCAGTTCCTGCCGTTCATCCTGATCTTCGTGATCATGTACTTCCTGATCATCCGCCCGCAGCGGACCAAGGCGAAGCGCCATCAGGAGATGATCGCCAATCTTCGCCGCGGCGACACCGTCGTCACCTCGGGCGGGCTGATCGGCAAGGTGGCCAAGGTGATCGACGAGAACGAATTGCAGGTCGATCTCGCCGAGAACGTCCGGGTCCGCATCGCGCGCGGCATGATCGCCGAGGTGCGCACCAAGGGCGAGCCGGTAAAGGAGAGTGAATGACTGCCCGGCCTGAGGGCCAGCCGGCTTCCGGCTGACCCAGATGCTTCAGTTTGCTCGATGGAAGGTCGTCCTGATCCTCCTGGTGATTGTCGCCGGGCTCGTGGTGATCATCCCGAATTTCTTCTCCCGCGCAACTGTCGATTCCTGGCCGAGCTGGCTGCCGACACAGCAGGTGGTGCTTGGCCTCGACCTGCAGGGAGGCGCCTATCTCCTCTACGAGGTCGACCAGAAGGACTACGTCGACAAGCGGCTTCGGACGCTGGTCAGCGACGTCCGCAAGGCGATGCTCGAGACGCCGCGGATCGGCTATACGGGACTGGGCGTCCAGGGAAACGGCGTTCAGCTCCGCATTCGTGACCTGTCCCAGCTCGACGAAGCCCGCACCCGCCTCGAGAACCTTCAAAACCCGTTGTCGACGGGGCTGCTCGGCGGCGGCGGCGGGGTCAATGAATTCGACCTGTCCGTCTCGTCCGACGGGCTCGCGCGGTTCACCTATTCCCAGGAAGGTCTGGCCCAGCGGGTGCGCGGCATCGTTCAGCAGTCGATCGAGGTGATCAACCGGCGCATCAACGAGCTCGGCACGACCGAGCCGAGCATCCAGCGCCAGGGCAACGACCGCATCCTGGTCGAGGCGCCCGGTCTCGGGGATCCCGAACGTCTCAAGGCGATCGTCGGCCAGACGGCACAGCTGACCTTCCAGCTGGTTCGCGACACCATCCCGACGGATCCGCCCCGCACACCGAGCCCCGGCACGGTCATCCTGCCCTCCGCCGAAAACCCGGCCACGTCATACATCCTCGACGATACCTCGCTGATGACCGGCGAGGACCTGGTCGACGCGCAGGCGTCGTTCGACCAGCGCACCAACCAGCCGGTGGTCAATTTCCGGCTGTCGACGTCCGGCGCGCAGAAGTTCGGCACGGTGACGCAGCAGAATGTCGGCCGCCAGTTCGCCATCGTCCTCGACGACGAGGTGATCTCGGCGCCGGTCATCCGGGAGCCGATCCTCGGCGGCTCCGGCCAGATCAGCGGCAACTTCACGGTCCAGTCGGCCAACGACCTTGCCATTCTGCTGCGTGCCGGCGCGCTGCCTGCGAAGCTTACCATCGTCGAGGAGCGCACCGTCGGGCCCGGCCTCGGCGCCGACTCGATCGCGGCCGGCAAGATCGCCTCGGTCATCGGGGCGATCGTCGTCGGGCTGTTCATGATCGCCGTGTACGGCTTCTTCGGTATCCTCGCCGACATCGCCGTCGTGTTCAACGTGATCCTCATCTTCTCCGTCCTCACTCTGCTGGGGGCTACCTTGACCCTGCCGGGCATCGCCGGCGTGGTGCTCACCATCGGTACGGCGGTCGACTCGAACGTGCTGATCTACGAGCGTATCCGGGAGGAAGCGCGGCAGGGCCGTTCGGCCATCGCGTCCATCGATCTCGGATTCAAGCGGGCCCTCGGCACGATCGTCGACGCCAACATCACGACGCTGATCGCGGCGCTGGCGCTCTATCTGCTTGGCTCGGGGCCGATCCGCGGCTTCGCCGTGACCTACGCCATCGGCATCGCGACGACGGTGTTCACCGCATTCACCTTCACCCGCCTCATGGTCGCGACGTGGTATCACCGCCGTCGCCCGGCGAGGATCGCTCTTTAGCGGCAGGCGCGATCAGCAAGGCTCGAAACAGAAGATGCGCACACTTCGCCTCATTCCTGACGACACCCGCATCCGCTTCATGTGGCTGCGGCGGTACAATTTCGCCATATCAGCGCTCCTGTCGGTTCTCTCGGTCGTCATCTTCGTCCTGATCGGCCCGCAATACGGCATCGACTTCCGCGGCGGCACGCTGATCGAGATGCGGCCGACCTCAGAAACCACAACGCTGGCAACCATCCGCTCGACCCTCGACGGCCTCAGTCTCGGTGACGTCCAGGTGCAGGAGGTGAGCGACATCACCTCAGGCACCAACATCCTGGTTCGCATCCAGGAGCAGCCGGGCGGCGAAGCGGCGCAGCAGGAAGCGCTGAACAAGGTGCGCGAGGCTTTCGGCGACACTGTCGACTTCCGCCGCGTCGAGGTGGTTGGGCCGCGGGTGTCCGGGGAACTCGCCTACAATGGCACCATCGCGATGCTGCTGGCGATGGTCGGTATCCTGATCTACGTCTGGTTCCGCTTCGAGTGGCAGTTTGCCGTCGGCGCCATCATCTGCACGGCCCACGACGTGCTGATGACCTTGGGCTTCTTCACAGTGCTGCAGCTGGAGTTCAATCTGTCGAGCCTTGCGGCGCTGCTCACCATCATCGGCTACTCGCTCAACGATACCGTGGTGGTCTATGACCGCATTCGTGAGAATCTGCGCAAATACAAAAAGATGCCGCTGGCGGAGCTGATCGATCGGTCGATCAACGAGACCCTTGCCCGGACGACCACGACCTCGCTGACCACGCTGTTGGCGCTCGCCGCGCTGCTGATCTTCGGCGGGCTGGTGATTCGCTCCTTCGTTGCCGCCATGATGTTCGGCATTGTGATCGGCACCTATTCGTCGATCTACATCGCTGCGCCGCTGCTTATCTATTTCAAGCTGCGCCCCGACACGGCTCCGACCGAGGAGAAGGAAGCCGCCGAGGCGGAGGCCTGATCCGTGGCGCGGGCCGGCATCACCGTCCGCGCCGCCCATTTCCCCGGCCGGGCGCCGATCGACGCATACGGCAATGGCGGGTTCCGTTTCGCCAACATGTCGCATCGCGGCTCACTGCTTTGCCTGCCGAGCGGCATTTATGGCTGGGATGCGCCCGCCACGATCGATGCGACGAGCCTCAGCCGGGTGATTGACGAAGCGGATGCGATCGAGGTGCTGCTCGTCGGCACCGGCCCGGACCTGGTGCCACTCGCCCCGGCGCTGAAACAGGCACTTCGCGACGTCGTCATAGTCGGCGAGGCGATGTCTACCGGCGCGGCCGTCCGCACCTACAACGTGCTGCTTGCCGAAAACCGTGCCGTGGCGGTGGCTCTGCTCGCGGTGGACTGAGGCCGGTCCGGCCCATATCTGATGGGCATGGATGTATCCGCCCATTGCGCCGCCGTCGTGCGGGCCGGCAATCGCGACCGCTATATTGCGGACCTGTTCGCGCCGGAGGCGGTCCGGCCGCACCTGCTTGCGCTGCATGCCTTCGATGCGGAAGTCTCCGCCATCCGCGGCAAGGTCAGCGACCCGACGCTCGGCGAGATGCGCCTCGAATGGTGGCGCCAGGCGTTGCGCGGCGATCACGGTGGCAGTCCCGTCGCGGTGGCGCTCGCCGAGACCATTGCCCGATTTGGCTTGCCGATCGGCGCCTTCGACAATCTGCTCCAGGCGCGCGTTTTCGATCTTTATGACGATCCGATGCGGAGCCTCGCCGATCTCGAGGGCTATGCCGGCGACACCACCGCGGCAGTCATGCAGCTCGGCGCGATCATTCTTGCCGGGGGAGGTGATCCGGGCAGTGCCGAGGCCGCCGGCTATGCCGGGGTCGCGGCGGCGCTGACGACAATCCTCGGGAGCCTGCCGCTTACCGCTTCGCGCGGCCAGTGCTACCTGCCGGCCGACCGCCTGGCTGCCGAAGGGGCGGAGCCAGGGAATCTTCGCGCAGGTGAGGCCACGGCCGGCGTCCGGTCGACGGTCGGCGAGGTCGCGATGCTTGCCCGGGATCGCCTCGCCGCGGCACGGCAAGCCATGATGGGCCTCGACCGCGCCATCCTGCCGGCCTTCCTGCCGGCCGCGACGGTCGAGCCGGTACTGAGCCGGATGGATGGGGCAGGTTTCGATCCGTTTCGACAGGTTGCCGACATCAGCCCGCTCCGCCGTCAGTGGATCATCTGGCGCGCGGCGCGACGGGGCGCGATCTGAGACTATTCGGCGGCGTCCGCCGCCGGCAGCGCCAGCCAGCCGTCGAGGTCGGCCAGCGCGCGGGTGGAGAGGGCGCGTTTGCGCACCTTGCCCCGCTCCGGGCCGGGGAGCTTCCTGCCGGCGGGCTTCGACACTTCGATCGGCGGAAACAGCCCGAAGTTGACGTTCATCGGCTGGAACGAGCGCCGGCCCGGCTCGTTGGCGGCGAGGTGGCCACCGGTGATGTGGGCGAGGATTGCCCCGAAGGCGGTCGTCTCCGGCGGGATGGTAACCGTCTCGCTGAGCCGTTCGGCGGCGGCGAATCGGCCGGCGAGCAGGCCGATCGCGGTGGATTCGACATAGCCCTCGCAGCCGGTGATCTGGCCGGCGAAGCGGAGGCGCGGATCGGCCTTGAGGCGGAGCGTGCCGTCGAGGAGTTTCGGCGAATCGAGGAAGGTATTGCGGTGGAGACCGCCGAGCCGCGCGAACTGGGCCTCGCCGAGGCCGGGGATCATGCGGAAGATGTCGGCCTGGACGCCATAGCGGAGCTCGGTCTGGAAGCCGACCATGTTGTAGAGCGTGCCGAGCGCGTTGTCCTGGCGGAGCTGGACGACGGCATAGGGCTTGCGGTCCGGATCATGGGGGTTGGTCAGGCCGACCGGCTTCATCGGTCCGTGGCGCAGTGTCTCGCGGCCCCGCCGCGCCATGACCTCGATGGGCAGGCACCCCTCGAAATAAGGGACCTTCTCCCAGTCGTGATGCTTGTGCTGCTCGCCGGCGAGGAGCGCATCGACGAACGCCTCGTATTGCGGCTTGTCGAGCGGGCAGTTGATGTAGTCGCGGCCGGTGCCGCCGGGGCCGACCTTGTCGTAGCGCGACTGGAACCAGGCGATATCCATGTCGATGGTGTCGAAATGGATGATCGGCGCGATGGCGTCGAAGAAGGCGAGCGCTTCCGTGCCGGTGAGATGCTGGATCGCCGCGGCGAGGGCCGGCGAGGTGAGGGGGCCGGTGGCAACGATGACCTTGTCCCAGTCGGCGGGCGGCAGGCCGGCTACCTCGCCGCGCTGCACGGTGATCAGGGGATCGGCCGCAACCGTTTCTGTGATGGCCTCCGCGAAGCCCTCGCGATCGACAGCCAACGCGGCGCCGGCCGGCACCTGGTGGGCGTCCGCCATTTGCATGATCAGGGAACCGGCGCGGCGCAATTCCTCGTGAAGGAGGCCGACCGCGTTGGTCTCGCGGTCGTCGGAGCGGAAGGAATTGGAGCAGACCAGCTCGGCCAGCCGGTCGGTCTTGTGCGCTTCGGTCGTGCGATCGGGGCGCATCTCGTGGAGGATTGCCGGAATGCCGCGCCGGGCGATCTGCCAAGCGGCCTCCGAGCCAGCAAGTCCGCCGCCGATGATGTGAACGGGGGCAAGGGTCATCGGCGCAAAACCTAGTCGCCGGGACGGGCGCATTCAATGGCCGGGGGGGAGCCGGCTCCCCGAAAAGAAGACGCCCGCCGGGGAGGAGAACGGCGGGCGTCTGCAGAGGTGACGGAGACGCCGCCCTGTCAGGCCGCACGTTTCTCGTGTCGTCCCTCTGCAATCTCCTCGATGAGTTTGACGGGAAATATCGGGCATTTTGGTGGCTCCCCGTCGGTTTCAACCTCAGTGGAGAACGTCGGCTGCCGCTATGCGTTCGCTGCAGCGCAATGAAAAACGCCCGCCGGGGAGGAAGATCGACGGGCGTTTCTCAATTTGAGGACTGGAACCGGGAGGAGGTTGTTCCGGCCCTCGTCTCGTCCGGAGCGCGGGAGGAGAGCGCTCCGAGGCGATTCCTGAATTAGCGCTTGGCGGACTGGCGGGCGATCGCCGGGATGTCCACGCGGGCGATGCCGAGGTCGTCCAGATCACGCTGGCTGAGCCGCATCAGCTCGTTGTAGGTGTCCCGATACTGCCGCCAACTGCGGTAGGTTTCTACGAAACGGTTGCTCATTTCTCTCGCCTTTCGAATTTCCGATTTTCTTCGGAGGAATCCGTAGCTTCAGCTCTGTCTCTCTTTGTCGAGCCGAAATCTAGGAAGCCTTTCTCGATGTGTGCAGCCGGAAATTTCGCATAGCAGCGATGCGATTGATGCAACGCAACATGATTTTGCCATATGTATTGCGACGCGACAAAGGCGCTTTGGATAAGGCCATTTCGCGCCGGCCGTGGCTGGCGTCAGCCCTGGAAAGTGCTAAACGGAAAGGACCGGGCGTCGGCTGGTGTGATCGGGCGGGCGCCGGGGAATTGAGGCGGGACTGCGGCCTCCGCCGTGAGGGAAGCAAGCGCCATGAACGTCAACGTCCGACCGGCGGACCCAAGGAAACTGATCAAGGGGGCAACCGGCGACTGGGAGGTCGTGATCGGCATGGAGGTCCATGCCCAGGTCACGTCGAGGGCCAAGCTCTTTTCGGGAGCCCCCACGGCGTTCGGCGGCGCTCCCAACGCCCACGTCAGCCTTGTCGATGCGGCGATGCCCGGCATGCTGCCGGTGATCAACGAGGAATGCGTCGCTCAGGCGGTGCGCACCGGGCTCGGGCTCAAGGCAAGGATCAACCTCAAGAGCGTCTTTGATCGGAAGAACTACTTCTATCCCGACCTGCCGCAGGGCTATCAGATCTCCCAGTACAAGCAGCCGATCGTCGGCGAAGGCATGGTGACCGTTGATCTCCCCGACGGCGATTCGGTCACCGTCGGCATCGAGCGGCTCCACCTCGAGCAGGACGCCGGCAAGTCGATCCACGACCAGCATGCGACCTTGAGCTTCGTCGATCTCAACCGCTCCGGCGTGGCGCTGATGGAGATCGTCAGCAGGCCGGATCTCCGCTCGGCCGACGAGGCGCGCGCCTTCCTGACCAAGCTCCGGTCGATCCTCCGCTATCTCGGCACCTGCGACGGCGACATGGAGAAGGGGAGCCTTCGAGCCGACGTCAACGTGTCGGTGCGCCGCCCGGGCGATCCGCTGGCCACGCGGTGCGAGATCAAGAACATCAACTCGATCCGTTTCGTCGGCCAGGCGATCGAGTTCGAGTCGCGCCGGCAGATCGGCGTCATCGAGGATGGCGGCGTCATCGAGCAGGAGACGCGGCTGTTCGATCCCGGCCGGGGTGAGACGCGTTCGATGCGTTCCAAGGAGGAGGCGCACGATTACCGCTATTTCCCCGACCCTGACCTGTTGCCGCTCGAGCTTGATCAGGCCTGGGTCGGCGAGCTTGCGGCAAGCCTGCCCGAACTGCCCGACGCCAGGAAGGAGCGCTTCGTCGGCGACTACGGTCTGAGCCCCTACGATGCCGACGTGCTGGTCGCCGAGCGGGAGAACGCAGAGTATTTCGAGGCCGTCGCTAGCGGCCGCGACCCGAAGCTGGCCGCCAACTGGGTGATCAACGAGCTTGCCGGGCGGCTCAATCGGGAAGGCAAGGAGATTGCCGACAGCCCGGTCAGCGCCGAGCAGATCGGCGCCATCATCGACCTGATCGCCGAGGGGACGATTTCGGGCAAGATCGCCAAGGACCTCTTCGAGATCGTCTGGCAGCACGGCGGCCACCCGCGCGCCATCGTCGAGGAACGCGGCATGAAGCAGGTCACCGACACCGGTGCCATCGAGGCGCTGGTCGACGAGATCGTCGCCGCCAATCCCGACAAGGCCGAGGCCGTCAAGGCCAAGCCGAATTTGCTCGGCTGGTTCGTCGGTCAGGTGATGAAGGCGAGCCAGGGCAAGGCCAATCCGCAGGCCGTCAATGCTCTGTTGCGGCGGAAGCTGGGCATCTAGTACCAAGCACCAACTTCGGACCTTGAAGGGCGGACTCCCCAAAGCTTGAAATGAGGAGAATACTGGCAGATCAGGAGGCGATGAATGTCAGTCAAGACACGAAACGCCAGCTACGCTGCTGTTGGCCTTTTTGTCGTCTGGGCGGTGGTAACCTGGTTCTTTGAGGGGCGCATCCACACGCTTCTACGTCCGGAAGCAATCATCGACCGCCTCGTGTATGTCGTCGTTGCCAATCTGGTGATCGGCATCATTGGCGCCGTTGTTGTTCTCCGGTTCGCCATCTCATCTGGCGGCGTGGAGCGAGCAGATACGGGGTTTGGCCCGCGCACGCCGTCAGTCCTGTGGATTGTCGTCGGGGCCGCAGTTGGCCTTGCTCTCTATTTTGTGCAGGGGGCACCTTCAAGCGATCCGATGGTCATCGTCAACGCTTACGCGCAGGTATTTGCCGTTTCCGTCGCCGAGGTTCTGGTATGTTGGGCATTGGTCGGCGGCGTTCTCCAAGGTGCGTTCGGCGAGCCCCGCTGGATCGCCACGGTTGGCGCCGCCGTGGTGGCGAGTGTACTCTTTGGCATCTACCACTTCGGCCATAGTCCACCGTTTAATTCGGTCGGGATGGTCGCGTTCCTTGCCGCGGTCGGGCTGGTCACAAGTGCATTCTTCTTCATTTCACGCGACGTCTACGCGACCATCACCTTCCACAACTTCCTGGGCGTGTATGGTGTTGTCCGGGCACTCGCCGCCGCGGACCAGCTTGGCAGTTTTGCGACACCGCAGGTGCCCCTACTCGCAACCGCGGTTGTCGCGCTCTTGGTCTTGATTGCTGCGGACGCGCTTGTGATTCGACGGGTGATGCTGCCCGGGGCAGTCGCCGCACGGCGATAGCGGACGCACGTGGGGCGACATGACGCAAGCGGCACCGAATTGTGATCTTCCCGATCGTCCGTGTTGTGCTCGGGCTCGTATTCAGGGATGCCGTGACGCACCGATGCAAGCCAATCTGCGACAATGGACTGAGTTGCGATGGCGCCGGCTGGTTCGTCGACCAGGTGATGAACGCGAGCCAGGGCAAGGCCAATCCGCAGGCCGTCAACGCGCTCTTAAGGAAGAGGCTGGGAGTCTAGGCCCTCTCACCAGTCGGGGAGGATGGGATGGCGGCCGGATTCTGGTCGATAGTCGAATCGCACGGGCCAAGGAAGGTCGCCGCTGATTCGGACGCGGTCGGCTACGCAGTTGGGCTGCTGACCTGGGTGCTCGCCGGCGGAGTCTTTGTCGCCGCCAAGGGGGCCATCGACGAGATGCCGCCCTGGACGCTGTGTTTCTGGCGACTACTGATCGCCTCGCTGATTCTCCTGCCGCTTGTACGCCGTCACTTTCCGGCGATGGGCGCTTTCCTCCGCCAGCACTGGCTGCAAGCGTTGATCATCGGCGCCCTCGGGCTCGGCATCACCCAGGGCCTGATGTTCAATGCGATGGAGTACACGACGGCCGTCACGGCCGGCATCATCTTCTCGACGACGCCGATCATCACGCTGGTCATGGCCCGCTTCGTCCTTCACGAGGCGATGGGTCCGTGGCAGGCGATCGGCTCGCTCGTCGCCTTCGCCGGGATCGTCGTCATCGCGGTGAGAGGCAGCCTCGCGGTGCTGCTTGGGCTCGACCTCAGCATCGGCGACCTGATCGTCATCGCCGCCGCCGTGACCTTCTCCTGCTACACGGTGCTCCTGAAGCGCGCCAAGTTCCAGCTGGAGCGCCTGCCGCTTCTCGTCATTCTGATGAGCGGCGCGGTGGTTGTCGCCCTTCCGTTCTTCCTCCTCGAGCTGTGGAATGGCGAGCACGCCAACCTCGCGTGGCGGGGCTATCTGGCCCTCGCCTATGCCGCCATCCCGGGCGGAGGTCTCATGTACCTGCTTTACAACTGGAGCGTCGACATCCTTGGCGCCGCGCGGGCACAGGGGCTGCTCTATTCCCAGATGGTGTTCACCGCCATCCTGGCCTGGCTGATCCTCGGCGAGGCGATCGAATGGTACCACCTCGTCGGCGCAGCACTGATCGTCGCCGGCATCGTCCTCGTGACGTTCCTCAAGCCGAAACCGGTGCCTATTCCAGCGAGATGATGCGGTATTCGGCGTCCGGCGGATGGCCGGCGTCGATCCCGGCACGCGCATAGGCGATGTAGGCGTCGAGACTGTCGATGCACACCACGTCCTGGCACTGTGACAGGCCCGGCACGTCCCGGAAGTTGTCGGGGATGATCGCCGAGTAGGATGCCGCCGTCATCGCTCCGAGGTCCACCTTGACCAGGGCGAACAGCCGCCGCAGCGGCTCATCCTCGGGAAACTCCATCTGCACGACATAGAGGTTATCGCCAGCCGGCAGCAGGCGGACGAAGGCCTCGCGCTCACTGCCTTCGTCCGGGCGGAAACTGTAGGCATCCCCCTTCCGCACCCAGGTTTGTCGGTCGTCCTGGCGATCGATCTGCCCGAACACGATCTTGTCGTAGGGGAAGACAGCCTGGTCGGCTCCGATCAGGGGCTCGGCACTCGTGAAGCAGCCGGCGAGCAGAATTGCCCCGACGACGGCGAACAAGATGCTACGGATGCGTGTCATGGTGTTTGCGCCCGGCTCGAATTGTGGGACGTTTGCCCGAAACTGACCCTCCCATCTTATCCCACCCAGAGGAAAACGTGGATATGGCGGAACAGGTGCATCCGATCGAGGTCTTTTACTGGTCGACGCCGAACGGCCGCAAGGTCACGGTGATGCTGGAGGAGCTGTCGGTTCCCTACACGGTCACCTTCGTCGACATCGACAAGCGCGAGCAGTGGACTGCGGAATTCGAGGCCATCTCGCCGCATCACCAGATCCCGGCAATCCGCGACCCGGAAGGGCCGGACGGGGAGCCCATCGCCATCTTCGAATCGGGCGCGATCCTGCTCTACCTTGCCCGCAAGTTCGGCCGCCTTTACCCGCAGGATGATGATCGCAGGCGCGTCGCGGTGGAAGAGTGGCTGATGTGGCAAATGGGCAATTTCGGCCCGTTTCTCGGCCAGGCCCATCATTTCAACGTCTCCGCAACGGAAGAAGTACCATACGCGATCGAGCGCTATCGCAAGATCGCCGAACGGCTCTATACGGTGCTCGATCGTCAGCTTTCGGACCGGGCCTTCGTCGCCGGCGACTATTCGATCGCGGACATCGCCATCTATTGCTGGGCCGCCCGCCATCCGCGCCATCGCATCGATCTCGCCGACTATCCCGCCGTCGGGCGCTGGTTTCGCACAGTCGGCGCCCGTCCGGCGGTACAGCGCGGCATGGCGGTGATCAAGCCGGGCCACGTCGACGTGCTGTTGCCGACACCGGCATGGCAGAAAGCGGCCGGCGAATGAGCTGAAACGCCGCGGCGGTTAACAAAAAATTGCCGTGGCTCGCCGACAATTAACGGACAACAGTCCGAATCCGCGGAATCCTGTGGGTCAGGTCGTTTATAGTGAACGAAATGATACGCAGGCGTTTGACCAAAATTAATTTCGATTTTTAGGAAGGTTTTCACGCGCCCCTGTGACACTCGTCACAGCCAGGGAGCCGCTGCTGGGGCAATATTGACGGCAGGAGGGCTCTCCTAACGAGCACGGGGAGAAAGTGTCATGGCACGTTTCGAAATGGCCTCGGCCGAGATGGGCTCGATGGCAGAGACGCAACCCACCGCCGACAGTCTGTTCGACCTCGGCATCGTCTTCGCGACCGGCCGCCAGGACAGGCTGGATCTCGTCGCCGCGCACAAGTGGTTCAACCTGGCGGCGCTCCGCGGCAATCCGGAGGCGGCGTATCATCGCCAGCAGATCGCCGAGGAACTGTCGGCGGCCGAGGTCGCCGAGGCGCAGCGGGCGGCGCGCGAGTGGCTGAGCGCCCACTGAAGCGCTACTGACCAAAGCGCGGCTGCCGGCCACCGAAAGGTGGACGGGGGGAGGCTCGCATGGCAGTCTCTCGCCGGAGGAGGGTCCGGCTCGCGCGTCCATTGTCCGCACGTGACGCGTTTTCTTTCCGCCGGTCACCGAATTGCGTGCGGCGGGAGGATTGCGATGACGCGCCGTTGGCTGGCTGGCATTCTCGCTGGCCTGTTCCTGGTTTCCGGCGTATGGGTCGCACACGCTGCCAAGCGGGTCGCCATGGTGGTCGGCAACGCCGCCTACGAGAATGCCGATCCCCTCGCGAATCCGATCAACGACGCCAAGGATGTCGCCGCCGCGCTCAAGCGGCTGGGATTCGAGGTGACGCTGGCGCTGGACGCCAGGCTCGATGACCTTGTCGCCGGGCTCGACAAGTTTGCCGCCAAACTGCCGGGGGCCGAGGCGGCGCTTTTCTATTACTCCGGCCACGGCATGCAGATCGACGGAACCAACTTCCTGCTGCCGGTCGATATCGAGGTCTCCAGCGCTCGCTCGATCCGCTACGGCGCCATCGACGTCGCCGAGGTTGTCCAGGAGATGGAGCGCGAGGCGGAGGTCTCGATCGTTGTCCTCGATGCCTGCCGCGACAACCCCTTCCTCGACAAGCTGAGCCGCGCCACCGGGACCCGGTCGCTCGCCGCCGACCGCGGGCTTGCCCCGATCCGCAGTAGCGGCAGCGGCACGATCATCGCCTACGCCGCCGAGCCGGGTGCCGTCGCCAGCGACGGGACGGAGGCCCACAGCCCCTACACCGCGGCGCTGCTGTCCAATATCGAAGCGCCCAATGTCGAGGTCGGCCTGGTGTTTCGCCGCGTCGCCGGCTCGGTCGTCGAGGCGACCGAGGGGCGGCAGCATCCGGAACTTCTCGTCCGTCTCACCCGCGAATACTACCTGCGCACCGAGGCGCACGAGCCGGCCGGCCCGTCGCCGATGGTGCGCTCGCCGGGCGGGGAAGGTTTCGGCGAAGCGCCGCCGCCGCCGACCTCCGGCGTGCTCGCCGTCACGAAGGTGGTCTCCGCCCCCGAGGAGCCGGCGCCGCCGCCCGAGCCGCCGCTGCCGCCGGCCGAGAAGCGGCCTTACCCGGAGATCGCTTCGCGTCTCGACGCTTCCGAGCCGCCCTATGTGCCGCGGGAGGTGTGGGAGCCGAAGCCGTGGAGCGAGGTGGTCGAGGCGGAGCCGAATGGGACGTCCGGCACCGCGACGCCGGTGGAGTTGAAAGCGCGGGTCAAGCTGACCATCGCGCCGCGCGGCGATGCCGACTGGTTCTATTTCACCGCCCCATCGCGCGGCGAGCTCCGTGCCACCGTCGATGCGGCGCCGCCCGAGATTGACGTCGCCGTCCGTCTGTTCGATGGCGGCCGCAAGGTCATTGCCAACTGGCAGGGAGCTCCGCGTCCGGGCGGCGCGCTGGACGCCGTCATCGACATTCCCGATCCCGGCACCTACTGGCTCGAGGTTCGCGACGGCAACGACGATGCCGAGGCCGTGACCCCGATCGAGCTGGCGCTGGACTTCATCCCGAACGGGGACGGCTACGAGCCAAACGGATCGGCGAAAGACGCCAAGCTGATCGCCCTTGACGGCAGCCACCGGCTGAACATCCTGCCGCGCGCCGACGTGGACTGGTTCCGCGTCGTCGTCGACTGGCCGGGAGAGTGGTCGGTCACGGCGACCGACGTCCCCGACGCCCTCGACATCGCGATGCGCCTGCACAACGCCGACTTCCAGGTCGTCGCCAACTGGGTGACGGCGCCGCGGCCCGGCGGCGTCACCGACGCGGTCTTCGACATCAAGACGCCGGGCGTCTATTTCCTCGAGATCCGCGACGGCAACGACGACAATCGCTCTCCCGACGCCTTCACGCTGGAAACCAGCTTCGTCCGCAGCCCGGACCTCTACGAGCCGGACGATTCGTTCGGCACCGCCGCCGGGATTCCGCCGACCGGCGAGCACGTCGTCACCATCTTCCCGCGCGGCGATCCCGACTGGTTGAGTGTCGACGTCGCTGATCCCGGTCAGCTGTCGATCGAGACCACCGATGTGCCGGACAATCTCGATCCCGCTTTCCGCGTGTTCAATGCCGACAAGGGTGTGATCGTCAACTGGGTGACGCCGCCGCGGCCCGGCGGCGACACGGTTGGCTTCGCCGACCTGGCGGCACCCGGTCGCTACTATATCGAACTCCGCGACGGCAATGACAGCGACCGCTCGGTCTCGCCCTTCAAGCTCACCACGCGCTTCACGCCGACGCCCGACCAGTACGAGCCCAACAACAGCATGGGCTATGCCACCGAGATCCGACCGGGCGGCGAAATCGCCTTCAACATCCTGCCGCGCGGCGACGCCGACTGGTTCAAGGCAACCGTAGACGAGCCGGGCGAACTCGCCATCAAGATCGACGAGGGACCGAAAAACCTCGATCTCCATTTCCGCGTCTTCGACGCCAATCGCAACGTGCTGGTCAACTGGGTGGCGCCCTATTCGAAGGGCGGCCTGACCGAGGGGTTTGCCGACCTGCCGGAGCCGGGCAGCTATTTCATCGAGGTTCGCGACGGCAACGACGACGCCCGCTCGGTGGAACACGCGACGCTGGCGACGGTCTTCACCCCGACGGTCGCGAGCCTCGAGCCGAACAACAGCTTCGGCGGGGCGACCCCGGTGCCGCTCGAGGGCGAGACCCTGGCGCACATCCTCCCACGCAGCGACGCCGACTGGCACGCGATCTATGCGCCGGGGCCGGGCCGGCTCAGCGTGACGATCGACGAAGTGCCCGAGAATCTCGACGTGGCGTTCCGGGTCTTCAATGCGGACCAGCAGGTGGTTGCCAACTGGATCACCGCGCCGCGCGTAGGCGGCGTGACGACCGGCACCGTCGATTTGCCGGCTGCCGGCTGGTACCGCCTGGAATTCCGGGACGGCAACGACGACCAGCGCTCACCGCTGCCCTTCCGCATCCGGCGCGAATTCGCCTCGACAGTGCCGCAGTAGGGATCGCCTCGGCGAGGGCCATCCGAGCGCTGATGCGAGGGATCAGCGCGACGAAACCAGCGGCACCTTGAAGACGGGGATCTTGATCCCGCGCCGCACCATCTCGTCGCGCAGCTTGCCGTCGATCGCGCGACAGCCGCAGTTTTCCGCATGGGCAAGATGCCAGGCGATGCGCTGGTCCATCGTCGGGTTCTTCGGCATCGGGTGGGCCCGATGCCAGGCCGCGTTGATCTTGCCCACGCCGAGGTTCCTCAGTGGTTGTCGCGCGGGATGCCCATGGTGTGCGCCACGTCGTGGTATTTGATCGCCGGCTTCAGCACCATGCCCTCGGAGAACTGGTCCACCATGCCCCGCTGGATCTCCTGCCACGGCGTCTGGCTCTTGGGGATCGGGAACCCGCCATGAGCATTGAGGTCGGCCCGGCGCTTCTCCAGTTCGTCATCAGAGATCAGGATGTTGGCCTCGCCCTTGTTGAGGTCGATGCGGATGCGGTCGCCGGTCCTGAGCAGCGCCAGCCCGCCGTCGGCCGCTGCCTCGGGCGATGCGTTGAGGATCGACGGCGATCCCGACGTGCCCGACTGGCGACCGTCGCCGATGCACGGCAGCGAGTGGATGCCGCGTTTGATCAACGCCGCCGGCGGCTGCATGTTGACCACCTCCGCTCCGCCCGGATAGCCGATCGGCCCGGTGCCGCGGATGAACAGCATGCAATTCTCGTCGATCCCCAACTCCGCATCCTCGATGCGGTGGTGGTAGTCCTCCGGTCCCTCGAAGACGATGGCGCGGCCCTCGAAGGCATTGGGGCTGGCCGGGTTGGACAGGTAACGCTTGCGGAATTCCTCCGAGATGACGGAGGTCTTCATCACCGCCGAATCGAAGAGGTTGCCCCTCAGCACGATGAAGCCGGCATCCTTCACCAGCGGATTGTCGAAGGGGTAGATCACATCCGGGTCGGTCGACTGCCTGCCGGCGCAGTTTTCGCCCATGGTCTTGCCGTTGGCGGTCATCGCGTTCTCACGGATGAGCCCGTGCCGCATCAGCTCGCCGACCACCGCAGGCACGCCACCGGCGCGATGATACTCCTCGCCGAGATACTTGCCTGCCGGCTGCACGTTGACGAGCAGCGGCACCTTGTGACCGATGGTCTCCCAGTCCTCGATGTCCAACGGCACGCCCACGTGGCGCGCGATCGCGTTGACGTGGATCGGCGCGTTGGTCGACCCGCCGATCGCCGAATTGACGACGATGGCGTTTTCGAACGCTTCGCGGGTGAGGATATCGGACGGCTTCAGGTCCTCCCACACCATCTCCACCGCCCGCTTGCCGGTCTCATACGAGATCTGGCCGCGCTCGCGATAGGGAGCCGGGATCGCCGCGCAGCCGGGAAGGCTCATGCCGAGCGCCTCGGCGACCGAATTCATGGTCGACGCGGTGCCCATGGTGTTGCAGTGGCCTACGGATGGCGCCGAGGAGGCAACGATTTCGATGAACTCTTCGTAGTTGATCTCCCCCGCGGCAAGTTCCTCGCGCGCCTTCCACACGACGGTGCCCGACCCGCTGCGCTCGCCACGCCACCAGCCGTTCAGCATCGGCCCGCCGGACAGCACGATGGCCGGAATGTTGACCGTCGCCGCCGCCATGATGCAGGCCGGCGTCGTCTTATCACACCCGGTGGTGAGTACGACGCCGTCGATCGGATAGCCGTAAAGCAACTCCACCAGCCCGAGATAGGCGAGGTTACGGTCGAGCGCCGCCGTCGGCCGCTTTCCGGTCTCCTGGATCGGATGAACCGGAAATTCCATGCACAGGCCGCCCGCAGCGGTGATGCCTTCGCGGACCCGTTTGGCAAGCTCGAGATGATGGCGGTTGCACGGCGACAGGTCCGAGCCCGTCTGGGCGATGCCGATGATGGGCTTGCCCGACTGCAGCTCCTCCCGCGTCAGGCCATAGTTAAGGTATCGCTCGAGATAGAGGGCCGTCATGCCCGGATTTTCGGGATTATCGAACCACGCCTGCGAACGGAGCCGCCTCGTCTTGTCTTCTGGCATTTTCCTGCTTTCCCTCTTGCCGGAGCATCACTTGATTTCGCCCACCGGCTTGCCGACTGACGCTACAGCCCGCTTTTCGCATTGTCGATTGTGCGGATGCGTCGACGTTCGGCCGGTTGCCCAAATCTACAGCGAAAACATACTATGAAAGCGCATCCCGAGGCCAGATTTAGTCGCGCAAGATGTACGACGAATTTCCAGGGGACTTCGCCGCAATCAGGAAACGGGGTGCAGTCCGATCAATCGAGAGTCTCTGGAAAAGCGCCGGCGAAAAATAGTATGATACAAACCGCTTGTGCCGAGAGCATCCGGCAGAGTCGAAAAGATCGGAGCTTCGGCGAGCGTCGGGGAGAAAACCGCCATCCGCCATATGCGCAGCGCAACTGACCGCAGCCGGGAAGGCAGCCTGTCGGAGCTGGTTGCCGGCACAATCGGCCGCCGCATCGTCTCAGGCCAGTACAAGCCTGGCGACACGCTGCCGACCGAGCCGCAGATCCAGAACGAGTTCGGCGTCTCCCGCACGGCCGTGCGGGAGGCGATCCGGCTCCTTTCGGCGAAGGGGCTGACGGTCTCGCGCCCAAAGATCGGGACACGAGTCAGGCCGACGATCGACTGGAACATGCTCGATCCCGACGTGCTGAGGTGGCAGGTCGACCAGAATCCGAGCGAGGAGTTCATTCACGCGCTGTTCGAGATGCGCGAGATCATCGAGCCGGCGGCCGCGGCGCGCGCGGCCGAACGGGCGACGGAGGAGGAGATGACCGCGCTCGGCGCCGCGATGGACGGGATCCAGAACGAGCCACGCGGCAGCCCGACCCAGATCAGCGCCGACATCGCCTTCCATATGGCCATTCTCGAAGCCTCAAGGAATCCGCTCTTGCGCTCGGTCGGCGCCATGATCCAGTCGGCCCTGGAGATCACGTTTTCGCTTGGCTGGCGTACCGTCATGGGAGATGACGCCGTTCTCCAGCACCGGGACGTCTACGACGCGATACGCAACCGGAATCCCGACGAGGCGTTCCTCGCCATGCGCCGGCTGCTCCGCAATTCCAAGGGCAATGTCTTCGACGCCATCTGGATCAGCCGCCACGAGGGCGCAGCCTCAACGTGACACCGGCGCTTGACGCGCTTCGAACGCTTCGCGAAACACTCATTTCACAATAACCTTAGGGGAGGGCAGGATGCGCCTGATTCAGGTGACAAGGGGGCGTGGCGGGCGACAGGTGATCGCCACGGATGGGGCGGCGGCCTGGATCGTTCCGGGCTTTCGGACCGTCTACGATCTCGCCATGGACGCGATCGCCAAGCGCACGACGATCGAGAAGGTCGTCACGCGCGCCGGCCGAGGGGCAAAGGCGGACCCGGCGAAGCTTCTGGCCGACGGCCGCGTGCTGGCGCCGATCGACCACCCCGACCCGAGCCATCTGATCGTCACCGGCACCGGCCTGACCCATCTTGGCTCGGCCGCCACCCGCGATGCGATGCACGCCAAGGTGACCGAGGTGGACGAGGCGTCTCTCACCGATTCGATGCGCATGTTCCGCATGGGCCTTGAAGGCGGCAAGCTGAAGCGTGGGAGAACCGGCGTCCAGCCGGAGTGGTTCTACAAGGGCAACGGCGATTTCGTCGTCGCGCCCGGCCAACCGCTGGTCTCGCCGGCCTTCGCCGAGGACGCGGGCGAGGAGCCCGAGGTGGCGGGGGTCTATGTGGTCGGCAAGAACGGGACGCCCTATCGCGTCGGCTTCGTGCTGTTCAACGAGTTCTCGGACCACGTGACCGAACGGCAGAACTACCTGTGGCTGGCGCATTCGAAGCTCAGGCCCTGTTCGTTCGGGCCCGAGCTCCTGCTTGGCGATCTGCCGGCCGACATCCGCGGCACCTCAAGAATCCGGCGCGGCAAGAAGGTCATCTTCGACCAGCCGTTTCTGACCGGCGAAACCAACATGTCGCATACCATCGCCAACCTCGAGGCCCATCATTTCAAGTATCCCTGGTTCCGCCATCCGGGCGACGTGCACGTCCACAGCTTCGGCACGGCCACATTGTCCTTCGCCGCCGGTGTCAAGACGAAGGCGGGCGACACGTTCGAGATCGCAGCACCGGAATTCGGCCTGCCGCTGGTGAACCCGCTGAAGATCGCCAAGGCGGAGAAGGTGGCCATCAAGCCGCTTTAGGGAATTCGACCTCCGGCCGTTGCGTCGGGGCCCGGACTGGCTAGGTTATGCCGAACTCAAAGCGGTTGGCGGGCGTTTTTCTCCATTGCCCGATAGACAGGAAGAGATTTCATGGAAGAGCTGCACAGGAACTACATCGCCGGCGAGTGGCGCGAAGGCGAGGTGACGCCGAACATCAACCCGTCCGATACCAACGAGGTGATCGGTCACTACGCCCGCGCCAGCGCCGAGGACACCGAGGCAGCCATCGCGGCGGCGAAGGCCGCCTTTCCGTCGTGGTCGCGGACCGGCATCCAGCAGCGCCACGACATCCTCAAGAAAGCCTCCGACGAGGTGCTGGCCCGCCGGGAGGAGCTGGGCAAGCTCCTCTCGCAGGAGGAGGGCAAGACGCTGGCCGAGGGGATCGGCGAGACGGTCCGCGCCGGGCAGATCCTCGATTTCTTTGCCGGCGAATGTTTGCGCCTTTCCGGCGAGATGCTGCCGAGCGTCCGCCCCGGCATCGGCGTCGAGATCACCCGCGAGCCGCTCGGCGTCGTCGGCATCATCACGCCGTGGAACTTCCCGATCGCGATCCCCGCCTGGAAGATCGCGCCGGCGCTCTGCTACGGCAACACGGTCGTAGTGAAGCCCGCCGACCTCGTCCCGGGCTGCACCTGGGCGCTGGTCGACATCCTGGTGCGCGCCGGCCTGCCCGAGGGCGTCCTCAACCTGGTGATGGGGCGCGGCTCGGTCGTCGGTCAGGCAATCCTCGATTCCCCCGACGTCGACGCCATCACCTTCACCGGCTCGGTCGGCACCGGCAAGCGGGTGGCCGAGGCCTCGCTCAAGCACATGCGGAAGTTCCAGCTCGAGATGGGCGGCAAGAACCCGCTGGTCGTGCTCGATGACGCCGACCTCAAGGTGGCGGTCGAGTGCGCCGCCAACGGCTCGTACTTCTCGACCGGCCAGCGCTGCACGGCTTCGTCGCGGCTGGTGGTGACCGCAGGGATCCACGACCGGTTCGTTGCCGCGCTCACCGAGCGGCTTCAGGGGCTGGTGGTCGACCACGCGCTGAAACAGGGCACCCACATCGGCCCGGTGGTGGACCAGAGCCAGTTCGATCAGGACGCGAGCTACATCGGCATCGCCAAGGGAGAGGGCGCCAAGCTCCATTGGGGCGGCGACCGCCTCAACCGCGAGACCCCTGGCTTCTTTCTGCAACCGGCGCTTTTCACCGAGACCAAGCCGGCCATGCGGATCAACCGCGAGGAGGTGTTCGGCCCGGTGGCGAGCGTTATCAAGGTCAAGGACTACGACGAGGCCCTGGCGGTCGCCAACGACACCGAATACGGCCTGACCTCCGGCATCTGCACCACCAGCCTCAAATACGCCACGCACTTCAAGCGCAATTCCGAGGCGGGGATGGTGATGGTCAACCTGCCGACCGCCGGCGTCGACTATCACGTGTCGTTCGGTGGACGGAAAGGCTCGAGCTACGGGCCGCGCGAGCAGGGCCGCTACGCGGCCGAGTTCTTCACAACGGTGAAGACCGCCTACACGCTGCCCTGAGCGGACAGCGCCTCTGGCTCACCAGAGGAGCGCCGCCAGGAGGGCGATAACGACCAGCGCGACGAGGCCGCCGGCGAAGATCAACCGCTGCCGCTTCGATTTCAGGATGATCTCGCCCTGTCGCGTCTCCCCGCCCTCGAAGGTCGGGGGCTTCGGCTGCCGATTGGCCATGCGCTCTCTCCTTCCCGAGAGGAACGCATCAACGCTGCGCAGCGTTCCGGCCGCTCAGGCCTTCAGCATCCACTCGTGGGCGGGATCGTTGAAGAAGCGCCAGATGCGCTTCGGCCCCGCCATCACGTTGAGGTAGTAGAGGTCGTAGCCGTGGAGCGCCGCGCAGGGGTGGTAGCCGCGCGGCACCAGCGTCGCGTCGCCGTCCTCGATGGTCATCGACACGTCGAGCAAGCGGTCGTCGGTGTAGATGCGCTGAAAGCCGAAGCCCTGCGGCGGGTTGATGCGGTGGTAGTAGACCTCCTCCAGCTTCGTCTCCTCGGGGAAGGCGTCGCGGTCGTGCTTGTGGGGCGGATAGCTGGAGGCATTGCCGGCCGGCGTCACCACCTCGACCACCAGCAGATGGTCCGCCGGGTCGTGCTCGTTGATGATGTCGGTGACGTAGCGGACATTGCTTCCCTTGCCGCGGGTCATCACCTCGTGGGCGTCCGGTCTGATGACGCGGGGCGGATGGCTGCCGGGCGTGCCGGGCGCCGAGCAGGCGGCGACTTCCAGGCCGGTCTCGGCGGTGACGGACCAGCTCGAGCCGGCCGGCACGTAGAGCGACCACGGCTTGCCCTCGAAGACGCTCATCCGCTCTCCGAGGACGCCAAAATCCTCGCCGCCGGCCTCGGCCTTGCCGCGCCCGGTGAGGAAGACCAGGCAGACCTCGCGGTCGCCGGTTTCCTCTGAGACGGTCTCGCCCGCCGCCAGCCGATGAAGATCGAAGCCCACATAGTCCCAACTGGCGCTCTCCGGCGTGATGTGGAGCACCCGGTGGTGGCTGTCAGGCGCGGACTGGCGAAGATGAAGGCGTGCCATGTGTCGTTCCTCCCGTTGGGGACGGTCTGCCGCAAAGCGTCGCCGGTTTCAAGCTGCGCCGATAGAGACGCAACTCATCATCGCCTCAAGCCTGGTCATCTCTTTGCCCGGTTGACTTGGCTCAATATGCTCGGGCTGAATCGTGCTTGGGTGCGCGCTGGCTGCTGGCGGGGAGGTACGCGTGGATATTGGCCGTGAACAGGCCATCTTGACCGTGGCCGGCGTCGAGGCGCTGCTCGCCGCGCTTCGCGAGCGGCAGTATCGGGTTGTCGGTCCGACGGTGCGCGACCAGGCTATCGTCTACGATGACATCGAAACCGTCGACGACCTGCCGCGCGGCTGGACCGACGAGCAGGACGGTGGCCACTACCGGCTGTCGCGCCGTGATGACGATGCGCTGTTCGGCTACGTCGTCGGCCCGCATTCGTGGAAGCGGTTCCTCCATCCGCCCCGCCAGCGCCTGTGGCGGTCGAAGCGGGACGGCGACGACGTCCAGGTCACGGCCGAGGAAGCGCGGCCCGAGCGTTTCGCCTTCATCGGCGTGCGCGCCTGCGAGCTCAATGCCATTTCCATCCAGGACCGGGTGTTCCTCGGCGGCCCATTCGTCGACCCGCACTACCGGGCGCGCCGCGAGGACGCCTTCTTCGTCGCCGTCAATTGCGGCCAGGCGGGCGGCACCTGCTTCTGCGCCTCGATGAATACCGGGCCCAAGGCCGAAGCCGGCTACGACCTTGCGCTGACCGAGCTTATCGGGGAGGGCGAGGGCCGGTTCCTCGTGGAGGTCGGATCGGAGGCGGGCCGGGAGGTGCTCGAGAGCCTTCCGCACCAGACGGCCGCTGCGGCGGACACAAATGCCGCCGATGAGATCGTGGCCCGCACCACCGCCTCCATGGGCCGCGAGATGCCGGACGTCGATCTCCATGAGCTCCTGCTCGGCAACCTCGAGCATCCGCGCTGGGATGACGTCGCCGAGCGGTGTCTCACCTGCGGCAACTGCACCATGGTCTGCCCCACCTGCTTTTGCACCGCGACCGAGGATACGAGCGACCTCACCGGCGCCGAAACCAGCCGGGAGCGGCGGTGGGACTCGTGCTTCACGATGGACTTCTCCTACATTCATGGCGGCAGCGTCCGCCAGAGCGGGCGCTCGCGCTATCGTCAGTGGATGACCCACAAGCTGGCGACCTGGTTCGACCAGTTCGGCTCGTCCGGCTGCGTTGGCTGCGGGCGCTGCATCACCTGGTGCCCGGTCGGCATCGACATCACCGAGGAGGTGCGTGCCATCCGCGGCGGCCAAAGCGAAGGGAGGACGTAAGATGGCCGTGACGGGTCTGGAACGCATCGTCAGGGAGCACCCGTTCTTCGCCGGTCTCGACGAAGCATTCGTCGAGCTGGTGGTCGGGTGCGCAAAAAACGTGCGCTTCGAGCCTGGCGCATATCTCTGTCGCGAAGGCAGCCCGGCCGACCAGCTCTACCTGATCCGGGAAGGGCGGGTAGTGCTGGAGATCGCTGCTCCCGGACGGGGCGCGATTGTCTTTCAAACCGTCGGTGCCGGCGAAATCGTCGGCATCTCCTGGCTCTTCCCTCCCTATCGGTGGAACTATGACGTCAGAGCGGTCGAGCGGGTGAGGGCGATCAGCATGGACGCCACCTGCCTCCGCGACAAATGCGAGGCCGACCACACCCTCGGCTACGACGTTATGAAGCGGCTGGTGCCGATCCTCATGCAGCGCCTGCAGGCGACGCGGCTTCAGATTCTCGACGTCTACGGGAAGCCTGCCGCATGAGCGGGGTTCAGCCGGCTCCTCCCGATCCGATGGTCCCGCAGGTCGCCCGGGTCCGCCGGCGCCGGCAGGACGCGCCGGACGTGTTCACGCTCGAGCTTGAGCCGGAGGGCGCCGCCGCGGCCGCCTTTGCGCCGGGTCAGTTCAACATGCTGACCGCCTTCGGCGTCGGCGAGTCGGCGATCAGCATGAGCGGCGACCCCGCGAGAAAGGGCGGCGTCATCCACACGATCCGCGCCGTCGGGTCCGTGTCGCGCGCGCTCACCGAGCTGCGTCGCGGCGACAGGCTAGGCTTGCGGGGGCCGTTCGGCGTCGGATGGCCAATGGCCGACCTCGACGGCAAGGACGTGATCGTCATGGCCGGCGGGATCGGGCTTGCCCCGCTTCGGCCGGTGATCTACCGGCTGCTGGCCGAGCGGGATCGCTTTGCCGAAGTGGCCATTTTATACGGTACGCGCAGTCCTGCCGACATGCTGTTCCGGAGCGAATTGGAAGGCTGGCGGCAGCGGCTTGACGTGACGCTCGAAGTCACGGTCGATCATGCCTCCGAAGGCTGGCATGGTCACGTCGGCGTGGTCACCACCCTTTTGCCGCGGATACGCGTCGATCCCGAAAAGGTCGTCGCACTGCTCTGCGGCCCGGAGATCATGATGCGGTTCGCGGTGCAGGCGCTTACCAGCATGGGCGTCCCCGCCGAGTCGATCTATGTTTCGATGGAGCGCAACATGAAGTGTGCCATTGGTCTTTGCGGCCATTGCCAGTTTTCGCCAGTGTTTGTCTGCAAGGACGGACCGGTCTTCCGCTATGACCGCGTGCGGTATCTGCTGGCGCTGAAGGAGCTCTGAGGATGGCCAAGACGAAGAAGCCCCGGCTGGCCGTCTGGAAATTCGCCTCCTGCGACGGCTGCCAGCTGAGCCTGCTCGACTGCGAGGACGAACTGCTCGCCGTCGCCGACGCCATCGACATCGCCTATTTCATGGAAGCGACGCGCGGCAGGATCTCCGGCCGCTACGACCTATCCCTGGTCGAGGGCTCGATAACCACGGCTCACGACGCCGAGCGGATCAGGGAGGTCCGGCGCCGGTCCGGCTTTCTGATTACCATTGGCGCCTGCGCCACCGCCGGCGGCATCCAGGCGCTCCGCAACTTCGCCGACGTCCGGGAATACACCTCGATCGTCTATGCGCGGCCGGACTACATCAGCACCCTCGCTACCTCGACGGCCATCGCCGATCACGTCCGCGTCGATTTCGAGCTGCGTGGCTGTCCGATCAACAAGCGCCAGCTCATCGAGGTCGCCTCGGCCTATCTGGCCGGCCGCAAGCCGGTGACCCCTGCCCACAGCACATGCATTGAATGCAAGCTTGCCGGCAACGTCTGCGTCATGGTGGCTCACGGCACCCCATGCCTCGGTCCGGTGACCCATGCCGGCTGCGGCGCGATCTGCCCGGCCTATGATCGCGGCTGCTACGGCTGCTACGGTCCGATGGAAACGCCCAACGCCCCGTCGCTGAGCGGCTGGCTGGCCCGCCTCGGCATGGAGGAGCGGGCGATCGGCCGCGTCTACAGCACCTTCAACACGAACGCCGAGCCGTTCCGCGAGGAGAGGGAACGCCATGGCTCGTAAGACGATCAAGGTCGACTATCTCGCCCGGGTGGAGGGCGAGGGTGCGTTCAAGGTCGTTATTCGCGACGGCGTGGTGCAGTCGGCGGAGCTGAGCATTTTCGAGCCGCCGCGCTTCTTCGAGGCATTCATGCGCGGCCGCGCCTTCTCCGAGGCGCCCGACATCACGGCGCGGATTTGCGGCATCTGCCCGGTCGCCTATCAGATGAGCTCCGTCCACGCGATGGAGGCCGCGCTAGGCGTCAAGGTCGACGGCCCGCTCCGCGAGCTGAGGCGGCTGCTCTATTGCGGGGAGTGGATCGAGAGCCACACCCTTCACGTCTACATGCTGCATGCGCCGGATTTTCTCGGCTATGCTGGTGCCATCGACATGGCCCGCGACCACGGCGAGGTGGTGCGCCGTGGTCTCGACCTCAAGAAGGCCGGCAACGAGATCGTCAACCTGCTCGGCGGGCGTGAGATCCACCCGATCAACGTCAAGGTCGGCGGCTTCTACCGGACGCCGACCAAGCGTGAGCTTACCCCCCTTGCCGAGCGCCTCAAAGTTGCCCGCGACATCGCGCGCGACACGGTACGCTTCGTCTCGGGCTTCGAATTTCCCGACCGCGAGCGCGACTATGTCTGCGTGGCGCTTCGGCATCCGGACGAATATCCCTTCAACGAGGGCCACGTCATTTCCAATCGCGGGCTCGACATCCCGGTCGCCGACTACGACAAGCACTTCGAGGAGGTGCACGTCGAGCGGTCGACAGCGCTGCAGTCGCAGCATCACGGGGTCGGCTCGTACCTGGTCGGCCCGCTCTCCCGCTACAATCTCAACTTCGACCGCCTGACGCCGCTGGCGCAGGAAGCGGCACGGGAGGCGGGGCTCGGCGAGACCTGCAACAACCCGTACAAGAGCATCATCGTCCGCTCGGTCGAGGTGCTCTATGCCTGCGACGAGGCGCTGCGCATCATCGACAACTACGTCGAACCGGATCGGCCGACCGTCGACATCGAGCCGCGCGCCGGGGTCGGCCACGGCGCCACCGAGGCGCCGCGCGGCCTGCTTTATCACCGCTACCGGCTCGAGGAGGACGGAGCCATCGCCGAAGCGCGGATCGTGCCGCCCACGTCGCAGAACCAGCCGAGCATCGAGGAAGACCTCCGCACCTATGTCGGAGGCTGGCTCGACCTCGACGACGAGGCGCTGCAGCACCGCTGCGAGCAGACGGTCAGGAATTACGACCCCTGCATCTCATGCGCGACACACTTCCTGCGGCTAGAGCGGATCGAGGAGACCTCGGGGGTGAGCGGCGGCCGCATCGTTGTCGGGATCGGCAATCCCGACCGCGGCGATGACGGGGTCGGGCGGCTGGTTGCCCGAAAGCTGGTCGGCGCGATGCCTGCCGACGTCGAGGTGGTCGAGCATGACGGCGAGGCGGCGTCGCTGCTCGACCGTATCGAGGGCGTCCATGCGGCGTATCTCATCGATGCATGCGTGTCCGGCGCGCCGTCCGGAACCGTCCACCGCATCGATATTCATGCCGAAGAGCTTCCGGACCTCCAGTTCGGCCTGTCCACCCACGGCTTCGGCCTCGCCGAAGCGATGGCGCTCGGCAACGCCCTCGGCCAGTTGCCGGAGCGCTGCGTCATCTTCGCCATCGAAGCGGGGACGGTCGAAACGGGGGCGATGCTGTCGCCGGCGGTGATGGACGCGGTCGAAACGGTGGTTGCGGCGGTGCGGGAGGAGGTGATGCAGGATGCATGAAGCCTCGCTGATGCGGAACCTGATGAAGCAGGTGGACGAGGTCGCCCAGAACGAGAACGCGCGGCGCGTGGTCGCGGTCTCGGTCTGGCTCGGCGCGCTCAGCCACATGACCGAGGAGCACTTCGGCGAGCATTTCCGCCAGGCGGCGGCCGGCACGATGGCCGAAGGCGCCCGGCTCGAGGTCTTCCTCTCGGACGACCCCGCGCATGCCAACGCGCAGGACGTGCTTCTGGAAAGTATCGAGGTTGAAATCTGACCAAGCCATTGCCGCCACTGCTTTTTCCGATCGGGGCAACGCTCCGGTCAGGAAGCGGATTGTGGTCCGCGGGGTGGTGCAGGGGGTCGGATTCCGACCGTTCGTCTTCCGTCAGGCGACGGCGCTGGGACTGGGCGGATGGGTCGGAAACACCATGGACGGGGTGACGGTCGAGGCGGAAGGCGACGCGACGCGGATTGCCACGCTGGTCGAGGCGATCCGCACTTCGCCGCCGGCCGCCGCCGCCGTCATTGCGCTTGAGGAACGTGACGTAATCCCTTCCGGCGAAACCGCTTTTGCCATTCGCGAAAGTGCCGCGCAGGGGGCAAGGATCGCCGAAGTTCCGGCTGATCTGGCGACCTGTCCGGATTGCCTGGCGGAGCTGTTCGACCCGCTAAGTCGCAGATTTCATTATCCTTTCATCAACTGCACCCAGTGCGGACCGCGCTTCAGCATCATCACCGACATGCCCTATGACCGGGCGCGAACCACGATGGGCGGCTTCGCTATGTGCCTGGAATGTCAGGCGGAATACGACGATCCCGGCGACCGCCGCTTCCATGCCGAGCCGAATGCCTGCCCGGTCTGCGGGCCGCAGGTGGCCGTTTGGGACGCCTCCGGACGGCCGGTGGACGCCCAACGAAATGCGCTCGAGACGGCGGCGGACGCCATCCGGACGGGTGCGATCGTGGCCGTCAAGGGAATCGGCGGCTTCCACCTCGTCTGCGACGCGCGGAACGAGCATGCCGTCGCCGGACTCCGCGCCGGCAAGCGACGCGAGGAGAAGCCGTTCGCCGTGATGTTCCCGCACCTCGCGGCGGTGAGGGAGAGCTGCCGGGTCACGCCGGTCGAGGAAGTGCTCCTCAGCGCACCGGAACGGCCGATCATGCTCCTCCGCCGGACCGGCAAGCCGATTGCCGAGGCGGTCGCGCCCGACAACCTGCGGCTCGGCGCCTTCCTGCCCTACACGCCGCTGCATCATCTGCTGATGCGCGACCTCGGCTTCCCGGTGGTGGCGACCAGCGGCAATGTCAGCGACGAGCCGATCGTCACCGACGAGCATGAGGCGCTGGAGCGGCTGGCGGGCATCGCCGACCTTTTTCTCGTCCACGACCGGCCGATCGTGCGGCCGGTGGACGATTCGGTGGTGCAGGTGGTGGCCGGCGCGCCGCAGCTCCTCAGACGGGGCAGGGGCTACGCACCGGCGCGGATCGCGGTCGACGGCGTCAAGGCGGGGATCGTCGCGGTCGGCGGCCACCTCAAGACGACGGTGGCGATGTCGCAGGCCGGCGGGATCGTGGTCGGCGCGCATGTGGGGGATCTCGATACGGCCAAGGCGCGCGACGCCCATACCGCGGCGGTCGCCGATCTGACACGGCTCTACGCGGTCCAGCCGCGCCGGGTCGCCCGCGACCTCCATCCGGACTATGCCTCGACGCGCGCGGCCGAAGCGCTTGGTGTGCCGGTCGTCCCGGTGCAGCATCACCTGGCCCACATCGTCGCCTGCATGGCCGAGCATGGCATCGCGCCGCCGGTTCTCGGTGTCGCCTTCGACGGCACTGGCTATGGCGGCGACGGGACGGTGTGGGGCGGCGAGTTCCTGCTGGTCGAGCGGGGACGATGGCGCCGGGTCGGCCGTCTTCGCCACTTCCGACTGCCGGGCGCCAAAGCGGCGGTGCGCGAGCCACGGCGCGCCGCCTTTGGTCTCCTGGTCGAGGCGTTCGGGCCGCCGGCGCTCGGCATGACCGACCTTGCGCCGGTCGCGGCCTTTGCCGAGGCGGAGCGGGCCGTCATGGCGCGCATGGTGGAGCGGGGCGTCAACGCGCCGCCGACGTCCAGCGCCGGGCGCCTGCTCGATGCCTTCGCCGCGCTCTGCGGTCTTCGCCAGGTCAACGCCTATGAAGGGCAGGCGGCGTCCGCACTGGAATGGGCCGCAGGTGACCGGCCGGTCGAAGGCGGGTATCCTTTCGTCGTGGCGGAAGCGCCGGACGGCATGCTGGTCGTCGACTGGCAGCCGGCGCTGGAGCATGCGCTGGCCGATCTCCGGGCCGGTGCGGCGCCGGCGGCGGTCGCTTCGGCGGTGCATGATGGCCTGGTCGCAGTGATCGGTGCGGTGGCGGAACGGATCGGCGAGCCGCGGGTGGTGCTGTCGGGCGGCTGCTTCCAGAACGTCCGGCTGACCGAGGGGGCGGTCGCGCTTCTGGCGCGGAACGGTTTCGTGCCGGTCTGGCATCACCGCATTCCGCCCAACGACGGCGGCATCGCTTTCGGCCAGGCAGTGTGGGCCGGCTGGATGGACAACGCAGGAGAGTAGCCATGTGCCTGGCGGTTCCCGGACGTATCCTCAGCATCACCGGTGACGATCCGCTGATGCGGGTGGGGCGGGTCGATTTCGGCGGCGTCTTGAAGGAGATCAACCTCGCCTACACGCCGGAGGCGGCGATCGGCGACCATGTGCTCGTCCATGTCGGCTTCGCCATCACCGTGATCGACGAGGCGGAGGCGGAGCGGGTCTTCGCCCACCTCCGCGAGATCGGGGAGCTGGAGGAATTGGAGGAGACGGAGGGGGCGGCGCGGTGAGGAGGATGGCAGCCCCTTCGCGGTCCGGGATGGGCCGTCGGCCGTCGGAAGCGAACTGGTGACGTTTTTCCAGTTGCTCCGTCATGGCATGGATGGCCGGGTCAAGCCCGGCCATGACGATGGAGGGGGTGTAAGGGCGAAGCGAGGCGGCAGCGCGCCAAGGGTGGCCCCATGAAATATCGTGACGAATATCGCGATCCCAAGGCGGCGCGGGGGTATGCCGATGCCATCGCCCGCATCACCACCCGGCCGTGGACGCTGATGGAGGTGTGCGGCGGACAGACCCATGCCATCGTCCGCTACGGTATCGACGAGCTGCTGCCGGAGGGGGTGACGCTGGTCCATGGGCCCGGCTGCCCGGTCTGCGTGACGCCGGCCGAGTACATCGACAAGGCGATCGACATCGCCGGCCGGCCGGAGGTGACGCTCTGCTCCTTCGGCGACATGCTGCGGGTGGCGGGGACCGGCGGCGACCTCTTCGCCGCCAAGTCGCGCGGCGCCGACGTCCGCGTCGTCTATTCGCCTCTGGACGCGCTGGCGATCGCCCGCGCCCATCCGGAGCGGCAGGTGGTGTTCTTCGCCGTCGGCTTCGAGACCACCGCGCCGGCCAACGCCATGGCCGCCTATCAGGCGAAGCGGGAAGGGCTCGCCAACTTCTCGATGCTGGTCTCGCACGTGCTGGTGCCGCCGGCGATGCGGGCGATCCTCGACGGGCCGACCAACCGCATCCAGGGCTTCCTGGCGGCGGGGCACGTCTGCACGGTGATGGGCTTCGAGGAATATCTGCCGATCGCCGCCCGCTACCATGTGCCGATCGTGGTGACCGGCTTCGAGCCGCTCGACATCCTCGAAGGCGTCTACATGTGCGTGCGCCAGCTCGAAGAGGGGCGGGCCGATGTGGAGAACCAGTACAGCCGCTCGGTGAAACGCGACGGCAACCGCCCCGCGCAGACGATCATGGCGGAGGTGTTCAAGGTGACGCCGCGGCGCTGGCGGGGCATCGGCGACATCGCGGAGAGCGGTCTCGGGCTCGCCGAAGCCTATGCCGGGTTCGACGCCGAGCGCCGTTTTGGGCCGGTGTCGGCCGCGGCGGAGGCGGAGAGCGAGTGTATCAGCGGCCTGGTGCTGCGCGGCGAGAAGAAGCCGCCGGAATGCCCCGCCTTCGGCACCCGCTGCACGCCCGAACACCCACTGGGGGTGACCATGGTGTCGTCGGAAGGCGCCTGTGCCGCCTACTACCGCTATCGCGGACGGCAGGCCGCCGCGATGAAGCGCGCCTCGTGAGCGACCGCGATTTCGCGCTGTCCTGTCCGGCGCCAGCGGTGGGCGACACGATCCAGCTCGCCCATGGCGGCGGTGGCCGCGCCATGGAGCGGCTGCTCGAAACCATCATCCGCCCGGCCTTCGACAACCCCGAACTGGCCCGCCGCCACGACGGCGCGGTGCTGACGCTCGACGGCCCGACCGCCTTCACGACGGACTCCTATGTGGTGCGGCCGCTGTTCTTCCCCGGCGGCGATATCGGTACGCTGGCGGTGAACGGCACGGTCAACGACCTCGCCATGTGCGGAGCGCGGGCCGAGCATATGAGCGTCGGGCTGATCCTCGAGGAGGGGCTGCCGATCGACACGCTCCGCCGGGTGGTCACGTCGATGCGGATCGCCGCCGATGCCGTCGGCGTACGGCTGGTCACCGGCGACACCAAGGTGGTCGACCACGGCAAGGCGGACGGCGTCTTCGTCAACACCGCCGGACTGGGGCCGGTCGTCGCCAAGACGTCGATCGGGCCGGCCGAGGTGTGCCCCGGCGACGCGGTGATCGTCAGCGGCGACATCGGCCGGCACGGCATCGCGGTGATGGCGGCGCGCGAAGGCTTCGGCTTCGAGACGGTGATCGAAAGCGACTGCGCGCCGGTGGTCGATCCCGTGATGGCGCTGATCGAGGGTGGCGTTGCGATCCACTGCCTGCGCGACCTGACCCGCGGCGGGCTGGCGAGCGCCGTCGTCGAGATTGCCGAGACGGCAGGCCTGGCTGTCGTCCTCGACGAGGCGGCCATCCCGGTGCGCGACGACGTCAATTCTGCCTGCGAGCTGCTCGGTCTCGATCCGCTGCACGTGGCCAACGAGGGCCGCTTCGTCGCTTTCGTCCCCGAAGAAAAGGCGGATCGCGCGGTCGCCATCCTGCGCGCTTTTCCGATGTCGATGGAGGCGGCGCGGATCGGCGCGGTGGGCGAGGGGCGGGCCGGCGAGGTCTCGTCGCGCGGGCCGCTCGGCGTCGCCCGCATCATCGACATGCTCTCCGGCGAGCAGCTGCCGCGGATCTGCTGAGGAGATGGCTCGGGTGGGCGCTCGCTCACCCCTCTTGAGCACGGTGGAGGGGCGTATCGGGCCGTGGGGGACGCGAAGGCCTGCGTCAGGCCTTCTTGATCGCGATCTTCTTCTCGGGCTTGGTTGCCTCGGCGCCCTTGGGCAGCGTTACCCGCAGCACGCCGTTCTTGAAGTTCGCATCGACCTTGTTGGCGTCGACTCCGGGTGGCAGCGAGAACGAGCGCATGAACGAGCCGTAGCGGCGCTCCGACAGATGGTAGCCCTTGTCGGTCTCCTCCCGCTCCTCCTTCTTCTCGCCGGTGACGGTCAGCCGGTTGTCGGTGACCTTCACGTCGATGTCGCTTTCGCTCATGCCGGGCAGCTCGACGCTCACCTCGAAGGCCTTGTCCTTCTCGACGATGTCGACCGGGGGCACGGTCGCCGCGCCGGCCATCCGCCGCCACCGCGGCATGCGCATGACGCCGCGCGAGAAGTCGTCGAACATGCGGTCCATCTCGTCGCGGAGCGCGTCAAACCCTCCCCATGGGCTTGGCCACTTGGGAGCAACTTCGGCGCCTTCCTTCTTCACCGGTGTCTTCGCAGCTTTCGCCATCGCAACTCTCCTTCCTCAAACGAAACTGGCGGCGGGAAAGAAATATGGCCGGTTTCGTTTCTTGACACGTTGATCCCGATCAACTCGCGCTTGCGGCGCGTTCCTCGACGGCGACACCGTCCACCACGCGGTCGCTGGGGTGGAGAACCACGACATCGCCCGCGTCGAGGCCTTCCATCACCTCGGCGGCCCGGTTGTTGCGGTGGCCGAGGACGACGCGGGTGGCCACCGCCTTGCCGTCGACGATCTTGAACACCGTCCAGTCGGCGCCGGTCCGGAACAGGGCCCCGAGCGGCAGTTGCAAGACATCGTCGCCCTGCCAGACACTGATGTGGACCATGACATGAAACTCATGGCCGAGCCGTTCCCATTTCTGCTCCGGGTCGACAATGTCGAGGATCGCGTCGACCCGCTGCTCCTCGATGCCAAGCGCCGACACCTTGGTGTAGGCGGCAGGATCGACCCGCCGCACCTTGGCCGATAGCGTCGGCCCGCCCCAGCCGTCGATTGTGGCGCTGCCGCCGGCGTGGACATTGACCGCGTCGCTCGACAGCAGATGGACGATGATCTCGAGGTCGCGGGGATCGCCGATCTCAAGCAGACCCTGGCCGGCGGTGACCACCTGCTCGCTCTCGGTGAGCAGCTTGAGCACCGTGCCGCTGACCGGCGCCCGGAGCGTCATGCAGCACGAATCGCGGCCGCCGCCCTCGAGCTGGTTGGGCTCGATGAGGCGCGCCTCAGCACTGGACAGTTCGCTGTCGCGGAGGTTGAGGGCGGCTTCGGCCTCGGCGACCTGCGCCTTTGCGGTGTCGACGTCGGCGATCGCCTTTTCGAGAGCGCGGACCGAGATGGTTCCCGCCTTGGCGAGGCGCTGCGAGCGTTCGAGGTCGGATTCCATCAGCTTTTCGTTGGCCTCCGCGGCATTGAGCTGGGCCTTGGCAAGCTTGACGGCCGCGCGCGCCGCTTCGACCGCCGCCTCCAGTTCGCGGCGCGATCGGACGTCGAGGAAGGGCGGGTCCACCGGGTGGATGGCAGCGACGGCGGTGGTGTTCTCGAACACCTCTTCGCCGACCTCGACCGGCAGCCGCTCGACCCGTCCGGCGACCGGCGCCGAAACGCGGAAGACGTCGCGGATGCGGGCGATGCCCTCCTCGTCGATGGTGACGTCGAGCGCGCCGCGGCCGACGGTCGCGACGTCGACCGGCACCGGCTGCGGCATCAGGGCATAGACCGCCGCGGCGGCGATCAGGGCGAGGACGACGAGGCCAATCGCGCGTTTGACCCACTTCGCGTTCATCTTCTCACTCCCTGGTCTTCAGCACCTGGACGAGGTCGAGGCGGTCGACCCGGCGCCGCACGATCAGCGCCGAGGCAAGGGCGGCGATGACCACGATGATGCTGGAAACGGCAAAGATCCGCGGCTCGATCACGAACGGCACGCGGAACAGGTCGGTGGCGAGGCTGCTGGTGACGATAATGCCGAGCCCCGTGGCGATCAGCCAGCCGAGCGGCTGGGCGATGGCGACGACGACGCCGATCTCGATGAGCAGGACATTCGACACCTCGGCGCGGCGGAAGCCGATCACGCGCAGCGTCGCCAGCTCGCGGGCGCGCTCGGAAAGCTGGATGCGGGCCGAGTTGTAGACGACGCCGAAGGCGATGATGATGCTGAGCGTCAGATAGACGGTGAGCATCATCCCCATGCTCTGCTGCATGGTCTCCCGGAACCGCTGGCGCGAGCGGCCCTGCAGGGCGACGGCGGCGATCTGCGGGGTCTTCTTCACCGCCCTGTAGAGCGCGTCGAGGCGGCTGGAGTCGAGCGCCAGATAGACGCCGGAGATGCGCGGGCCGGTGCCGGCGAGCCGGGCCAGCGCGTCGATGTCCATGAACACCATCAGGCCGAGATAGCTTTGGATGACCTGGGTCACCGGCACGTCGACGCTGCGCCGCTCGCCGTCGAGGAAGTCGACATGGACGATATCGCCGGGACGGAGGTGGAGGATCTGGGCGACCCGGTCGCCGACTGCCAGGCCGCTGGTTGGCAGCACGACAGGATCGAGGTCGAGGTCGAGGACGCGGCTGAGCTCGGTGCCCGGCGGCTTGCCGATGATCTCGAGCTGCCGCTCGTAGTGGCCGTTGCGCATGGTGACCGGCGCCGAGAAATAGGGCTCGGCGCTGATCACGCCGGGCAGCCGCTCCGCCTCCTGCAGCGCCGTCTGCGGCCGCGCCGAGGCGAAAGCGAGCGTCGCGTCCTGCCGGTCGGTGCGGTAGTAGATCGCGTCGATCATGAACTCGATCGACGACAGCGTGCCCATGGCGAGGCCCATGAGGGCGACGGCAAAGGCGATGCCGACGGCGGTGAGGGTGGAGCGCAGCGGATGGCGCAGGATATGGCGGAGCGCCATGTTCGCGATCTGCGAGAAGATGCGCGTCCGGGCGATCAGGCCGCCGAGGGCCTGACGGTAGACCTGCGGCGCCGGGGGCCGCATGGCGACCGCCGGCGGCAGCGCGAACACCGCGCCGATCGCCTTGAGGGCGCCGGCAATGGCGGCGAGCAGGCTGACCCCGGCGCCGATCAGATAGATGTCGAGATCGGAGCGGAAGACGAGGAACGGGAAGCTGTAGAACTCAGTGTACATGACCGTCATGCCGCGGCCGAGCCAGGTGCCGACCGCCGCGCCGATGGCGATGCCGATCGCGGCGATCACCAGGACCAGCTTGAGGTAGTGGCCGGCAACGGCGGCTCGCCCGTAGCCCAGCGCCTTCAGAAGGCCGATCTGCTCACGCTCGAGCTCGATCAGCCGCGACAGGATCATGTTGATGAGGAAGGCAGAAACGAGGAGGAAGATCGGCGGGATCATGCGCGCCATGCCGCCGAGCTGGTCGAGCTCGCCGTCGAGGAAGGCGTTGGAAAGCTGGTCCTTGCGCGCATAGGCCCCGGTGCCGCCATAGGGCTCGAGCAGGTCGTCGATCTCGTCGATCACCGCGGTTTCGTTCGTATCCCGCAGCAAGCGGACGCTCACCGAGTTGAACGCGCCTTCGAGGTCGAAGAGGGACGCCAGTGTCTCCTCCGGCATCCAGATCACGCCGAAACGCCGGCTGTCCGGCATCATGTCGCCGGGACCCAGGGCGTAGACATATTCCGGCGACAGAACGATGCCGACGACCGTCAGCTTCGTCTTGGCGCTGCCGATCACCGCGTCGAACTCAGATCCGATGTCGAAACGGTGCGCGGCTGCGAAATTCTCGTCGATGGCCACCTCATTGACGCGCCCGGGCTCCGGCAGCCGCCCCTTGCGAATGAAGACGTCATTGACCGTGATGGTGCGTCCCGCCGGGACCGAAATGAGCAGTCCGGTTGCCGGCAAGCGAAAGCCTTCGATATCGAGCAAGGCCGGCTTGACGATCCGCGGCTCGACCGCGGCAACGCCGTCGATGGCGGCGATCCGGTCGGCGACGCTCTTCGGCACGCGAACGGCAGAAGCGAAGACATCGCCGAACTTGTAGCGCTCGTAATAGGCCGACCGGGTTTCCTCCAGGGAGCGATAAGTGCCGACAGCAAGGATCAAGGTGGCGACGCCACAGGCCAGCACCAGCGCGATGGCGATCGCCTGAGCCCACAGCCGGCGAAGGTCCCGGAACAGCTTGATGTTGAGCGGATGCATCGCGCTCACCAGTTCACTTCGGCCGGCGCCAGCCGCGTTTCGTTGCGGATCACTTCGGTGATCCTGCCGTCGGAGAAGTGGAAGATGCGGTCGGCGATGGAGCCGATCGTCGCGTTGTGGGTGATGATGGCTGTCGTCGTCCCCAGCTCGAGGTTGGTGGCGGTCAGCGCTTCAAGCACAAGGATACCGGTCTTCGAATCGAGGGCGCCGGTCGGCTCGTCGCAAAGCATCACCTCGGGGCGCTTGGCGACGGCCCGGGCAATCGCCACGCGCTGCTGCTCGCCGCCGGAGAGCTGCGCCGGGAAATGGGAGATGCGCTCCTTGAGGCCGACCAGCTCCAGGGCTTCCTCCGGACGCATCGCGTTGCGGGCGATCTCGGTGACGAGGGCGACGTTCTCCTTGGCGGTGAGGCTGGGGATCAAATTGTAGAACTGAAAGACGAAGCCGACGTGGTCGCGCCGGTAGCGGGTCAGCTCGCGGTCGCTGGCATGGGTGAGGTCGTGATCGCGATAACGGACATTGCCCGACGTTGCCGTGTCGAGGCCGCCGAGAATGTTGAGGAACGTCGACTTGCCGCTGCCGGAAGGGCCGAGCATCACCGTGAGCTCGCTGTGGAACAGCTCGGCGTCGACCCCGCGCAGCGCCTTCACCTCGACGTCGCCGGTCTGGTAGACCTTCGTCAGGTTCTCGATCTGGAAAACCGCTTCGCGCAAAGCTCGTGTCTCCCCTGGCGCCCGGACGCTAGCGGTTGCGGGTGGCGACCTGCTTGATGCAAGTCAATGCCGTTGCCTGGTCGTTTTACCAGTCTAGATGCTTATCGGGCACCTAGATGGCCGATTGGCCAAGGAGTATGCATGAAAGACTACCAGGAGATGGCGCGCGAGGTTTCCGCTTCGGCGGCTGCCTTGCGCAAGGGCATACCCGACGAGATGGCCGGTTTTGCGGGGATGGGAAGGGGCGCCTACGCCCCCGGCGTTCTCAGCACCAAGACGAAGGAGCTGATCGCTCTTGCGCTCTGCGTCGCCTCGCGGTGCGACGGGTGCGTCGCTTACCATGCCAAGCGGGTCAGCGACCTCGGCGCATCCCGCGAAGAAGTGCTCGAGACGATCGGCGTTGCGATTCAAATGGGCGGCGGCCCGTCAATGGTTTACGGAGGAGAGGCGCTTCGCGCCTTCGACGCGTTCCAGCTTCAACCAGTGGCAGGGGAGTGATCAAATTGGCCCAGTCGGAGGTTCTTTGGTTCGAAGCCGTCAAGCGCTCCCATGTCGGGATCGTCGGCGGCAAGAATTCGTCACTCGGCGAGATGGTACAGACGCTCTCGGCGAAAGGCGTGCGGGTCCCGCCGGGATTCGCCACTACTGCAGACGCCTATTGGCACTATATTGAAGCGAACTCACTCCGGCAGGTGATTTCCGATCGTCTCGCCGAGATGAACGCCGGCAAGAAGACTCTGGCCGAGACCGGGCAGGCGATCCGCAGCGCCTTTGTCCATGGCGAGTGGCCGGCGGAGACGGCCAAGGCGATATCGACCGCTTACGTGGAACTCTGCAAGCGCGCCGGCAAAGACCAGCTTGACGTTGCCGTCCGCTCCTCGGCGACGGCCGAAGACCTACCGGACGCCAGCTTCGCCGGACAGCAGGAAACCTTCCTCAACATTCGCGGCGAACGGGCGCTCCTCGACGCCTGTCGCCGGTGCTTCGCGTCGCTGTTCACCGATCGGGCAATCTCCTACCGGCAGGTGCGCGGCTTCGACCATCTGCAGGTGGCGCTGTCGGTCGGCGTCCAGCAGATGGTTCGTTCCGACATCGGCGGCTCCGGCGTGATGTTCTCCATCGACACCGAGACCGGCTTCGACAAGGTGGTGCGGATCGATGCCGCCTGGGGACTTGGCGAAAACGTTGTGCAGGGCACCGTCGACCCCGACGCCTACCAAGTGTTCAAGCCGCTGCTCGATGACGAGTCGCTGGTGCCGATCGTCGAAAAGACGCTGGGCGAAAAAGCCAAGAAGATGATCTACGCGACCGGCGCCCAGCCGACCAAGAACGTGCCCACCTCAAAGGCGGAACGAGCGGCGTTCGTGCTGAACGATCAGGAAATCATCACGCTTGCCCGCTGGGCGACGGCGATCGAGAAGCACTACGGCTGCCCCATGGACATGGAGTGGGCCAAGGACGGCGAGTCCGGCGAGATCTTCATCGTCCAGGCGCGACCGGAGACCGTGCAGTCCCGGCGTGAGGCGAACGTGTTCAAGGCCTACCGGGTCATGGAGAAGGGCAAGGTGCTGACCACCGGCCTCAGCATCGGCGGGGCAATCGTCGCCGGGCGCGTCTGCCTGATCGAGGACGTGCGCGACATCGACAAGTTCGTCGACGGCTCGATCCTCGTCACCGGGATGACCGACCCGGACTGGGTACCGATCATGAAGCGCGCCGCGGCGATCGTCACCGACCACGGCGGCCGGACGTCCCATGCCGCCATCGTCAGCCGCGAGCTCGGCCTGCCGGCGGTGGTCGGCACCGGCAACGCGACCCATGTGCTCCACACCGACCAGGAGATCACGGTCTCCTGCGCCGAGGGCGATCAGGGGTTCATCTATGAGGGGACGGCGAAATTCGAGATCGAGGAGCTCGATCTCAATACCCTGCCGCAAACCCGGACGAGGGTGATGCTGAACCTGGCCAATCCGGCGGCGGCCTTCAACTGGTGGCGGATTCCCGCCGACGGGGTGGGACTCGCCCGGATGGAGTTCGTCGTCACCAATCAGGTCCGCGTCCATCCGATGGCCCTGGTCCGCTTCGACTCGCTCAAGGATGAAGCGGCAAAAGAGGAAGTCGCGGCGATCACCAAGGGTTATGACGACAAGAGCGAATATTTCGTCGACACGCTGTCGCGCGGCCTCGCCCGCATTGCGGCGGTCCGTTATCCGAACCCCGTGATCGTTCGGATGAGCGACTTCAAGACCAACGAGTATGCGGGCCTCGTGGGCGGTCGGGAGTTCGAGCCGAACGAAGAGAACCCGATGATCGGGTTCCGCGGCGCCTCGCGCTACTACTCGCCGCGCTATCGGGAAGGCTTCGCCCTCGAATGTCGGGCCATCGAGCGGCTGCGCCGCGATATGGGCTTCAAGAACGTGGTGGTCATGATCCCGTTTTGCCGCTCGGTCAGCGAAGCGGACCGGGTGCTGGAGGTCATGGCCGAGAATGGTCTCAACCGCGGCGAGGACGGGCTGGAAGTCTATGTGATGTGCGAGATCCCCTCGAACGTCATTCTCGCCAAGGCCTTCGCCGAGCGCTTCGACGGCTTCTCGATCGGCTCCAACGACCTCACCCAGCTAACCCTCGGCGTCGACCGGGATTCCGAGGAGTTGGCCGGCATCTTCGACGAGCAGGACGACGCCGTCGAATGGATGATCGCCAGCGTCATCGAGGCGGCCCACAAGGCCGGCGCCAAGATCGGCCTTTGTGGACAGGCGCCGAGCGACCATCCCGAGTTCGCCCGCTTCCTGGTCAGCTGCGGGATCGACTCGATATCGGTCGTTCCCGACAGCTTCTTCGCGGTCAAGAACCACGTGGCGGCGGCCGAGGCGGCGGAGCCGGTGGCCAAGCGGGCGTAGCGTCGGTCGCCCAACAGGTCTGCGTCCTTCGAGGCCCGCCGCTGATGCGGCGGGCACCTCAGGATGCAGAGGTTGGTGCCTGCCGATTGTCCCATTCGAGGCGGATCGGGTCGGTAGTTTCGCTGCCCACTCCTTCCTCATCCTGAGGAGGCCGGCGTAAGCCGGCCCGCGCAGGACGCGACACCACCGGCATCGCTCAAGAAGCAGCGATACCCATCTCGCGCAGCGCTGCAGCCGTTGTGAGCCGGATCGGCCGGCTCGCATCGAGGGCCGTCCAGTCGATCTGACCGGACGGCTCATCGGCCTGCAGCATGACCACGGCGGCGGTGGCGTCGGAGGCGTCGGGACGCCGATGGGCAATCCGCCCGATCAGCACCTCGACCGGCGCCGTGAGCCAGAGGCCGGTGAACGGCACGCCGAGCTTTTCGGCGATGGCGGCGAGCAAGCGGCGCTCCTCCGGCGTCTTGTGGACGGCATCGACGATGACGCTTTGCCCGGCCCGCAGCGTGGTCTCCGCCTGGCTGCGCAGCGCGGCAAAGACCTTTTCGGTGACACCCGGCTGGTATCCCGCCGCCGGCAGGGGGTCGAACTCGCCGACCCTCATTTGCCGCTTACGCTCGATGTCGCTCCTCAGGTGAACGGCGCCCGGCGGGCGGCCTATCTGCCAGGCGATCGCTCGCGACAGCGTCGTCTTGCCGGTTCCGGAGAACCCGCCGACGGCAATCAGGCGTGGCGGGGACGGCTCAAGGAAGCGGACGGCGTGATCGAAATAGCGGATCGCACTCGCCCGCGCTTCCCCCGCGTGGCTGACGGTGGCGAAGCGGAGCGCCTCGACCTTGGCCCTGACTGCCGCGCGCAGCGCAAGGAACAGGGGAAGCGCGGCAAGCCCCTCGAGCTCGTCCATCAGCGCTGCGGTCTTCCAGAGATAGCGGTTGAGGACGAGGCTCGCCTCGAAGCGGAGTTCGCGCTCCCACAGGTCCATCAGCAGGAAGGCGAGGTCGTAGAGCACGTCGATGGTGGCGATCGATTCGTCGAACTCGATGGCGTCGAACAGCACCGGGTTGCCGTCGATGAGGGCGATGTTGCGGAGGTGAAGGTCGCCATGACCACGGCGGACATGGCCCCGCTCCCCACGTGCAAGCAGGAGGGGCTCAAGCTGTTCGAACAGCGCCCGCATCGTCTCGGCGAAGGTGGCGGCTCGGGCTGGCTCGAAGACCTCGCGTCGCTCGATCAGCGACTCCGTCGTCTCCACCACGACGCCGTGGAGCGCTTCGGTCGCCGCCTTGCCGTCGCGGATCTCGGCGTTGGCAAAGCTGTCGATGACGGTCGCGGCAAGGCGCCGGATGATCTCCGGGGTCAGCTCGCCGCGATCGGCGACGAGGTCGAGCGTTCTGGTCTCGTCGAAGCGGCGCATATGGACGACCCACTCGACCACCTCGCCGTCGCCGCCGAGATGGAACGAGCCGGCAGCGTCGCGGGTGACCGGCACGACGCCGCGATAGAGGTCGGGTGCATAGCGGCGGTTGACGGCGACCTCGGTCTCGCAGGCGGCGCGGCGCTTCTCCAGCGTCGACAGATCCATGAAGGAAAAGCGGACGGCGCGCTTGACCTTGTAGACGTCCGGCCCGGCGAGGAAGACCGCGGCGGCGTTGGTGTCGACCCGGCTGACCGGTGTCGTCAGGCCGTGGGTTGCGGGATCGGTGAGAAAAGCGAAGACCGCGTCCTGGTCCGCATTCATTGCGCCGCCGGGACGGGGAATAACCGCGCGACCGCCCTTTGCATTTGCCCGTAGATGCGAAGGATGTCCTCGCGGATGCAGAGCCGTGTCCCCGGCGTGATCACCGCGGCGGTGCCGGCGGCCGCACCGAACAGCGCGGCTTCTTCCAGCGGCTTGCCGTCGGCGAGCGCCAGCGTCATGGCGCCGACGAAGCTGTCGCCGGCGCCGACCGCCGATTTCACCTCGACCTTGAGGGGCGGCAGATGGAAGGTGCCGCGCTTCGAGGCGATCACCGCCCCGGCCGACCCCATGGTCACCGCGACGATGTCGGCCTTGCCCTCCGCCACCAGCTCGGCCGCCACCTCGCCGCAGGATTCGCCGTCGAGATCGGCGCCGACCATATCCTGCAGCTCGTTGAAGCTCGGCTTCACCAGATAAACGGGCGTGTGCCCGAGGGTGTCGGTGAGGCCGGGACCATGGCTGTCGAGGACGAATTTCGCGCCTTTCTCGGCCGCGATGTCGCCGAAGCGGGCGAGGATGTCGGGGGATGCATGGTTGGGGATGCTGCCGCTCGCTACCAGCCACGAGAAGCTCGCGCGGCGGACGGCATCAAGAACCGTCTCGATCTCCGCCGCCGAGAGGTCGGGCCCGCTCGGCACGAAGCGGTATTCGAGGCCGGTGCTCTGCTCATAGACCATATGCGCCATGCGGGTATTGCCGGCGGTCTGGATGATGTGCGTGTGGAGGCCGATGCGGTCGAGCAGGTCGGTGAGCAGGGAACCCGTGACGCCCCCGGCGACACAATAGACCTCGGCGTTGCCGCCGAGCTCGTGGATGACGCGGGCGACGTTGACGCCACCGCCCCCCGGCTCGAAAGTCTCGTTGGAGGTCCGGATCTTGTGGGTCGGGCGCACCATATCCGCCTCGACCGAGACATCGATCGTCGGATTGAGCGCAAGGCTAAGAATCTGCGACAAGGCGGCTCCGATCGGCGATATGTGATGATCCGGCCTTGAGAAAACCCCAAGATGGCGGCGCCGTCCAGTTCGGGATTGTGCGGAGGTGACACCGCGTCGCGGGGGGTGGCCAGACGGCGCCGCTCGTGAAAATGTGACTGTGGCGCGACCGGCCACAGCCGCTATAACCGGCCCGAGCCGGCCAAGCGGCGCGAAGCGGGACGTGATCTGGAATGCCCCTTGATGTCACTGACGGCGGCGCGTTCGTTGCCGGCCTCATCTCCTTCGTTTCGCCCTGCGTCCTGCCGCTGGTCCCGCCCTATCTCTGCTATCTCGCCGGGGTGAGCCTCGATCAGCTGACCGGCAATGCGCCGACGACGGTGGGACGACGGATGGTGTTCTTCTCGTCGGTGGCGTTCGTCCTCGGCTTTTCGACGATCTTCGTTCTGCTCGGCGCGGCAGCGACCGCCATCGGGCAACTCCTGAGAAGCTATCTCGACATCCTCACCATCGTCGGCGGCGCCATCGTCATCGTGATGGGCCTGCATTTCCTCGGCGTGTTCAAGATCGGTCTGCTGCACCGCCAGGCGCGGGTCGAGGTGCGCAATCACCAGGCCGGGCCGCTCGGCGCGTACCTGATGGGGCTCGCCTTCGGATTCGGCTGGACGCCGTGCATCGGGCCGGTGCTGTCGGTGATCCTCGGGCTCGCCGGCACCGAGGACACCGTCGGGAGCGGCGCGCTGCTGCTGGCGATCTACTCGCTCGGGCTGGGGCTGCCCTTCATCGCCGCCGGGCTGTTCGCCGGGCCGTTCATGCGCTTCATGCGCCGGTTCCGCAGCCACGTCGGGACGGTCGAGAAGACGATGGGGGCGCTGCTGGTGGTGACCGGCGTGCTGTTCGTTACCGGCCAGATCACCACCATTGCCTTCTGGCTCCTCGATTTGTTCCCCGGATTGGCCCAACTCGGCTGAGGGCCGCCGAATCACCCGAATTTCGGGCATGATGCGCGCCACGATTTCTGAGCGACGGGCAATCCACCATGCCGAAACGATCCTGCCTGGCCATCATCCTTGCCGCCGGCGAGGGGACGCGGATGCGCTCCGACACGCCGAAAGCCATGCACAAGGTGGGCGGCCGGCCAATGCTCGGCTACGTGCTCGACGCCGCCCGTTCGGCCGGCGCCACGCGGATGGCCGTGGTCGTCGGGCCCACGGCCGATGCGGTTGCCCGTTTCGTCGGGGTGGCCGGCAAGGACCTCGGCATCCACGAACAAGCCGAGCGGCTGGGCACGGCCCATGCGGTGCTGACCGCGCGGAAGGAGTTCGGCGGTCAGGACCAGATCCTCGTTCTCTATGGCGATACGCCGATGGTCACCGCCGGGACCCTGAAGCGGATGCGCCGGGCGCTCGCCCGGGCCGACGTGGTTGTGCTTGGCTTCCGCCCGCTCGATCCGGCGCGCTACGGGCGGCTCATCGTCGAGGGAAGGCAGCTTGTCGCCATCCGCGAATATACCGATGCCAGCGCCGAGGAACGCACGATCGGCCTGTGCAATGCCGGGGTGATGGCGTTTTCCCGCGCAGCGGCGCCGCTCCTCAGGAAGATCGACAACCGAAACGCCAAGGGCGAGTATTACCTGACAGACCTGGTCGAACTCGCCAACGCCGCCGGGAAGTCGGTGGTCGCGCTCGAGGCGGTAGAGGAGGAGGTGCTCGGCGTCGATACCCGGGCCCAACTCGCCGCCGCCGAGCGCCTCTTCCAGGATCGCGCCCGGCAGTCCGCCATGGAGGGCGGTGCAACGCTGATCGCCCCGGAAACGGTCTTCTTCAGTTACGACACGAAGGTCGGCCGAGATGTGGTTGTAGAACCTAACGTTTTTTTCGGCCCGGGCGTATCAGTTGGCGACGGGGCAACGATCCGTGCCTATTCCCACATCGAGGGCGCAACCATCGCCGCAGGAGCAGCGATCGGGCCCTTCGCGCGGCTGAGGCCGGGCACCGAGATCGGCGCCAGGGCGCGGGTGGGGAATTTCGTCGAAGTGAAGAACGCCGTGATCGACGCCGGCGCCAAGGCCAATCACCTCGCCTATCTCGGCGATGCCCATATCGGCGCCGACTCGAACATCGGGGCGGGCACCATCACCTGCAACTACGACGGCTTCTTCAAGTACCACACCGAGATCGGCGCCGGTGCGTTCATCGGTTCGAACAGTGCCCTAGTGGCACCTGTCACGATCGGCGAGGGGGCCTATGTCGGCTCAGGCAGCGTCATCACCCGCGATGTGGAGCCGGACGCTCTGGCCATTGCCCGCGGCCGGCAGGTCGACCGGGCCGGATGGGCGTCGTCGTTCCGCAAGCGCTCCCGGGCGAAGAAGAACAAGTCGGGCTGAGTGCTCCCGTTAACCTCTCTGATCCGTTAAGGCTGGCAACAGGATTTGATTTTCTGCCGCCTCAACAGACGCTAATAATCCGCCGCAACCCTGCGACGTGACCTTGGGGAGAGTCGAAGGCACATGTGCGGCATCGTTGGGATACTCGGGTCCGGACCGGCAGCGCCAATCCTCATCGATGCGCTCAAGCGCCTCGAATACAGGGGCTACGATTCGGCCGGCGTCGCGACGCTGGAAGACGGCCATCTGACCCGCCGTCGGGCGGAGGGCAAACTCCACAACCTCGAGGAGCGCCTTGCCCGTCAGCCGCTTTCCGGGCACTCCGGCATCGGGCATACCCGCTGGGCCACACACGGCGCGCCGACCGAGGGAAACGCCCATCCCCATGCCACCGGCCGGCTGGCGCTGGTCCACAACGGGATCATCGAGAACTACCGCGAACTCCGCGAGGAGCTTGTGCAAGCCGGCGTCGTCTTCTCCACCGAGACCGACACCGAAGTGATCGCCCACCTCATCAGCCGCAATCTCGACGAGGGCATGACGCCGGAGGAAGCCGTGCGGACGGCGCTCGGCCGGCTGACCGGCGCGTTCGCCCTTGCCATCCTCTTCGACGGCGAGGACGACCTGATGATCGCGGCGCGACGCGGCAGCCCGCTCGCCATCGGCCATGGCGACGGCGAGATGTATCTCGGCTCCGACGCGATCGCGCTGGCTCCGCTCACCGACCGCATCACCTACCTCCAGGACGGCGACTGGGCGCTGATGACCCGGGGCGGGATCACGATCCATGACGAGACCGGCGCGGTGGTCGAACGTCCCGTGACCCGGGCGCTTGTCACCAGCCTCCTGGTCGACAAGGGCAACCACCGCCATTTCATGGCCAAGGAGATCTACGAGCAGCCGGAAGTCGTCGGCCACACACTTGCCCACTACCTCGACTTTGCCGCGGGGCGCTGCGCCTTGCCCAAGGACTTCGACGTCGATTTCACCGCGCTCGACCGGCTGTCGATCACCGCCTGCGGCACCGCCTACTATGCGGGGCTGGTTTCGAAATACTGGTTCGAGCGTTTCGCCCGTCTGCCGGTCGACATCGATATCGCTTCCGAGTTTCGCTATCGCGAGCAGCCGCTGGCCGAGAAGGGGCTCTCCATCGTGGTGTCGCAGTCGGGCGAAACGGCGGACACCCTCGCGTCGCTCCGCTATGCCAAGTCGCAGGGCCAGAAGGTGGCGGCGATCGTCAACGTCTGGGAATCGACCATCGCCCGCGAGGCCGACTTCGTGCTGCCGACGCTGGCCGGGCCAGAGATCGGCGTCGCCTCGACCAAGGCCTTCACTTGCCAGCTCTCGGTACTTGCTGCGCTTGCCGTCGCCGCCGGCCGCGCGCGCGGCGTCCTGACGGCGGTCGACGAGGCGAAGCTGGTCCGGGCGCTGAGCGAGGCGCCGCGGCTGATCAGCCAGGCGCTGAGGCTCGAGCCGCAGATCGAGGCGCTCGCCCGCGACCTCGCCAAGGTCCAGCATGTCCTCTATCTCGGACGCGGCACCAACTTCCCGATCGCTCTCGAGGGGGCCCTCAAGCTCAAGGAGATCTCCTACATCCACGCCGAGGGCTACGCGGCCGGCGAGCTGAAGCACGGGCCGATCGCGCTGATCGACGAACACATGCCGGTGGTGGTGATCGCGCCGCACGACCGCATCTTCGACAAGATGGTGTCGAACATGCAGGAGGTGGCGGCCCGCGGCGGCCATATGATCCTGCTCAGCGACCCGAAGGGTCGGGAAGCGGCGGCGCTTGACGCGGTCGAAACGCTGATCCTGCCGGAGATGCCGTCGACCATCACGCCGCTGGTCTATGCGATCCCGGTGCAACTGCTCGCCTATCACACGGCGGTCTTCATGGGCACCGACGTCGACCAGCCGCGCAACCTCGCCAAGTCGGTGACCGTGGAGTAGCGGTGACTGTCATCAGGCCTTCTCATTTGGCCTCCATTAGCTAGATAATGGGCGATCCGGCTGCGGACGCGGCCGAGGAGGTCATGACATGACGGACGGCGAGCGCCCGCCGGAGCCATCGGTCGCGGAGCAGACGCGCCGCGGGGGTGGCGGCATGCACCGCCTTCGGAACTATTTCCTGACGGGCCTCGTCATCGCGGCGCCGCTGTTCCTGACCGTCTACATCACCTGGGCGTTCATCGTCTGGATCGACAGCTGGGTGACGCCGTTCATCCCGGCCGCCTACAGCCCGGATACCTATCTGCCGTTCAAGGTGCCGGGCTTCGGCCTCGTGGTCGCCATCGTCTTCATCACCCTGCTCGGCTTCCTCACCGCCAATCTGGTCGGGCGCACCGCCGTGTCATGGGGCGAGTCGCTGCTCGGCCGCATGCCGGTGATCCGCAACCTCTATCGCGGTCTCAAGCAGATTTTCGAAACGGTGCTGTCGAGCCGGGCGAAGTCGTTCCAGACCGTCGGCCTGATCCAGTATCCCCGCAAGGGCCTGTGGGCGATCGTCTTCATCGCCACCGGAACGCGGGGCGAGATCAAGCATCGGCTCGATGAGGAGGGCAATCCGATGCTCTCAGTTTTCCTGCCGACCACCCCCAACCCGACCTCCGGCTTCCTGCTCTTCGTGCGGGAAAGCGAGGTGGTTCGGCTCGACATGACCGTCGAGGACGCGGCAAAGCTGGTGATCTCCGCCGGCCTGGTCACCCCCGAATTCAACGGCGACGGAGAGGAAGAAGAACAACCGGCGATCGGCCAGCCTGCCCTGTCGATCACCGAGGTCGGAGAGCGCCTCAAGGAGAAGGTGACGCTCAACCGGCCCTGAGCAGCCGCACCGCGTCGTCCCGGCCGAACACGTAGAGAAGAAGCCTGAGCGCCGCCCCCCGCGGGGTGGCGAGGTGCGGGTCGCTGTCGACGACGAGGCGGGCGTCGTCGCGGGCGGTCTCCATCAGCGCCGCGTGGTGCTCGGCGTCGGCGATGCGGAAACCGGGCGTGCCGGACTGGCGGGTGCCGAGAATCTCGCCGCCGCCGCGGAGCCTGAGGTCTTCCTCGGCGATGACGAAGCCGTCGTCGGTCTCCCGCATGATGCGGAGCCGGTCGCGGGCGACCTGTCCGAGCGGCGCCTTGTAGAGGAGGAGGCAGACCGACGGGCGGTCGCTACGGCCGACACGGCCGCGGAGCTGGTGAAGCTGGGCGAGGCCGAAGCGCTCGGCGTGCTCGATGACCATGATCGTCGCATCGGAGACGTCCACCCCCACCTCGACCACGGTGGTGGCGACCAGCACCTTCGTTTCCCCGGCGAGGAATTTTGCCATGGCCGCGTCACGCTCGGTTGTCGTCATGCGCCCATGGACGAGGCCGACGATGTCGCCGAGCTCGGCCCGGAGTGCGGCGTAGCGGTCCTCGGCGGCGGCGACGTCGAGCGCTTCCGACTCCTCGACAAGCGGACACACCCAGTAGGCCTTGGCGCCGCCGGCGATGGCGGCACGGACGCGCTCGACCACCTCGTCAAGGCGGGTGAGGGGGATCGCCCGCGTTTCGATGGGGCGCCGGCCGGCGGGCTTCTCGGTGAGGCGCGAGACGTCCATGTCGCCGTAATAGGTCAGCACAAGGGTGCGCGGTATGGGGGTCGCCGTCATCACCAGGACGTCGGTGGCGCCGCCCTTGGCGGTGAGCGCCAGCCGCTGGTGGACGCCGAAGCGGTGCTGCTCGTCGACCACCACGAGACCGAGGTCACGGAAGGCGACGCCGGCCTGGAACAGGGCGTGCGTGCCGATCAGGAGGTCGATCGCGCCTTCGGCGATGCCGGCGAGCACGGCCTCGCGGTCACGGCCGCGCTCGCGGCCGGTGAGCACGGCAAACCTCAGGCCGGCCACCTCGGCGAGCGGGGCGATGGTGCGGGCGTGCTGGCGGACGAGAAGCTCGGTTGGCGCCATGATCGCCGCCTGGGCGCCCGCCTCGATCACCGAGGCGGCGGCGAGCAGCGCGACCACCGTCTTGCCGGAGCCGACGTCGCCCTGGAGCAGGCGCAGCATGCGCTCGGGCTGGCGGAGGTCTGCGTCGATTTCCGTGAGCGCGGTTTCCTGGCTGCCGGTCAGCTTGAATGGCAGGCTGGCCAGGATCTTCGCCCGCAGGCGGCCATCGCTTTCCCTTGCCCGGCCGGTGCTCCGCCGCTGGTGAGCCCGCATCAGGGCGAGCGCCAGCTGGCTCGCCAGCAATTCATCATAGGCCAACCGCATCAGGTGCGGGCTTTGCGGATCCACATCGCGAGCGGTGGCCGGACGGTGGGCCGCCTTGAGGGCGTCGCCGAAGGCAGGCCAGTGCTTCTGCCTGACAAGCGGCTGATCGAGCCATTCGGGCAGGTCGGGGAGGCCGTCGAGCGCATCGGCGATGGCGCGGAGCAAGGTTTTTCGCGCCAGGCCGGCGGTCATCGGATAGACCGGCTCGATCAGCGGCAGATCGGCGAAATCGGCCTCGCTGACGATGTGGTCGGGATGGACCATGCTCGGCCGGCCGTTGAACCACTCCATGCGGC
>Ga0210144_1000070_pt1 | contig 57022 bp, 55 predicted proteins | sample Muzzi_PWA_D2_FD_185532 | JGI IMG/M metagenome (GOLD analysis project Ga0210144, IMG submission 185532) | Wetland microbial communities from San Francisco Bay, California, USA, that impact long-term carbon sequestration - Muzzi_PWA_D2 (SPAdes) | ecosystem: Environmental > Aquatic > Marine >...
AGGTTCAGCGCCTCGGCGAAATCCTCGACACGGATCTCCGGCCGCTTCGGCACTCCGACCTTGTTGATGACGAGTCGCGGCGGCGCATCGTTCTTCCGCGCCTGGCGCAGAAGATCGACGAGGTTCTTGGCGTTGCGGAGGTTGCCGAGATCCGGCTCGACGGTGAGCACGACCTCGTCGGCCGACATTAGGGTCTTGCGGACCCAGGCGGTCCACTCATGAGGGAGATCGAGGACGACCGCAGGCACGCCGTTCTGGGCGACGTCGATCACCTGCACAAAGGCGTTCTCGTCGAAATCATAGGTCCGGTCGAGCATGGCCGGAGCCGCAAGCAGGCTGAGGTGATCCGAACAGCGGGCGAGCAGGCGATCGAGCAGGACGTCGTCCAGGCGTTCGGGCGCCAAAACCGCATCGGCGATCCCCTGCGTCGGGTCCTGGTTGAAGTCGAGGCCCGCCGTCCCGAACGGAAGATCGAGATCGGCGATGACCACATCGTTCTCCAAGTTGCGCGCGATCGCCCAGGCGACGTTGTGGGCGATCATCGACGACCCGACGCCTCCCTTGCCACCGACAAAGGCGATGGAGCGACCGATCGGCGCAGTCGAGCGATCGACATAGAGGTCGCCGATCGTGCGGATCAGGTCGAGAACGGCGACCGGCGCCACCAGATACTCGCTGACGCCGCGGCGGACGAGATCGCGATAGAGCTCGACGTCATTGACGTGGCCGATGACGATCACCTTGGTGCCGGCGTCGCAGACCTCGGCGAGACGATCGAGCTCGGGGTCGAGCCGCTCGCGCGGCAGCGCGCTTTCGACGATGATGAGGTTGGGGGTGGCGGCGGCCTCATAGAATTCGGACGCCGCGGCGATCCCGCCCTGATGAACCTTGACGTGGGTGCGCGACATCCGCCGGTCGGCGGCGGCCGCCTCGATGTTGGCGGCGAGTTCCGGCGCCTCGCAAAATGCCTGGATCGAAATGCGCGGCACCGGGCGGACGTCGCCCGGCGCGATCGGCTCGGCCGCCGGCACGCTATCGGGCCCGTCCGGCCCCTCGTCCTTGTCTTCGAATGCAAGGTCGGTCATCAGTTGCCGACTCCCTGGGCAACGGTTCCGCCGGTCTCCCGCGAGTAGTCGCTGGTGTACGGTTCGCCGGCCCGATACTTCTCCAGCACGGTGGCGCGGCGCGCAGCATCGGCCGGTGTCATGCCGCGCGGATAGAGCAGATCAAGCGGGTCGGCGACGATCGCGGCGAGGTTCTGCTGGGTGGCGCAGCCGTAGTTGGCGTAATGGCGGTTCTCACCGTTTTGCGACAACTGATCGGGCCATGGCCCGCACGGCGCCGTCTGGGCGGTGATGCCGGCATAAGCGAGACGGATCGGCGCGGTGTTCTCGCCCGACTGCGCGCGGTAGACGCGGAAATCAATCGAACGCCGGTTGACGCCGGAGGCAATCAACGCGTCCTGGACCTCATAGCTGGCGTAGGCGGCGGCGTCCTGGTTGGGCGAGCCGGAGGGGGTGACGATGGCGATGAGGTCGGCGCCGCTTGCGCGGTATTTCTGGGCAAATCCCCGGATATTCGCCTTGACCCCGTCCGGCAGCCGCGCCGAGTTGATGCCGACCGGGATGTCCATGGTCTGCACCTTCTCGTCGATGGCGATCGGATGGTTGGTGCGGTAATCGTCCGGCACCGAGCCGACGATGATCGGCTCCTCGGTCGTCTTGCATCCGGCGAGCGCGACGAGGAGGCCGGCTGCGATGAGAAGCCCGCGGCCGCGCCGACATCCGGCGCCGCTGGCGTCACGACCCGGGAACATAGCGGTGCTCATGATCCGACGCTCCATTCTGGCCGGTGCCGTCATTCGTAGATGAACCCGTAGGTGCCGCGATAAGCGCCGGCGGGCGCCGGCTTCCCCTCGATGCCGTAGACGCGGTTGAGGCGGCCGAGGAAATTGGCCGGGCCGTCGCCAGCCGGGGCAAAACCGTCGTCGGGCTTGGCGAGAGCGGTGCGGGCGACCGGCTTCACGAGGTAGGGCGTGACGATGATCACCAGTTCGGTCTCGTTGCGCTGGAAATCGCGACTGCGGAACAGCGCGCCGAGGACCGGCAGCTTGCCGAGGCCGGGAAAGGCCGAGATGGTCTGCCTGACGTCGTCCTCGAGGAGGCCGCCCATCACCATCGAGCCGCCGGAGGGCAGCTCCATGGTGGTTTCGCTGCGCCTGACCTTGAGGCCGGGGATGGTGAGGTTGTTGCCATTGGCGCTGTTCAGGGTGAACGCCCCCGCGGAGGTGAGCTCCGAGACCTCAGTCTTGACCCGCAGGCTGATGCGGCCCTCCGACAGCACCACCGGGGTGAAGCCGAGCTGAACGCCGAAGGGCTTGAACTCGACAGTGATGTTGCCGTTCTGGTCCTGGGCGGTTGGCACGGGGAACTCGCCGCCGGCAAGGAAGGAGGCCGATTCACCCGAGATCGCGGTCAAGGTCGGCTCGGCCAGCGTCTTGATCATGCCGGTCTGGTCGAGCGCCCGAAGCGTGCCGGTGAGGTTCGATGTGTCGTTCTTGAAATAGCCGGCGGTGACCTTGGTGTCCGACAACGCCTTGTTGGCGACGGCGAAGGGGTTGTCGGTGATGATGCTGGAGACGAAATTGCCCGAATCGAGGACGCCGGAGATGTTGACGCCGAGCTGCTTGGCGATGTTCCGCTGCACTTCGGCGACGGTGACCTTCAGGTGGACCTGATCCTCGCCCTCGACGGCGAGCAGGTTGACGACGGAACTGGTCGGCGGCTCGGAGGTGGTGGTGTTGAGCGAGATGCTGACGCTGCCGCTGCCGCCGTCGCCGCCGCTCGTCCCGGACGAGCCGGAGCCGGCTGGCTGGACGTTGGCGCCGCCATTGGCGAAGATGTTGGCGATGTCCTGCGCCTTGCGCGAATCCGCCGGCGTGCGGACGGTGCCGGACAGGACGATGTTGTCGCTGACGATCTCGACGACGATGTCGGAATCCGGAATCAGCCGCCGCAGCATCCGCTCCAGCGTCGAGTTGTCGCGCTCGACCTCGAGATCGAGGGTGACGATCTGCTGACCGGCGCGGTCGAAGATGATGATACTCGCCTGACCGATGGCGACGCCGGTCAGATAGATGCGCCGCGGCGTGCGCATAACGGCATCAGCGATGGCCGGGTTGGAGATGAGCACGTCACGCGCATCGCGGGGGAGATCGACGACCAGCGCCTTGTTGAGGCCGAGCTTGACGGTCCGGTTGACCGCCTGGGGCGCGGCGACGGCGGTGGCGACGGCTTCGGGCTCATCGGCGAAGGCGGGCGTCTGGCTGGCAAAGAAGGCCGCAAAGGCCGCCAGCGCCACGGTCGCCACCCCAAGCCTGCGCTGCAATGAAGCACGCATTTCCCTGATCCCCCAATTCGCCGGCCGACGCGCCCCACGCGTCATCTGATGCCGCTCACTTCCTTCGCCACGCCGTTCCTGACGACCGTCACGGCGCCGCTCTGCCTGGTGCCGCCGATCAGGTGATAGGCATCGGCGCCGATCGGTCCCGCGTTGTTGTCGGCGATGCTGCGCAGCGCCAGCGTGAGCTGATCGCTCATCTGCTGGGCAACGGTCAGGATCTCCGCCTGCTGCGGGGTCAGCTCGAGCGTCGCCGTCTGGCCGACCACCACCTTCTCGCCGTTGACGTCCTCGATTGTCTGATCGATGGCCAGCACGCGCACATCGTGCAAAATCGTCTCGGTCTGGTAGCCGCCCGGGGCGTCCGCGGTATCGCTGGCCCGGCGGGTCATGATCACGTCGACCCGGTCGTTCGGCAGGATGAACCCGCCGGCGCTGGTGTCGGCGGAAATCTTGGTCGCAACGGCCCGCATGCCCTTCGGCAGGATCGCCGACATGAAGCCCTGGTTGGATCGAATGAGCTTGGCGTCGTTCAACGGTTCGCCGGCATAAAGGGTCGAGCGCACGATGGCGCCGACCACCTGATTCATGGCGTCCGGATCGCTGGCGCGGATGAGAAAGCGGCTCGAAGCCCCGGCCTTCGGCCACTCCTGCCAGGAGACGTCGTCCTCGGTGAGGGTGGTTCCCATCGGGATGTCCTTGGTGGCGACCAGAACGTCCACGGTGTCGATGGCCTGCTGGTTGACGACGACGGGCGCGACGGGCTCCGTCGACGTGAGGTTGACGGCGAGCACCGCGGCAATGACGCCGGCGCCAAGAGCCACTCCAAGGACTGCTACGCGGGCCAGTTTCATGACGCACTTCCTCACATAAGGTCGATTTTCTTCATCAACCTCGCCGGTCATTTCCCACCGCAATCGTGTACTTATGGTTAACCAGTGGTGAGAAATCGTGCCTAACGAAGCGTTACCGCAGCCGTTCGACGGGAGCGGAGTCGGGGCGCTTGTCGGTCCGAAACCGACGCCGACCGCGGCCGCCGGTGGGCGGCCATCGCCGAAGACCGCTCGGTGCGGAGGACTATCCTAGCCGAGAACAACCTTGACCCAGATGGTCTGCGGGTAGATGGCCAACGCACCGGCCGCAAGCGCGACCCCATAGGGCACGCCCTCCTTCTCATCGTGCAGCCGCTGCACCCAGGGCTGGCGGATGACGAAGGCGGGCAGTACCGACCCCCGAAACGACAAAATGGCAAGCGTCAGGATGCCGCCGAAGACGGCCGACAGGCTGACGAATTCGAGCGTGTGCCCCCAGCCCAGCCAAAGTGCGATCGCCGCCGCGAGCTTGGCATCGCCGCCGCCAATCCACCCGATGGCGAAAAAGGTGAAGCCGATCGCCAGCACCAGCGCGCCGGCCGCCCAATGCAGGCCGAACGTCTCCCAGCTCATGCCGGTCAGCGGCGCAAGCAGCAGGAAGCAGGCGATCAGCGCCAGCGAAATCTTGTTGGAAATGGTCATGGTCAGGAGGTCGCCGGCACCGGCGTAGGCAACCGCCAGCGGGAAGAGAATGAAGAGAAACTGCTGCACAGCCGTCTGGAGCACGGTGACACTCCGTTTCGACCCCTCACCCATTCCGTTGTAGCGATGACGATGGAGAGGTCCTGAATTCCAACCGCGGTATGCGAACCGTCCCGAAGTGCCCGCCGGGCGCGCCGCCGATACTAAAAAACGGCGCGCCCTGCGGAGTGCGGGTCATTGCTTTCCCGCCAGAGCCTGTCTCAGGCAACGGCGCTTACTTCGGGCCGTTGATCTTCTTCGAGATGTCGGTGAAGGTCGTGTTCAGCTTGCCGCCGAGGGTGGTGGCGCCGAGCACGATGGCCACGCCAACCAGCGAAGCGATCAGACCATACTCGATCGCGGTGACACCGGACTCGTCCTTGGCAAAACGTGCAACCAGATTCTTCATGTCAGTGACTCCTCACTCCACGTGTTTGAGACTTCCAGGTTCCGGGCGTCCGCTGTCTTGATTGCGCGGCGGCCCCCAACCACGGGCGACATTACAGACAATTTGCTGCAGTTGAGTTAACGGGCACGCGAGTTATTTGATAGTCGGATCATAATTCGTTAATTATAAAATCTAGCCCCAGTATTATATAGAATTGTAATCAATAGAATTTTCAAATCGCTAGTTTTTTGTTATTTGTTTCTTTACCACCGAATTCAACCCACTGTTTACCACCGCGTGAAGACGCTGATGAAATCGCGCCGGTCTCGCCGCCGCCTCGGCACGCATCAAGGCGGAGAATCGTTCCTCGGGAGGCAGGCCGTCCGCCGGCTTATGTCTTCATTAACCATTATTCGCCAAGGATTCAGCCGCGTTGCCAGCCAGCGGAGGGCCTCATGCCGCGCGGACCGATTCCGAAAATGTGGCGGAATGTCGCCAGGACGCTGTGCGCCGCCTTGCTTGTCGCGGCAGGGCTTGCGATGGGGTCGGCCGCGGCGATCGCCGCCGAGGATGCGCCGATCTCGGTTGTGCTCGACCGGGCCAAGGTCATGCGGATCTCGCGCCCCGCCGACGTCGTCATCATCGGCAATCCGGCGATCGCCGATGCGACCATCCAGGATAACCGGACGCTGATCATCACCGGCCGCGCCTACGGCACGACCAACCTGATCGTGCTGGACGCCTCCGGTCAGGCCATCGCCGACGCCGTGCTGACGGTGACGGCGGCGAACGACGACATTGTCACCGTGTTCAAACGCTCCGCCCGTGAGACGCTGAGTTGTACCCCCGACTGCTCGCCGACGCTGACCATCGGCGATCAGACCGACACCTTCAGCGCCGTCAACAGCCAGATCGGCGCGCACAACGAGCTCTCGGCAGCTGCCGTGGCGCGCTAGACGGCCAGTGCCGTCAAACGAATCGAGGACGGATCCGGGGCCGGCAACATGGTTGCCGAAGGGTTTCCGCGACGGCTCCGTTTTTCAACATAGGCCGCAACGCTTCTTCAATTCCCGCTTGATAAGTCTCGTTTCCGTCGGTGGCATTCGCTTCCGGCAGGGCGGGACTGAACAAGCGCCATGGCCACCACCGGTTCAAAAGAAGCGCGGATTGCCGGACGGCTGAGTCTCAGACGCTTCAGCCGGGACGAGGACGGCTCGACAGCCGTCGAGTTCGGCTTGATCGCGGTGCCGTTCATCGCGCTGATGTTCGCCATCATCGAGACGGCGCTGGTCTTCTTCGCCGGACAGACGATGGAGACCGCCGTCTCGAACGCGGCGCGGCTGATCCGAACCGGGCAGGCGCAGCAGCAGGGCTTCAGCGCCACCGATTTCAAGCAGCAGATCTGCGACCAGGTGATGGCGCTGTTCGACTGCAACAGCGGCCTCTATGTCGACGTAGAGAGGTTCAAGACCTTCGATTCCATCGATTTGTCGAAACCGCTCGACGCCACCGGCAACCTGAAAAAGGACTTCAACTACGATCCCGGCCATGGGGGTGACATCGTCGTGGTGCGCGCCTTTTACGAGTGGCCGGTGTTCGTCAGGATGCTCGGCCTCAACCTGACCAACATGGCGAACGGCACGCACCTCCTGTCGGCAACCGCCGCTTTCCGCAACGAGCCCTTCCCATGGTGAGACGCGCGTTGTTGGCAAGCAGAACGACCGCGGCGCGCCGCTGGCTCCGCCTGCTTCCGAAGCCACGCGCCCGACGGTTCGGTGACGATCAGTCCGGGTTGGCGGCGCTGGAATTTGCGCTGATCCTGCCGATCATGGTGGCGCTCTATCTCGGCGGCGTCGAGATCGGCGACGCGCTGACCATCAAGCGCAAGGTGACGAGCGTGACCAGCTCGCTGAGCGATCTGGTCACCCAGGCCAAAGTCATCGACGACAAGGACATGAGCAACATCTTCGACGCCGCCACCTCGATCATCACGCCCTATGACGAGAACAAGCTGCGGATCAAGGTCTCCGGCGTGGCGATCGATTCGAAGGGCAAGGCCACGGTCGCCTGGAGCGACGCCCGCAACGACACGCCGCTCGCCAAGCATTCGGTCGTCACCCTGCCCAACGGCATCAACCAGAAGGACTCCTTCATCGTCACGACCGAGGTGCATTACGACTACCAGCCGACCTTCGGCTATGTGCTGACCGGCAGCTTCGATCTGACCGACCAGTTCTATTTGCGGCCGAGGCTGAGCGCCGAAATCGACCGCGTGCCCTGACGGGTCTGCCGTCGGTCAGCGCGACGCAGTGTCCTGCTTCTTCACCAGGTCCATGACACCGGCATAGAGGGTGGGCTCCGGCGTGACGAAACCACCGCCGCCGAAGCCCAGCCGATCGATCGAATCGAGCGCCTCGGGATCCTCTGTGGCCATCGCCACGAGGGCCCGCGCCAGCAGTGACCTCAGCTCATGCGGGATGTCGGTGCGCACGACGTGCGGGCCAAAGGGGATCAGCCGCGACTGCCAGATGACCCGTACCTGGTTCATGTCGAGCTGGCCTTCGGCGACCATCCGGGTCAGCACCCCGAAATCGTAGCCGGTCGCCGCCGGGCCGGTGAGGCTCGACCAGCCGACCGCGACATCGACGTCGCCGCTCAACAGCGCGGTGATGGCGGCCGCGGGATCAGCGACGGTTGCGACACGCGCGAAATAGCCCTCCGGTACGATCCCCTCGGCGGCAAACGCCTGTTCCGGGACCAGCCGGCCGGCCACCGAATCTTCGCCGGCGAGCGCGATGCTCTTGCCGCGCGCGTCGGCCAGCGACGCGATGCCGCTGTCGGCCCGCGCCACGAGGATCGAGTGGAAGCCCAAAGCACCGTCGGCGGCGACCGGCGCGGCAATCGCTTCGACACATTGGCATTGCACGGCGGCGGTGGCATAGCTTGTCGCGCTGTAGATGGCGTACTGCACACGGCCGTTGATCTGGGCGTCGATCAGCGCTGCGTAGGTGCCGACCGGAACGAGCTCGACGGGAACGCCGGTGTGGTCCTGCAGGTAGACGCGAAACGGCTCCAGCGTCGCCAGTCGGTAGGCGGAATCGGGACCAGTGAGCACCCCGACCCGAAGCACCTTGAAAGTATCGCGCCAGTCGGCGGACGCGGAGACCGCGGCAGTGAGGACGAGAAAGAGCGACAGAGAGCCGGCGACAACGGCTCGCAAGGTAACCCGCATGGCAGTCGATCGGCTCCGTCCCGCATTGCGCCCGATTCGAAGCATCCTCGCATGAAGCGACCCCTGGCGGGAAGCCGGCAGGCGGTCAGGCGCTCTTCGAAAAGCTGAACAGCGTCGTCTGGCGATAGGTCTCGCCGGGCCTCAGAACCGCATTGGGGAAACCCGGATGGTTGGGCGCGTCCGGGAAGAGCTGCGGCTCGAAGCAGACGCCGGAGGAAACCCCGTAGCGGCGGCCGCCAAGGCCGGGCACCGGCACATTCATCGACTGGCCATCGTAGAACTGGACGCCCGGCTCAGTGGAGGCGATCACCACCTCGACGCCGTTCAGCGGCGAGCGGAGGCGGGCGACCGGTCGTGGCGCCGATACCGTCTGCCGGGCGACGACCATGTTGACGTCATAGAGGAAGCGCTCGCCGTCGACCTGACGCCGGATGGTCCGCAGCTGGCGGAAGTCGAACGGCGTGCCGGCGACCGAACGGATCTCGCCGGTCGGAATCTTGTCGTCGTCGACCGGGGTGTAGGCATCGGCGTGAATCTCCGCCTCGTGGTCGAGGATCTCGGGCGAGTCGTCGAGATTGAAGTAGGTGTGCTGGGCGAGATTGACGATGGTCGGCGCGTCGGTCGTCGCCTCGGCCTCGATCGTCAGCGTCGCCGGCGTCTCGATCGAGTAGCGGCAGGTGACCTCGACACGGCCGGGATAGCCCTGGTCGCCGTCGGGGCTGGTCAGACCGAGGGTGACGCTCCTGTCGTCATGAGCGACCAACCGCCAGGGGAGACCGCCGAAGCCGCCGGCGCCGCCGTGGAGGTGATTGCGACCGTTCTCGTTGAGCTGCAGCTGATAGGCGTGCCCATCGATCGTCAGGTGGCCACCGCCGATGCGATTGGCGAACCGGCCAACCAGCGCGCCGAAATGAGGGGAATGCTTGACGTAGCTGTCGAGGTCGTCAAAGCCGAGCACCAGCGGGTGATCGACGCCGGCGAGGCGGACATCGCGAATGACCGCGCCGAGCGTGATGACGCTGACGCTGAGATCGCCGCCGCCGATAGAGACTTCCTGGATTTCGCTGCCGTCCGGCAGCTCCCCGAACCGTGTCGCTGCCGCCATGACGGTGCGCCCTCCCCTGACCAGTCAATACATTCACCAACAAAAACCATCGGCATCCGGCCGACCGTCGCAGGCTCGCGACCCGGGCGACCGCTAGAGCGTCTGATTGTAGGCGCCGACCTGCGGATGCTCCTTCAAAGCCGTGTCGACCGCGTGGAACATCTGGTGCATGCGATCCTCCGAAACCGGGCTTTCGACCACCACCACCAGCTCCGGCTTGTTCGACGAGGCACGCACCAGCCCCCACGACCCGTCGTCGGCCACGACGCGGACGCCGTTGACGGTGACCAGGTCGGCGATGGCATGGCCGTCGATGGTCTCGCCGGCCTTCTGCATGGCGACGAAGCGGTCGCGCACCGCGTCGGCGACCGCGTATTTCACCTCGTCGTCGCAGTGGGCGGCCATGGTCGGCGAGCCCCAGGTCTTGGGCAATGCGCGCTTGAGATCGGCCATCGACTTGTCCGGGTTGCGGTCGAGCATGTCGAGGACGGCGATGGCGGAGACGAGGCCATCGTCATAGCCGCGGCCGATCGGCGGATTGAAAAAGTAGTGGCCGGATTTCTCGAAGCCGGCAAGGGCGCCGAGCTCGTGAACCCGGCGCTTGATGTAGGAATGGCCGGTCTTCCAGTAGTCGGCGGCGACGTCGTTGGCCTTGAGCACCGGATCGGTGGCGTAGAGCCCGGTCGACTTGACGTCGACGACAAAGGTGGAGCCGGGATGGAGCGCCGACAGATCGCGGGCGAGCATGACGCCGACCTTGTCGGCGAAGATCTCCTCGCCCTCGTTGTCGATGACCCCGCAGCGGTCGCCGTCGCCGTCGAAGCCGAGGCCGATGTCGGCGCCGGTCTCCTTCACCTTCGCCGAAATCGCATGGAGCATCTCCATGTCTTCGGGATTGGGGTTGTAGCGGGGGAAGGTGTAGTCGAGCTCGGTGTCCATCGGGATGAGGTCGACGCCGATCGCCTCCAGCACGCGCGGGACGAAGGCACCGGCCGTGCCGTTGCCGCAGGCGGCAACCGCCTTGATGCGCCGCTTCAGCTTCGGTCGCGAGGTGAGGTCGACGATATAGCGCTCGGCGAAGTCCTCCTCGAAGACGTAGGAGCCGCCGCCCTTCAGATCGAACGCGGCGTCGAGCACGATCTCCTTCAGCCGGCCGATCTCGTCAGGACCGAAGGTGATCGGCCGCTGCGAGCCCATCTTGACGCCGGTCCAGCCGTTCTCGTTGTGTGAGGCGGTGACCATGGCGACCGCCGGGACGTCGAGGGCGAACTGGCCGTAATAGGCCATCGGCGTCATCGCCATGCCGATATCGTAGACCCGGCAGCCGGACGCCATCAGGCCGGAGACCAGCGCCATCTTGATCGAGGACGAGTAGGCCCGGTAATCGTGGCCGGTGACGATTTCGCGCCTGACGTCCATCTCGCCGAGCAGCGTGCCGATGCCCATGCCGAGTGCGGTAACGCCCATCAGGTTGAGCTCCGGCAGCTTCTCCGAGCCGGGCACGCCGTACCACCAACGGGCGTCGTACTCGCGGAAGCCGGTCGGCTTGACGAGCGGCGACATTTCGAAAGCGAGGGTGTTGGGACGAAGGTCGGGGACGGGCTTCGGAAACATGGGCTTCTTTACCTCGGAGGCGCGCTCCGGGGTCATAACAGAGCGCCCCGGTTCGGGAAAGGCTGCTCACTCATAGAGAACGAGCTCAGGACCGGAGAGCTCGAACTTCGACAGCCGGCCGAGGAAGCTCATGCCGAGGAGGTCGACCTGCAGGAGGCCGTCGGGAACCACCACGGCGGCGACGTTGCGCACGCGGATGCCGCCCACCTTCACCTCGTCAAGGGTGACCGGCGCCGCGGCGACGATGCCGTTGGCCGTGGAGATCGGGGCGGTGAAAGCGCTCCGTGCCGGATTGATGCCAAGCCGGCGGGTGCTCTCGATTCTCAGCGCCACGGTGGTGGCACCGGTGTCGACCATTGCCTTGATGTTACGGCCGTTGACCGATGCCTCGACGAGGAAGTGACCAAGCCGATCCGCCTCGAGGATCATGCGGCGGCTGTTGTGGGGCTCGCGCGGCGAAGGCGGCGCCTCACGCGCGGTCGTCACCTGCGATGGCGGCGCGCCGTGGTTCTCCCAGAGCGCGCTCAAGATGCCGGGGGCGAGCTTGGGAATGCTCACCGCCAGGGCGACAATCGCCACCGCGAAGCCAAGAATTCGGAGGGGCAACGATCGACATGGTCCCTTTTGCGATGCGCGGGCGGGCGAGCCCGCGCCGGCCACCATCGCCGCCAATCCCTAATGCGGGACCAAGGCAGAGCGGCCGAGGCCGCCTCGTTTGCCGTCGGGGTTAACAAAGCCTCAACAGCCTTATGCCGGCGGAAATCAGAGCCAGCCGCCGTCGAACACGACGCTCTGGTTGGTGCAGGCGGAAGCGTCGTCGGAGGCATAGAACAGGACGGCACGGGCAATCTCCGCCGGGTCGAGGGTCCGCTGCAGGCACTGATCCTTCATCAGCTGCTCGATCGCCTCAGGCGTCACCCACAGCTCCTTCTGCCGCTTAGTCATGATCCAGCCCGGCGCGATGGAATTGATGCGGATGTTGTGCTGGCCGAGCTCGTGGGCGAGGCCGCGGGTGATCCCGACGACCCCGGCCTTTGCCGCGGCATAGACCGGCAGGCCGCCATAGGCGACCATCCACGAGGTCGACCCCATGTTGACGATCGAGCCGTTCCGCGCCTTTTTCATGTCGCCGACGACGGCCTGGATGGTGAAGAGCTGGTGCTTGAGGTTCACCTTGATGCGGTCGTCGAAATACTCCGAGGTGACCTCTTCCAGCTTGTGGCGCTCGTCATGCGCGGCGTTGTTGACGAGAACCGTGATCGGGCCGAGCGCCTTTCGGACCGACTTGATCGCCTGCTGCAGGGCCGGGATGTCGGTGAGGTCGCAGTGCTCGAAACGGACCACCTGGCGCTTGCGCTTCAGCCGGGTGACCAGCGCCTTCGACTCCTTCTCCTTGATGTCGATGAAGCCGACCTTCGAGCCTTGCGCGGCAAAGTGCTCGACGATGGATTCGCCGATGCCGCTGCCGCCGCCGGTGACCAGGACGGTGCGGCCCTTGAGGCTCGGATAGATGGCGCCGTGTTTCATTCTCTCCCTCCCCGATATCCGCCCGCCGGCCGACCGCGGGCCGCGGTTTCGCACCCTCAGCTCAAGACCCCGAAGCTTTTTCACGGGTGATTCGATGGAAAGTCGCGTATAGCATTTCCTAACCTGAAACGTCCCATAACCAAGCGGTCGGTCCGAACGGGGGTAGTCGACCATGCGCCACACGAGTCTTGCGGCACTGCTTGCGGCCAGTCTCATGACCGGAATCGCCGGGGCGGGCGGCAGCGCGCTTGCCGGCGACAGCAACAGCCAATACGTCCTCAGCCTTGGGGTCGGCGGCATGGCGAAGCCGACATATCCGGGCGCCGACAGCTATATCTTCGTTCCCTATCCGATCGTGGAAGTGGGCCGCTTCTACCTGCCGATCCTCGGCCAGAGCGAAGCCAAGAAGCAGGGCTTCTTCTTCTATCCCTCGTTCAGCCTGAACGGCGAGCGGAAGCCCTCCGACGATCCGAGCCTGAAGGGCACCAAGAAGATTCCGACGGTGCTGGAAGCCGGCGCCGGGATCGGCTACCGGACCGACTGGCTGCGCGGCTTCGTCGCCGTGCGGCAGGCCTTCAACGGCGTGGATGGCCAGGTCGGCGACATCGGACTGGACTTCCAGATGCCGGTGTCGCCGCGTGTCACCGTCGCGGTGGGCCCGCGCGCCAGCGTCGCGTCGAAGAACTACATGGAAACCTATTTCGGCGTTACCGGCAAGGAAGCGTCCAAGGGGCCGCTGACCAAATACCGGCCGGACGCCGGATTCGAGTCGGTCGGCGTCGCGGCTCACCTGACCTACGCCCTCACCGACCGTACCGACCTGGAACTGAAGGCCGGCTGGAACCGCCTCGTCGGCCAGGCGGCCGACAGCCCGATCGTCAAGGCGGGAAGCCGAGACCAGTGGATGGTCGGCATCGGCATCAGCCACCAGTTCGCCTTCGACCTGTTCCGCTGAGAGGGGCCCGTCGACCGTTCGCGCGTCCTTCGGGCCCGGCTTCGCCCGGCACCTCAGGATAACGCCGGGGTTTGGCTTCGCAGGCGAAGCAATCGCCTGCCCGCTCACGATGAACACCAACTTCCTCATCCTCGGGAGCGAGGGCGACGGCCCGAGCCTCGAAGGACACACCAGTGCAAAACGAATCAGCGGCTGGGTTTCGCGGTCTACCAGACGCCCGGAACGAGCCGGTAGCGGACGCGTGCCGCGTAGTCGCGGTAGCCTGCCAGTTCTTCGACCAGCATGCGGTCCTCGAGGGCCGTCCGCACGATGAGAACGATCATCGCCAACACCGCCGGCAGGCATGCCCACCACGAGAGGAGCATTAACGCCGTGCCGAAATTGAAGCCGACGATGGTCGCGGCGTAGCCGGGATGGCGGAGATAGGCATACGGGCCTGATTGAACGACCGCATGGCCGCGGTCGGACTGGATGCGCGCCGTCTTCTCGAAGTTGCGGTTCACTACCATGCACCAGGTGAGCACCGCCTGGCTTGCGGCGTAGAGCACCGCGCCCGCCGGCCACAGCCACGGGGTCGTCGCCGACCAGAAGTAGCGCCCGCCGTCCAGCGCTCCGACGACCAGGATCGCCAAGTACAAGACGCCGAAAAGCGACAAGCAGACAATGTCCCACGTCTTGGTGCCCTTGCCGATGGTGCCGCGCTGGCGGAGCAACTCCGGGTTCGTGCGCCACACCACGAGATCGCTGACGACCGCGCCGGCGGCGAGAACGATCAGGCAGCCCCAGCCGGCCAGCCAATCCCATCGTCCGGCGAGAGCGAAGAAGCCCCAGACGAACAGGGGGACGAGAACGCCGATCGCAACGAGTCGTGCGAGGCTCACCCGGGCCTCCGTGATGGGCGAGAGCCGACCGAGCGCGATCCGTCGGCGGCGAGCCCTTCGGCCTGTTTACTTCGTGCCGTAGAGCCGGTCGCCGGCGTCGCCAAGGCCGGGGACGATATAGCCGTGGTCGTTGAGATACTCGTCGATCGCCGCGGTGTAGATCGGGATGCCCGGCTGGGCGCGCTGCAGCCGCTCGATGCCTTCCGGCGCAGCCAGCAGGCAGACGAAACGGATGTCCTTCGCCCCGCGATCCTTGAGCTTCTGGATGGCGGCGCTCGCCGAATTGGCGGTGGCGAGCATCGGATCGACGACGATCACCAGCCGGTCGGCGACATCCTCCGGTGCCTTGAAATAGTATTCGTGCGGCTCGAGCGTGTCGGGGTCGCGATAAATGCCGATATGGGCGACGCGGGCCGACGGCACGAGGTCGAGCATGCCTTCCAAGAGGCCGTTGCCGGCACGCAGGATCGAGGCGAAGACCGGCTTCTTGCCTTCGAGGATCGGCGCGTCCATTGGCGCGAGCGGCGTCTCGATCCGCATGGTGGTCAGCTTGAGATCGCGGGTCACCTCATAGGTGAGGAGGAGGGCGATCTCGCGCAACAGCTGGCGGAAGCTCGCCGTCGAGGTGGTCTTGTCCCGCATCAGCGTCAGCTTGTGCTGCACCAGCGGGTGGTCGACGACGGTGACGCCTTCCATGACTCGAAATCCCCATCCCGGTTGTCGTGCGAGCACTCATAACCCCGTAAGGTCGGCGACGCCAAGCGAGACCCACCGCGCGTCCGGGGTTTTCCCTGTCGATGCGCCCTACGGTTCGGCGAGACCGTCGCGGGCGACCAGACGGCGAGCGACCGCGGCCCCGGAGGTGAGGGCGCCCTCCATGTATCCAACGAACTTGTAGCAGGCATGTTCGCCGGCGAAATGAAGCCGGCCGAGTCCCGATTGAAGCACGGGACCGACGGTGGTCACCTGGCCGGGCGCCGGAAACGAATAGCTGGCTTCGGTCCATGGCGTTGCCGGCCAATCCATGAAACGGCTCCTGACGAAAGCAGCAGCCAGTCCGGGGTAACGCTGGGCGAGGATTTCCGCGTAGGCGGCGTCGCGTTTGGCAGCCGGGATGGCGCGCATGGCGTCCGATTCCGGTCCGCCCGAATAGGCGACCATGCCGGCCGGAGCGTCGCCCGGCTGGCCGGCGGTCGATTCCCACGTGTTCTGGACGTCGCCGTTGCTGAAGGAAAACGCACCGCGATCGCCCGCCAGCCAGAAGCGGTCCTTCAGCCACATGAGGTACTTGATGTTGCTGCCCATTTGCGGTGCGAGAAACGCCGGCAGGGCGGGGTCGAAGCGGATCGCGTTCCAGACTGACGGCGGCGCTGTCAGGATGACGTCGTCGGCGCTGAGGCTTCGGCCGTCGACGAGCGTTACGACGACCCCGCGCGCAGCGATGTTCACCTCACGCACCGGCGCATTCAGGCGGATTCGCTCCGAACCGATGGCATCGGCGAACCGCAGCGCGAGCTGCTGGTTGCCGCCGTTGCAGTGATAGACCTCCGTCTCTGTCCAGTACCTGGCGAGGCCGCCGCCTTTCACCATCGTCAGCAGTCCGAGCCAGCTCAGACGGTCGAGCGCCACGCCGTTGTTGGAAACGAACTCCGCGTCGATGGCGTCCTTCGCCATCTGCGATGCGTCGATTCCGGCGAGCCAATCGGCAACGCTGATGGCGTCCAGTCGCGCAGCGTCCGGCACCGTCCACGGCGCGTCTTCATCGACAACGGCCTCGGCCGCCCGGCTGATCAGCCGGTGAATGGCATCCATCTCTTCGAAGAGACGCTCCGCCTCGGCGTTGGCGAGCACCCTGCCGTCGAACACCACAGGCACCTCGGCGTCGGTCTTGGGAACGTCGAGAAATTCCAGGCCGAACCGCGCAGCGTAAGCCGCCCATGCCGGATGGTTGCTGCCGATCAGCTCGCCACCGCCCTCGATAAAGCGGTCCGGAACGAAATCGTAGAAAGTGACCACCCGTCCGCTGACCCGGCCGCGGGCCTCCAGAATCGTTACATCGTACCCTGCTGCCAGAAGCTCGTAGGCCGCGGCCAGGCCGGAAAAGCCGGCGCCGATCACGACGACCGACTTGCCGGCTTTGGGTGTGCCCTGGGTAGCGCCGCGACGGGTGCTGAGAAGGAGCGCGGTGCCGGCCGCCAGCGAGGCGCGGAAAAACTCGCGTCGCGTCAGCCCGTCGACCGGCTTTGCGTAGCGGGCCCGGAGCCGGGCGTAGAGCGAACCAAGCATGGGAAACCTCGCGGGTCCGTTTCCTCCATCATGTCAGAAAACCGACGGTAGCGCCGGTGAATCGCGGCACGCTGTCCATAATGTCGGGATCGCCAACGTCTCGTGGAGGGGTATCCCTCCGCCGACCGGTCTCTTATTGTCGCGGCTCGTCGATTCCGGTTGGCCCATGACACGCGCCGTTCTGCTTGTCCTCGATTCCGTCGGCATCGGCGGCGCCGAAGACGCCGCTGACTTCGGCGATGCCGGGGCCAATACGGTGGGCCATATCGCCGAGGCGTGCGCGGCGGGGGAAGGCGACCGCAACGGCCTGCGCTCCGGTCCGCTGCAGCTTCCCAATCTCGACCGGCTGGGACTCGGCCGGGCCTGCGCGGCCTCGATCGGGACGGCGCTGCCGCCGCTCGGCTCCAGCGGCGAGCCGGAGGGCCGCTGGGGCTACGGGGTCGAGGTATCGAAGGGCAAGGATACACCGTCCGGGCACTGGGAGATCGCCGGCGTCCCGGTCCCTTTCGTATGGGGCTACTTCCCCGACACGGTCCCCGCCTTTCCGGCGGAGCTCACCGAGGCGCTGATCCGCGAGGCGAACCTGCCTGGCATCCTCGGCAACAAGCACGCCTCGGGCACGGTGATCCTCGCCGAATTGGGCGAGGAGCATCTGAGGACCGGCAAGCCGATCTGCTACACCTCGGCCGATTCGGTGTTCCAGATCGCGGCGCACCAGACCGCCTTCGGCCTCGACCGGCTCTATGACGTGTGCCTGACCGCCCGGCGGCTCTGCGATCCGCTCAACATCGGCCGGGTGATCGCCCGGCCCTTCGTCGGCCACGACAAGAGCGACTTCAAGCGCACCGCCAACCGGCGCGACTATGCGGTGCCGCCACCGGAGCCGACGCTCTGCGACCGGGTGGCCGCGGCCGGCCATCGCGTCATCGGCATCGGCAAGATCGGCGACATCTTCGCCCATCGCGGCATCAGCGAGGTGGTCAAGGGACCGGACGACATGGCGCTGTTCGACGCCATGCTGGCAGCCCTCGACCGGGCGGACGACGGCGACCTCGTCTTCGCCAATCTCGTCGACTTCGACACGCTCTACGGCCATCGCCGCGACGTCCCCGGCTACGCGGCAGCGCTGGAGGCGGTCGACCGGCGGGTGCCGGAGCTGGAGGCCATGCTGCGTGCCGGTGACCTGGCGGTGATCACCGCCGACCACGGCAACGATCCGACCTGGCGGGGCACGGACCACACCCGCGAGCACGTGCCGATCCTGGCCTTCGGACCGGGCATCGGCGCAGGACCGGTTGGCCGGCGGGAGACCTTCGCCGACATCGGCGAGACGGTCGCAGCGCACCTCGGCCTGGCGCCCGGACGCCACGGGAGTTGCTTCCTGTGATTCCGCCGGTGCCGAAGGCGGAGCTCCACTGTCACATCGAAGGGGCGGCGACGCCGGCGCTGGTCCGCCGCCTCGCCGAGCGCCACGGCATCGACCTCACCGGACTGTTCGACGCCGAGGGCAACTACGCCTGGCACGATTTTGCCAGCTTCCTGGTCGCCTACGGCCGGGCGTCCGCTGTCTTCCGGACCCGGGACGACTTTCGCACCCTCGCATTCGACCATTTCACCTCGATCGCGGCGGAGGAGGCGATCTACGGCGAGATCTTCATCGCTCCCGACATCGCCGAGGCGAACGGCACTTCCTACGACGACTATATCGGCGGCCTTGACGCAGGGATCGCGGCAGCCGAGGCGGCGACCGGCATCGTCGGCCGGATGATCGTCACCGCGATCCGCCATCTCGGCCCGCAACGGGTGCGGGCGATGGCGGAGAGGGTGGCGGCGAGCCGCCACTCACGAATCACCGGCTTCGGCATCGCCGGCGACGAGACAATGCACCACCCGCGCGATTTCGCCGACGCCTTCCGGATCGTGCGCGAGGCGGGCCTCGGGCTGACGGCCCACGCCGGCGAGCTCGCCGGCCCCGAGAGCGTGCGGGCGGCGCTCGATCATTTCGGCGTCGGGCGGATCGGCCACGGCGTGCGCGCCATCGAGGATCCGGCGCTGGTCAAGCGTCTGGCCACAGAAGGAATCGTGCTCGAGCTTTGCCCGAGCTCCAACGTCGCGCTCAGGCTCTACCCCGACATTGCTCACCACCCGTTCCGCCGGCTGATGGAGGCAGGTGTGCGGGTAACGATCAACTCCGACGACCCGCCCTATTTCCGCACCTCGCTCGGCGGCGAGTACGCCAGGCTCGCGACCGCGCAACACCTTGATGCCGCGTCACTCATCCAAGCGACGCGGACGGCGATCGAGGTGGCGTTCGTCGACGAGGCGACGCGGGCGAGGTTGCTGGCGAAGGTCGACAGCGCGGTGACGCCGGCCTCCGGCGTCGCGCAAGGCTGAGCGCGGCGGTTTTCACCACAAGCCAACCGACTGATTTTCCTTCGAATTCTCGAGCGACCAAGCGCCGGCTGTGACCGGCTTCACTCCGACCCCCCTGGTTTGTGACCGCCATCACTGCCGCCGAACCGGTCTCGACGCATATTCGTTTCATCGAACGACGCGGGACCAAACAGCCCGCAGAGATCAAAGGGGAAAGACCATGAAGACCTTCGCCAAGATCATCGCCGCCGCCGCCTTCGCAGCCGCCGCCATCGGCTTCGCAACCCCCAGCCAGGCCGGCATCTTCTCGATCTTCCAGCCGAAGCCGAAGGTCGTCGCCACCGTCTCGATCTCGCAGCAGAAGCTCTTCCTCAACGTCACCGACAACCGCGGCCACACCAGCCGCTACGTCTGGGACGTCTCCACCGGCCGCGCCGGCTACGACACCCCGAAGGGCGAGTATCGGCCGACCTGGCTCGATGCCGATCACAAGTCGGCCCAGTACGACGACGCCCCGATGCCCTATTCGGTGTTCTTCGTCGGCGGCGTCGCCATCCACGGCACCACCGCCGTCTCCAAGCTCGGCCAGCCGGCCTCGCATGGCTGCGTCCGCCTCGAGACCGAGAACGCGGCGGCCTTCTTCCAGCTGGTCGACGCCTACGGCAAGTGGAACACCAGGATCATCGTCACGGACTGAGCGAGCTCCCCCCTCGTGTGACGCCGGTCCCCAACCCCAAGCCACCCCCACTCGGCGTCTCTCAGTCCTCATACCGCCGCCGCCCGGCTTCCCCTCCGGGCGGCGGTCGGTTTTCGGGGGGTAGGCGAGGCTAGAAGGCTATTCGGCGGCGTCGAGATGCGGGCGGAACCGGGGCTCCGGAATCGGAAGTCCTCGCTCTTTTGCGACATTGAGCCACGCTTCCATCGCCACCTGAAGCTCCGCCACCGCCTGCTCGGGCGTGTCACCGTGGGCCGCACAGGACTTCAGGTCCGGCGCATCGGCAATCCAGGCGTCATCGTCATCCGACCAGAAAACGACAATCGCGTAGCGGGTGTCCATGCTCAGGCATCCAGAAGGTGGAACTCCAATATCATATCGCGAAGTTGGTTGAGCTGATACCGCTTCGCTTGGTTTCCCTTCGGCTGGATGCTCAAGGGCCGAGGAATCCGCGGGTGCACATAGATGTGGTGACTTCCCTTCGTACGATCGAATGAGAATCCCAGTCTTTTGAGCAGCGCTTGCAGCTCGCGAAAAGTGACGATTCCGCGCCGATCAAGCACACGCGCAAGAACGGCATCCTGAGTTCTCTTTGCCATGACGATTGAATCCTGAGCGAATCTTCATATCAGAGGACGATAAAGTCCTCAGCTAGTGATTTGCCCATCGGACGAGCCCAAATTCGTTCAAACACCCGTATTCCACCTTCGTCCACAGCGCGTCCACAGCCGGTGGCACACGCCGCCCCGTCACAGCGGCGCTCATCCGGGCGACGCGGACGGCGATCGAGGTGGCGTTCGTCGACGAGGCGACGCGGGCGAGGTTGCTGGCGAAGGTCGACAGCGCGGTGACGCCGGCCTCCGGCGTCGCGCAAGGCTGAGCGCGGCGGTTTTCACCACAAGCCAACCGACTGATTTTCCTTCGAATTCTCGAGCGACCAAGCGCCGGCTGTGACCGGCTTCACTCCGACCCCCCTGGTTTGTGACCGCCATCACTGCCGCCGAACCGGTCTCGACGCATATTCGTTTCATCGAACGACGCGGGACCAAACAGCCCGCAGAGATCAAAGGGGAAAGACCATGAAGACCTTCGCCAAGATCATCGCCGCCGCCGCCTTCGCAGCCGCCGCCATCGGCTTCGCAACCCCCAGCCAGGCCGGCATCTTCTCGATCTTCCAGCCGAAGCCGAAGGTCGTCGCCACCGTCTCGATCTCGCAGCAGAAGCTCTTCCTCAACGTCACCGACAACCGCGGCCACACCAGCCGCTACGTCTGGGACGTCTCCACCGGCCGCGCCGGCTACGACACCCCGAAGGGCGAGTATCGGCCGACCTGGCTCGATGCCGATCACAAGTCGGCCCAGTACGACGACGCCCCGATGCCCTATTCGGTGTTCTTCGTCGGCGGCGTCGCCATCCACGGCACCACCGCCGTCTCCAAGCTCGGCCAGCCGGCCTCGCATGGCTGCGTCCGCCTCGAGACCGAGAACGCGGCGGCCTTCTTCCAGCTGGTCGACGCCTACGGCAAGTGGAACACCAGGATCATCGTCACGGACTGAGCGAGCTCCCCCCTCGTGTGACGCCGGTCCCCAACCCCAAGCCACCCCCACTCGGCGTCTCTCAGTCCTCATACCGCCGCCGCCCGGCTTCCCCTCCGGGCGGCGGTCGGTTTTTGGGGCCAAGGCAAACCCGCGGCGTCAATGGGGCGCGATCCGCGCCAGCACCGCCGGCGATGGCTCGGCGGCTTCCTCGCCGACCCGGTAGGCCTTGCGCAGCGATGCCCCGGCGCGGGCAGCGTGGGCCTCGTTGCGGGCATGGACCATGGCGAGCGGCGCATCGTCGCCGACCTTCGCGCCGAGCCCGGCAAGGCGGGTGAAGCCGACCGTGTGATCGATGGCATCCTCCACGCGCATGCGGCCACCGCCGAGCTCGATCACCGCGACGCCGATCGCGCGGGTGTCGATGCCTCTCACCGTCCCCGGCCGCTCGGCGGTCACCGGCCGCACGACCGGCGCCGCCTTGAGATGACTTGCCGGCTTCTCGACGAAGTCCGACGGGCCGCCGAGCGCCGCCACCATGCGGCCGAACATCTCGGCTGCACGGCCCGAAGCATAGGCGTACTCGATTCGTGCCCGGCCCTCCGCGGCGTCGGCGGCGAGCCCGCCCAGCGCCAGCAACTCGGCGCCAAGCGCGACGGTGACCTCGTAGAGGCGGGGGTCGCGATGGCGGCCGGTGAGGAAGTCAACCGCGTTCAGGACCTCGACGGCATTGCCGGCGGCCGAGGCCAGCGGCTCGTCCATGCCGGTGATCAGCGCGCCGGTCTTCAGGCCCGCGCCGTTGGCGACGGCGACGAGGCTCTCGGCGAGCTCGTTTGCCGCCTGGCGGGAGGCCATGAGGGCACCGCTGCCGGTCTTGACGTCGAGGACGAGGGCGTCGAGGCCGGCGGCAAGCTTCTTCGACAGGATCGAGGCGGTGATCAGCGGCACCGATTCCACCGTCGCCGTCACGTCGCGGATGGCGTAGAAGCGCTTGTCGGCCGGAGCGAGATCGGCCGTCTGGCCGATGATGGCACAGCCGACCTCCTCCACTACCTTCCGGAAGGTCTCGATGTCAGGCTGGGTCTTGTAGCCCGGAATCGCGTCGAGCTTGTCGAGGGTGCCGCCGGTATGGCCGAGGCCGCGGCCGGAGATCATCGGCACGAAGCCGCCGCAGGCGGCGACGGCCGGCGCCAGCATCAGCGAGACATTGTCGCCGACACCGCCGGTCGAGTGCTTGTCGAGCACGGGGCCTTCCAGCCCGGTCCAGTCGAGGACGGCGCCGGAGTCGCGCATGGCGAGCGTCAGCGCCACCGACTCCTCCCGGCTCATGCCACGGAAGAAGACCGCCATCGCAAAGGCAGCGACCTGCCCCTCGGTGACCGCGCCGTGGGTCAGCCCCTCGACGAGGAAGGCGATCTCGGCCGGATCGACCGGCTGGCCCTGGCGCTTCTTGCGGATGATCTCCTGGGGCAGCATCAGGTCAGCCCTGCCCGCGGTCGCGCAGGAAGCGGCGAAGGATGCGCTGCAGCTTGGCGGCCCCGACCGGGGCGAGCCGCTTGGTCTCCTCATGGGAAAGCTCGGCGCCGGTCATGCCGGCGGCGAGGTTGGTGATGGTCGAGATCGCCGCGACACGAAGCCCGAAGAAGCGGGCGAGGATGACCTCCGGCACCGTCGACATGCCGACCGCGTCAGCGCCGGCGATGCGGGCGAAGCGGATTTCGGCCGGCGTCTCGAAGGAGGGACCCGAGAACCACATATAGACGCCTGTCGCGAGCGCGATGGCCTCGGCTTCGGCGGCTGCGATCAGCGCCTCCCTGAGATGCGCGTCATAAGCGCCGGTCATGCCGACGAAGCGCGCGTCGCTCGGCTCGCCGATCAGCGGGTTGACCCCGGTGAAGGCGATGTGGTCGGTGATCAGCATCAGCTCGCCCGGCCCGACCTCGCTGCGCAGCGACCCGGCCGCATTGGTGAGGATCAGCGTGTCGCAGCCGAGCGCCTTCAGCGTCGCGATGGGCCCGCGCATCGCCGCCGGGTTGCCGCTCTCGTAGAAATGCGAACGCCCGGCGAGCACCGCGACGGCGACGCCCTCGAGCCACCCGGCGACCACCTCGCCGCGATGGGACGAGACGCCGGACGGCGGAAAGCCGGGAAGCCCGGCATAGGGGAGGCGGACGGCATCGCTCACCGCATCGGCGAGGTCGCCGAGGCCGGAGCCGAGGATCAGGCCCACGGAGTAGGGCAGGTCGTTGCCGGCGCGGATGGCAGAGGCGGCGGACGCGGCCTGGTCGTCGGTCATGACCCGTTGCCCATCTTGAAACCGGACGGCAGCAGGTCGCCGAGGCGGCAGGTCCTGCTCTTGCCGCCGTCGGGATCGGTGAGGTGGACGAGGGTGTCCGCGGTGCCGAACTCGGCCAGCCGCTGCCGGCAGCCGCCGCAGGGCGTCACCAACCGCCCGTCGATCGGCTCGGCCACCACCACGACCTCGGCGATGCGCCGGTCGTCCTCGGTCTCGCCGGCAACGACCATCCCTGCGATCGCCGACGTCTCGGCGCACCATCCCTCGGGAAAGGCCGCGTTTTCGACGTTGCAGCCGGCATAAATCGCCCCACTCGCGGTCCTGAGCGCCACGCCGACCGGGAAATGCGAATAAGGCGCGTGGGCACGGTCACGGGCCGCCTTGGCAACGTCGAACAATGTGCGGTCCATGATCCCGTAGTCGAGTCCCTTGACGATCCCGGCCATGTCCGCTCACCTGAGCGGCCGGCCCAAACGCGACGGCGACACGCCGATGGCGCGAGCATGCCAACCTTGGCCGGCGACCGCGACATTCTTTTTCCATTTGGTGAAAGAATCCGCATGAAAATGACGGCGGCTCGTGCAAATCTAGCGGCCATGGGGCTTGTGGACTTCGGAGCCGCCAGCCTTTCGATGGGCCAAACCCGGCCCGAAGCAATATGTAGATACGCGATAAGGATCGGGACAGCGTCGGCCCAAGGTTGCAGACAACATTGCGGCCGACAGAGTCGCCCGGGCGGTCACCGGGGTGTCTTCCTGAACATGGAGGGAGAATTGAAAAACAGAGTAGCGACTACCGTAATCGCCGCAGCATTCGCGACGGCGGCACTGACCGGCGCGATGTCGACCTCAGCCTTCGCCTTCACCGCCTGCCAGGTCACCGATACCGGCGGTGTCGACGACAAGAGCTTCAATCAGACGGCCTGGAAGGGCGTGCAGGACGCGGAGAAGGATCTCGGCGTCTCGGGCAAGCTGCTCGAATCGAAGACCGAGACGGACTATGTGCCGAACATCAACTCGTTCCTGGCCGACGACTGCGACATCATCATCACCGTTGGCTTCCTGCTCGGCGACGCGACCAAGGCCGCGGCCGACGCCAATCCCGACCAGAGGTTCTCGATCATCGACTTCGCCTACGATCCGACGATCCCCAACGTACTCGGCCAAGTCTACGCCACCGACGAAGCGGCGTTCCTCGCCGGCTATCTCGCCGCCGGCGTCTCCAAGACCGGCACGGTCGGCACCTTCGGCGGCATCAACATTCCGCCGGTGACGATCTTCATGGACGGCTTCGCCCACGGCGTCGCCTACTACAACGAGAAGAAGGGCACCAACGTGCAGGTGCTCGGCTGGGATCCCGACACCAAGGAAGGCCTATTCACCAACAACTTCGAATCGTTGTCGGACGGTCGCGACTTCGCCAAGAACCTCTTTGACGAAGGCGCCGACATCGTGCTGCCTGTCGCCGGTCCCGTCGGCCTTGGCTCCGCCGCACTCGCCGCCGAACTCGGCGCCGACAAGCTGAAGATCATCGGTGTCGACGTCGACTGGTACATCACATCTCCAGAGAACGCCGGCGTCTATCTCACATCGATTGAGAAGAAGATGGACATCACGACCGAGCAGGTGATCAAGATGGCCATGGACGGTACGTTCGAGGGCGGGGCTCTCCTCGGCACATTGGCCAACGACGGCGTGGGGCTGGCGCCATTCCACGACCTAGATGCGGCGGTTCCGGCCGACCTCAAGGCCGAGATCGAGACGCTCAAGCAGAGCATCATCGACGGCTCCGTCTCCGTCAAGGGCAAGGCGATGTAGTCCCGTCGGAACGGCGGAACGAAGCAATCCCGCTGCGTCTCCCTGCGGCGCGGCGGGCCTTGGCCATCGGGGGCGCGGGCGAGCCTTGGATATCGAGCTGCGCGGCATTACCAAGCGCTTCGGCGAGGTGGTCGCAAATTCAGACGTCAACCTGAAGCTCCGCGGTGGGGAAATACTCGGTCTCCTCGGCGAGAACGGCGCCGGCAAGACCACCTTGATGAACATCCTGAGCGGGCTCTACCGTGCCGACGAGGGCGAAATCCTCATCGACGGCACGCCGGTCCGCTTCCGCGACGCCAAGGACGCCATCCGCGCCGGCATCGGCATGGTGCACCAGCATTTCATGCTGGTGCCGGTGTTCACCGTCGCCGAGAACGTCGTGCTCGGCGTCGAGCCGACCGGCGCCCTCGACCACCTCGACCTCAGACAGGCACGTGAGCAGGTCCGGTCGATCAGCAGCGAACATGGACTCGAGGTCGATCCCGACGCCATCATCGAGGAGATCCCGGTCGGCATCCAACAGCGAGTGGAGATCATCAAGGTCCTATTCCGCTCGGCAAATGTGCTGATCTTCGACGAGCCGACTTCGGTGCTGACGCCGCAGGAGGTCACCGAGTTCTTCGAAATCGCGCGCTCGCTCCGCGACGCCGGCAAAGCGCTGGTCTTCATCACCCACAAGCTGCACGAAGTGATCGAAGTGGCCGATCGCATCAATGTGCTGAGGGCCGGCAGGATCGTCGGCGAGCGCGATCCCAAGGCCGCGACCGACGCCGAGCTGGCGGAGATGATGGTTGGACGCCACGTCCACTTCGAAGTCGAGAAGAAGCCATTCAGTCCGGGCCGCCCGCTGCTCGAGGTCTCGAGGCTGCAGGTGATCAACGAACGCCAGGAACTCGCTGTCAAAGGTATCGACCTCACAGTCCGCGCCGGCGAGGTGGTCGGCATCGCCGGCGTGCAGGGCAACGGCCAGACCATGCTGGTCGAGGCGTTGACGGGCCTACGGCGGCCGGCCGCCGGCTCGGTCTCTTTCCTCGGCACCGACATCACCCATGCATCGGCGCGCGAGCGTCATCGGCTCGGCATGGCCCATATCCCCGAAGACCGCCATCGCTCCGGCATGATCGCCGAGTTCAATATCGCCGAGAACATGATTCTCGACTGCTACTACGAGAAGCGCTTCTCTTCGGGGCTCACCCTGCACTGGCCGGACGTGTTCACCACAGCGGCCCGCAACGTCACCGATTTCGACGTCCGCACGCCCTCGATCTTCGCCCTCGCCGACCATCTTTCCGGGGGCAACCAGCAGAAGATGGTGGTCGCCCGCGAGCTGGCCCGGGAGATCAGGCTGCTGATCGCCGCGCAGGCGACCCGCGGCCTCGACGTCGGCTCGATCGAATACATCCACAAGCGCATCATCGACGCGCGGGATGCCGGCGTCGGGGTGCTCGTCGTGTCGACCGAGCTCGACGAGATCCTTGCCCTGTCGGACCGCATCCTCGTCATGTTCCGCGGGCGCGTGGTCGGCGAATTCGAAGCCGGCAAGGCGGACGTGGCTGAGATCGGCCTCGCCATGGCGGGAGTGGCGCAGTGAGCCGGACCGAGAACCGGGAAACCGTCGGCGACGCCATCTTGCGGCGCGTCGTGGTGACGCGCTTCGACGTCGAGCAGATCGTGCTGGTGCCGGTGATCGCCGTCGTGATGGCGCTGATCCTCGGCGGCGTCATCATGCTGGCGACCGGCGTCTCGTTCACCGCGATCGGCGATAGCTATGTGGCACTGTTCAGCGGGTCGGTCGGATCGCTCTATGCGGTCTCCGAAACGCTGACCGCCGCGGCGCCGCTCACCCTGGCCGGGCTCGGCCTCGCGCTCGGCTTCCGGGCGGGCTTGTTCAACATCGGCGCCGAAGGCCAGGTGCTGATCGGCGGCATGGCGGCGGTGATCGTCGGCTTCTCCTTCGAGGGGATGCCGGCGATCATTCACGTGCCCCTGGCGCTTCTCGCCGGGGCGCTGGCCGGGGCGGCGTGGGCCTCCATCGCCGGTTGGCTGAGGGCGGCGACCGGCGCCCACGAAGTCATCACGACGATCATGCTCAACCTGATCTCGTACCGGCTGGTCGACTACCTGCTGCGCAACCCGCCAATACAGAGACCAGGGCGCACCGACCCGATCTCCAAATCAGTGCTGCCGAGCGCCGAACTGCCGCATCTCCTTGACTGGATCGACCCGTCGCTGAGGGTCCATGCCGGCATCCTGCTGGCGCTTGCCGCGGTCGCCTTGGTCTACTGGCTCCTGTTCAACACGACGCTCGGCTTCGAATTCCGGGCGAGCGGTCACAATCCGGACGCGGCGCGCTATGCCGGCATGCGGTCCGGGTTGATCATCGTCGCGGTGATGGCGCTGGCTGGGGCGCTCGCCGGCCTCGCCGGCGCCAACCAGGTGCTCGGCGTGCTCGGGCGCGCCTCGCCGAACTTCTCAGGCGGCATCGGCTTCGACGCCATTGCCGTGGCGCTGCTCGGGCGCTCCCACCCGGTGGGGGTGCTGCTCGCCGGCCTCCTGTTCGGCGCCCTCCAGGCCGGCGGCAGGCAGATGCAGGTAAGCGCCGGCGTGAGCCTTGACCTCATCGCCATCATCCAGGCGCTGATCATCATCTTCATCGCGGCGCCGATGCTGGTGCGCGCCGTGGCGCCGTGGGCGTTTCAGAAGCAAAGACAGGGCGGACGGCAGTCATGACGGCTATCGAAAGCGGCCCAAGCGAACACACTGGCAGCCTGACCGAGCGTCAGCCGCTGATCATCGGCTGGGTGCTGCTCGGACTGGCGGCTTTCGTGGCGCTGGTGTTTGGCCTTGGATCATCGGGCGACGCGTCGTTCCGGCTGGCATTTCCCGGCGACGCCTTCGCCGTTCCCAACCTCGTCGTGCCGGCGGCGCCCTATGCCTACGCGGTCGCCGCCCTGCTCGCCTTCTTCGGCGCCCGGCAGTTCATGCGCGGCGGCGGGAAATGGTCGGGCCTGCTGCTCGGCATCGGCTTCTTCCTGGCGGTCACCGCGTTCCTGGTTTGGGCGACGGCCGGCAAGCAGTTCTCGCTGACCGGCATGCTGCAGGCGACGATCGTGCGCTCCGTGCCGATCGCACTCGGCGGCCTGGTCGGGGTGCTCTGCGAGCGGGTGGCGGTGGTCAATATCGGCATCGAGGGAATGCTTCTGTCCGGAGCCTTTGCCGGGGCGGTGGCCGGCTCGCTGCTCGGCGGCGTGCTCGGCCTGGTCGTCGCCATCATCGTCGGCGGGCTGTTCGGCCTCTTGCTCGCGGCGCTGGTGGTGACCTACCGGGTGGACCAGATCATCGCCGGGGTCGCGATCAACCTGTTCGTGCTCGGGCTGACGTCCTACGTGTCGAGTCAGGTGCTGACCGAATACCGCTTCCTCAACAACGCGCCGGTGTTCCGGGCGATCGACATCCCCTATCTCAGCGACCTGCCGGTAGTCGGACCTGTGCTGTTCCGGCAGAACATCTTCGTCTATGGCGCCTTCATTCTGGTTGCCATCGCCACTTACTACCTGTTCCACACGCGGAGCGGCCTCAGGGCCCGCGCCGTCGGCGAACACCCGGAAGCCGCGGACACGCTCGGCATCCATGTCTATCGCCTGCGCTACATCAACGTCACCATCGGCGGCATGGTGGCCGGCTTCGGCGGCGCCTGGTTCACCCTCGGCTCGGTCGGCCGCTTCGACGACAACATGACCGGCGGCCGCGGCTTCATCGGCCTGGCGGCGATGATCTTCGGGCGCTGGCACCCGGTCGGCGCGCTGATGGCGGCGCTGGTCTTCGGCTTCGCCGATTCGCTGCAGCAGAAGCTCGCCATCCTCAACACGCCGATCCCGTCGGAGTTTCTGGCGATGGCGCCCTACATCGCCACCATCGTGCTGGTCGCCGGGCTGATCGGACGGGCGCGGCCGCCGGCGGCGGACGGCAAGCCCTACATCAAGGAATAGGCGCGGACGCCACGGAGGACATCGACACCATGGCAGCAGGGCCGGCGCTTGCGCTGATCGCTCACGACCAGAAGAAGGACGACCTCGTCGCCTTTGCCCGCAATCACCAGGCGCGGCTCTCCGCCTTCGCGCTGTTCGCCACCGGAACGACCGGCGCCCGGATCAGCGAGGCGCTCCCCGACCTCGACGTCACCCTGTTGAAGAGCGGCCCGCTCGGCGGCGACCAGCAGATCGGCGCGATGATCGCCGAGGGCCGGGTGGCGGCGCTGATCTTCTTCATCGATCCGCTGACGGCGCTCCCCCATGACGTCGACGTCAAGGCGCTGACCCGGCTGGCGGTCGTCTACGACATCCCGATGGCGCTCAACCGGGCGACGGCCGATCTGGTGCTGTCCAGCGGCAAGCTCGACCTGCCCTCACCGCAAAGGACCGCCCGATGACGACGGCTTCGCCGGACCACTTCGCATTTCCCGTTCTCATCGGCGACATCGGCGGCACCAATGCGCGCTTCGCCGTCATTGCCGACGAGAACGCGCCGATCGACCGGATTCCCAATCTCGGCACCGCCGACTTCGCAACAATCGACGACGCCATCGCCGCGGCGATCGGCGAGCGGCTGCCGCCACCGCGGACGGCGATGCTGGCTGTCGCCGGACCGATCGCCGGCGATCGCGTGCCGCTCACCAATTGCGACTGGGTGGTGGAGCCGAAGAAGCTGATCGACCGGTTCGGGTTGTCGGACGTCATCCTGCTCAACGATTTCGAGGCGCTGTCGCTCTGCCTGCCGGGGCTGGCCGAAGCGGACCTCGATCCGATCGGCGGCGGCATCGCCACGCCGCGCGGCGCCCGCGTCGTGGTGGGTCCCGGCACCGGCCTCGGCGCCGGGGCGCTGGTCCACGCCCGCGGCGTGTGGGTGCCGATCCCTGGCGAAGGCGGCCATATCGATCTCGGCCCGGTCACGGAGCGCGATTTCGCCATCTGGCCGCATCTGGAGCACACCTTCGGCCGGATGAGCGCCGAAACGTTGCTCTGCGGCTCGGGGCTGCTGCGGCTCTACAAGGGGGTGTGCGCCACCGACGGCGTGCCGGCGCCGCTCGACGATCAGGCGGAGGTCACCGCCGAGGGGCTCGCCGGCAGCGACCCGGCCGCGGTCGAGACGCTGCAGCTCTTCGCCATCTATCTCGGCCGGTTCGCCGGCGACCTGGCGCTGGTTTTCGCGGCGCTGGGCGGGGTCTATCTGGCCGGCGGCATCTCGGCGAAGATCGCGCCAGCGCTCAAATCAGGCGCCTTCCGCGAGGCCTTCGTCGCCAAGGAGCCGCACCGACACTTCGTCGAGCAGATGGCGACGGCGATCATCGCCAAGCCCGATGCGGCGCTGGCCGGCATTGCCGATTTCGCTCGGGCGCCATCCGCCTTCGGCAACGACCTTTCGCGGCGCTGGTGGCGGGGCTGAGCCCTATTCAGCCTCGTCGGCGGATCCGGCCTGGAGCAGGCCGAAACGCTCGGGCCCGATGTCTTCAAGAAGGCCGAGCTGGGTCTCGAGGAAGTCGATGTGGCCTTCCTCGTCGGCAATGAGGTCCTCGAACAGCTTCATCGAGACGTAGTCGCCGGCGACGCGACATACCTCGCGCGCCTCGTTGTAGAGGTTGCGGGCGTCGTATTCGCCCTCGAGATCGGCTTGCATCACCTCCTTGATGTTCTGGCCGATCTTGAGCGGGTTGAGCTGCTGCATGTTGGGCAGCCCTTCGAGGAAGATGATGCGCTCGGCCAGCTTGTCGGCGTGCTGCATCTCCTCGATCGACTCGGCGCGCTCCTTCTTGGCGAGCTTCATGTAACCCCAGTCCTCGAGCAGCCGGTAGTGCAGCCAGTACTGGTTGACCGCGGTCAACTCGTGGCGCAGCGACTGGTTGAGGTAGTCGATGACCTTGGGATCGCCCTTCATGCCCCGCTCCTTATGCATTCCAGCCTAGGTGGCCTACCGGCCGACGTCAAACACCACATCGATCTCGACGATCATCTCTTCGTCCTCCTCCTCCTCATCCGCCACCGAAGCCAAAGGCTCCGGACAGGTGAAGGCGATGCCGGCGTCGGCGACGATGCGGCGGACAGTGGCAAAGCAGGTGCCGCATTGCGGCCGGGCGCCGAGGGTGCGGAACAGCCGGCCGGGCGTTACCGGGCGCAACGGATCGTCGGCGGCGAGCGACTCCGCCGCCGCGGCGATCCGTTCCCGGGTGAGCACGTTGCAGGAGCAGACGATCATCGCCGTTCATTTGGCACCGGACCGGGCGATGCGCAACGTTGCCACCCGGACCGGGCTCCGTCAGCCGGCCGCGGCGACCGCCCGCTTGGCCATCACCTTGACGAGGTTGGCGCGGTAGGCGGCCGAGCCGTGGATGTCGGAGAGCATGCCTTCCGGGCTGATCGTCAGCGGCTCGATCGCCTCCGGGCTCCACGCGGCGGTGAGCGCCTTCTCGATCTCGGCCGAGAGGAAGACGCCATTGCCGCTCGCCCCCGTGACACCGACGCGGACGGCGCCGTCCTTCATCCTGGCGACGAAGACGCCGGCCATCGGATAGCGCGAGGCGGGATTGGGGAACTTGGCGTAGGCCGCCTTCTCCGGAACCGAGAAAACGATGCGGGTGATGATCTCGCCGTCGTCCAGCGGTGTGGTGAACATGCCCATGAAGAAATCCACTGCCGCGATCTCGCGCTTGTCGGTGTGGACCGTGGCGCCGAGGGCGAGCACGGCGGCGGGGTAGTCGGCCGCGGGATCGTTGTTGGCGAGCGAGCCGCCGATCGTGCCCCGGTGGCGCACCGCCGGGTCGCCAATCATGCCGGCGAGCGCCGCCAGCGCCGGGATCGCGCCGCGCACGGTATCCGACGTGGCGACTTCGTCATGGGTCGACGCGGCGCCGACGGTCAGCGTGCCGCCGCTTGCCTCGATGCCGCGCAGCTCCGGCAGCCGCGAGAGGTCGATGACGTCGGACGGCGCGGCGAGCCGCTGCTTCATGGTGGGAATCAGCGTCTGGCCGCCGGCAACATAGCGGGGGTCATCGGCGCCGGAAAAGAGCTCGGCAGCCTGCACAACGCTTTCGGCGCGATGGTAGCTGGTCTGGTACATGGCCTCCGCTCCGCCTTCAGCCGGCCATGGCGGTGGCGCCGGCCTTGATGGCCTTGACGATGTTCTGGTAGCCGGTGCAGCGGCAGATGTTGCCTTCCAGCTCATGGCGGATGGTGTCCTCGTCGAGCTCGTTGCCGAGCCGGCGCACCATGTCGAGCGCCGTCATCACCATCCCCGGCGTGCAGAATCCGCATTGCAGACCGTGATGCTCCTCGAAGGCGGCCTGCATGGGGTGGAGCTGGTCGCCGGTCGCGACGCCCTCGATCGTCGTCACCTCCGCGCCGTCGGCCTGAGCCGCGAACATCGTGCAGGACTTCATCGACACGCCGTCGACCAGCACGACGCAGGCGCCGCATTGCGAGGTGTCGCAGCCGACATGGGTGCCGGTCAGCTGAAGCGTTTCCCGCAGGAGCTCGACCAGCAAGGTGCGATCCTCGAGCTCGGCCGACACCTCCTTGCCGTTCACTTTCAACGCTACCTTCGACATGCCTTCCTCAGGTGGTAAGCAACAGAATCACGACGATAATGACGAGCAGGACGAGCAGGCCCCAAGTATAGGGCCCGCCCCAGACGCCGCGGCCGGCGGCGACTTCGAGCTGTTCCTCCACCGCTTCGGCGGTGACCTCCACATCGCCGATGACGTCCTCGCGCGTCGCCACCTCGCCCTTCTCGTCCACCGGGACGGCACCGAGCCGCTCGGCGAACTTGCTGAAGAACTGGTCGGCCATCTGCTTGGCCGTGGCATCGACCAGCCGGCCGCCGACCTGCGCCAGCTTGCCGCCGACCTGCGCCTTGGCGGTGTAGGTGAGAACAGTGGCGTCGGGCCCGTCCTCGGCGAGCTTGACGTCGGCGCCGCCCTTGGCGAAGCCGGCCACCCCGCCCTTGCTCTCGCCGCTGATCGTGTACCCGTTCGGCGGATCGAGGTTGGACAGCGTGACATGGCCGGTGAAGGGAGCCTTGACCGGCCCGACCTTGGCCTCGACCGTCGCCTTCATCTCGGTGTCGGAGAGCTTCTCCAGCGTCTTGGCGCCCGGAATGCACGCCTTGAGCACCTCGGGATCGTTCAACGCGGCCCACACCTTGTCCCGGCTTGCCGGGATTTTGTATTCACCTGACATTTCCATGATTAGGCAGCCCCGAGAGACGGTCTTCCGTCGTGTCTTTTGTTGTCCAGTGAAGGTACACACCAGCACAGGTCCGGCAGCTTCTTCGGCGCCTGGACGGTCTGGATCGATTCCGGGCCTATGGTGGCACGGCCCGGACGCGCTCGGCAAGTGTTGGATTCGCAGACGGCTCGCCGCTAGATAGTCGCGAGGCAGAAGGGGCGATCCCGACAACGCCATGGCAAAGAGCATCATCCGGCACGCCGAAGCGGAATCCGGAACCGGCACGGCGGCCCGGCGGCCGGAGATGCGGGCTCCGGTCATGCTGGAGACCGGCGGCTGGGAAGACTACGCGCTCCTCGACTCCGGCCATGGACGGAAGCTCGAGCGCTTCGGCCGCTATCGCATCGTCCGGCCGGAGGAGCAGGCCCTGTGGACGCCGCGGCTCGGCGCGGCCGACTGGGACGCCGCCGACGCCACCTTTGTCGGGATCGGCGAGGAAGAGACCGACGGCCGCTGGCGGACCCGGCGGCCGCTCGGCGAGACCTGGCCGATGCGCTACGACGGAATCGGCTTCCTCGGCCGGTTCACCTCGTTTCGTCATGTCGGGGTCTTTCCCGAGCAGGCGACCCACTGGCAATGGATCGCCGAGCGCCTCGCCAGGACCCGGCGGCCGATCCGCGTGCTCAACCTCTTCGCCTATACGGGCCTCGCCTCGCTGGTCGCCGCCAAGGCGGGCGCCGAGGTCGTCCATATCGACGCCTCGAAGAAGGCGATCGGCTGGGCCCGCGAGAACCAGACGGTCGCCGGGCTCACCGACCTGCCGATCCGCTGGATCTGCGAGGATGCCGGCAAGTTCGTTGCCCGCGAGGCGCGGCGCGGCAACCGCTATGACGGCGTCATTCTCGACCCGCCCAAATTCGGCCGCGGGCCGAAGGGCGAGGTATGGGACATCTTCACCAGCCTCCCTGACCTGCTTCGGGCATGCGCCGGCCTCCTGTCGGAAACGCCGGTGTTCCTGATCCTCACCGCCTATTCCATCCGTGCCTCGTTTCTCTCCATGCACGAATTGACGGCCGAATGCCTGGCGGAGGCAGGCGGGGTGCTCGAATCGGGAGAACTGGTGATCCGTGAAGAGGGCGGCGGCCGGGCGCTTTCCACGTCCCTCTTTTCGCGCTGGTCGCCCGATGGGTGACGGACACGGGCCTCGGCCGCCCGGCAAGGTCTTGAGGATCACCAGCCTCGCCAACGCGGTGGTCAAGGAGATCCGCGGCCTGGCGCTCGGCAAGCACCGCAAGGCGAGCGGGCAGTTCCTCGCCGAGGGGCTGAAGCTCTGCGCCGACGGGATGGAGGCCGGTTGGCGGATCCGCCGCATGGTCCATGCCGCGCGGGTCGCCGACGACGCGCTGGTCGCGCGGCTGGCGGCATCGGCGCGGGCCGCCGGCGGCGACGTCGTCATCGTCAGCGAGGCGATCCTCGCCAAGATCACCCGCCGCGAGAATCCGCAGACCGTCGTCGGCGTGTTCGACCAGCGGCTGACTTCCTTGCACTCCATCCGTCCCGCCGAACGATCGGTGTGGGTCGGCCTGGAGCGCATCCGCGATCCGGGCAACCTTGGCACCATCCTGCGCACCGTCGACGCCGTCGGCGCCGACGGCGTCATCCTCGTCGGCGACACCGTCGACCCGTTCTCCATCGAGGCGGTGCGGGCGACCATGGGGTCGATCTTCCATGTGGCGCTGGCGCGGACCACGGCGGAAGGCTTCGCCAAGCTGGTCGCCGGCTGGCCGGGGCCGACCGTCGGCACCCACCTCGCGGCGACGCTCGACTACCGCAGGGCCGACTATCGCGGGCCGGTGCTTCTCGTCATGGGCGCCGAGCAAAGCGGCCTGACGCCGGGGCTCGCCGCAACATGCTCGACGCTGGTCAAGATCCCGATGGCGGGAAAAGCCGACTCGCTCAATCTGGCGGTCGCGACCGGCGTCATGCTGTTCGAGATCCTGCGGGAGAGGCTAGTGATCGATGGTTGAGCACAGGCCTCCCCCCGGACCGCTTTCCTGGCTCGGCCTGTCGGTGATCGCCGGGACGCTGATCGTCGACCAGCTCGCCAAGGCGATCGCCGACGGATCGCTTCCCTTCGGCGCGAGCATCGAGGTCCTGCCGTTCCTGGCGCTGCATCTCGTGCACAATCCGGGCGTCGCCTTCAGCTTCTTCGCCGAATTCGGCGGCCTCGCCCTGATCCTGATGACGCTGGCGATTACCTTGGTGGTGCTCGGGTTCTGGTCGCGCGCGACCGAAGGCGGCCGCTGGGCGACGGTCGGCTACGGTCTGATCATCGGCGGGGCGCTCGGCAACCTTATCGACCGCATCATCCACGGCCACGTCATTGATTTCCTGCTCCTTCATTTCGGCAAGCGGACGCTGTTCGTTTTTAACCCGGCGGACGCAGCGCTGACGCTCGGGCCGGCGCTCCTGATCGTCGTCTATCTGTGGCCGCGGCGTGCCCATCGGGACGAGCGATAACGACCCGCACCCGCACTCGGTTTGCGCCCGGACCGGCCAAATCGGTGATCGACCCAATGCCCATTGACGCCGATCAAGGCCGGCGCGGGCGTATCCTGACTCCTTCAAGGATCGATGAGGCGATCGCGACAGTGAAACGAAACGGCACGGAACGTCTGATCCGACGCGCATTGGTCGCGGTGCCGGCGATGGGGCTTGTCGCCGGCCTGGTCGCCTATTTCAGCGACGCAGAGGGTCTCGCCCACCTCATCTGGGGCATCGCCACGATTCCGGTGATCGCCGCGCTCGCCGCCGATATCGCCGTCAGCCTCGGCCGCGCCGAGGTCGGCCTCGACGTGGTGGCGCTGCTCGCCATGGCAAGCGCCCTCCTCCTCGACGAGACGCTGCCCGGCGTGGTGGTGGCGCTGATGTATGCCGGCGGGCAGTTCCTCGAATCCTATGCCGCCGGCCGCGCCCGCCACGAGATGACGGCGCTGCTCGAGCGGGTGCCGAAGAGCGCCATGCGCTACGCGCCGGACGGCCTCGCCGAGGTGCCGATCGATGAAATCGTTCCCGGCGACCGCATCCTGGTGCGCAGCGGCGAGGTGGTTCCGGCCGACGGCACCGTCGCTACCGCAAGCGCCGCCGTCGACCAGTCGGCGCTCACCGGTGAAGCGATGCCGCTGACGCTGGCAACCGGCGATCCGGTGATGAGCGGCTCGGCCAATGCCGGAACGCCGTTCGACCTCGTCGCCACGCGGCCGGCAGCGGAAAGCACCTATGCCGGGATCGTCCGCCTCGTCGAGGCGGCCGAACGCGACAAGGCGCCGATGGTGCGCCTCGCCGACCGCTTCGCCATCGTCTTCCTGCTGGTGACACTCGGCATCGCGGGTGGCGCCTGGATCGCCACCGACGACCCGGTGCGTTGGCTGGCGGTGATGGTGGTGGCGACCCCCTGCCCGCTGATCCTCGCCGTGCCGGTGGCGGTCGTCGCCGGCGTGTCGCGGGCGGCCAGCCGCGGCGTGCTGGTCAAGGGCGGCGGGGCGATGGAAGTGCTGGCGCGGGTGAAGTCGGTCGTCATCGACAAGACCGGAACGCTCACGCACGGCGAGGCCAGGCTGTCCGCCATCCATCCGGCGCCCGGCCTCGCCGAGACGGAACTCCTCCGCCTCGCCGCCTCGCTCGACCAGGCGTCGAGCCACGTCGTGGCGCACGCGCTGGTGCAGGCGGCGACGGCAAGAGGCCTCGCCCTCAGCCCGCCGACCGAGGTTCGCGAGACGCCCGGGGCCGGCCTGCAGGGATGGATCGAGGGCCGCGAGGTCGCCGTTGGCGGCTTCTCCTACGTCCGCGACCGGGCGCGCGACGGGTCCAATTTCGGCATGTCAGGCAAACGCGAAGGCGAGATCGCCGTTGCCGTGGCGGTCGACAACCGGATGGCCGGGCTGATCGTCCTTGCCGACGAGATCCGCCCGGAGGTTTCCGCGGCGCTCGCCGCATTCCGGCGGCTCGGCGTCCGCCGCATCGTGCTCGCCTCGGGCGACCGTGCCGACGTCACTGAGGCGGTGGCAAGCCAGCTCGACATCGACATGGTGCGGGCCGAGATGACGCCGGAGGCGAAGGTGATGGCCGTCGTCGCGGAACGCGACCACGGCCCGGTGATGATGATCGGTGACGGGGTCAACGACGCCCCGGCGCTGGCCGCCGCCGATATCGGCGTGGCGATGGGCGCCCACGGCGCCGTCGCCTCCGCCCAGGCCGCCGACGCGGTGCTGCTGGTCGACCGGCTCGACCGGCTCGCCGAGGCGATGGGAATCGCCCAGCGCTCGCGGCGAATCGCTCTGGAGAGCGTGTTCGCCGGCATCGGCCTGTCGGTGGCGGCCATGATCGTCGCCGCCTTCGGCTATCTGCCGCCGGTGGAAGGCGCCTTCTTGCAGGAGGCGATCGACGTCGCCGTCATCCTCAACGCATTGCGGGCGCTGCGGGGCTGAAGCGCAGGCGCTACTTGCGTTTGCCGAGAATACGCTCCTCCAGCTCGTCGGCCGGAACCCCGGTCAGATCCTTGTCGATCTCGGCGACAATCGCTTCGCGGAGGGCATGCGAATAGGCCTTGCGGATCATGCCGAGGGCGCGCGGCGGCGCGACGATGACCACCCCCGTCGTTTCCTTGCCGACGACCGCCTTATCGAGGCGGTCGGCGAGGGATTTGAGGAACGCCTGCTCCTCGCGGTCATGCCAGTCGGTCTGACCGACGGAACTCCGCATCGTCTCGTGGGACTGATGCACGGTGCCCGGCTCGTCGGTGCCGAGCTCGCTGGTGCGTGGCGCCTCGTGGATCTCGCTCTGCCGGGTGCGAAGATCTGGATAATCCGCATCGCCAACGTTTTCGAGGACGATCGCCTTGCGGCCATCGCACACCACCACCCACCCGTTTTCTCCGATCTTCACGTCCGCCATGTCACCTTGTCCTTGCGCTTCTTGTCCTCGCCTCCGGCGAGAAGTCCGATCGCCCTCGTCTATCACGATCGGCCGCTGCAGCCGATGACGCGTTTTGCCTGGCCGCCGAAAACGGCCCGCCAGCGACTTAACAGAATTGACAACCGCCCGTTTTTATTTCTGGTGTAGTCGCGAGCCGGTCCGAGTGACAGCGGGATGCCGGCAATCCCGGAGGAAACCCGACGTCGGCGTGTCCGACCGGCGCCGATCAGGGAGAGGTGAAGCGGTGGAAGTCGAACTCAGGGGGGTGAAGAAGAATTACGGGATGGTCGAGGCGATCAAGGACCTCGACCTCAACGTCGAGCGCGGCCAGTTCTGCGCGCTGCTCGGTCCCTCCGGCTGCGGAAAGTCGACCCTCCTCAGAATGATCGCCGGCCTCGAAGTGGTGACCAGGGGGACGATCCATATCGGCGGCGTCGACGTCACCCGCGTGCCGCCGGCCAAGCGGCGCATCGCCATGGTGTTCCAGTCCTACGCCCTCTATCCGCACATGACGGTGCGGCAGAATATCTCGTTCTCGCTCAGGGTCGCCAAGCAGCCAAGGGAACTGATCGACCGGCGCACCATGGAAGTCGCCCGCATGCTGCAGCTTGAGGAGCTCCTCGAGCGCAAGCCGGCGCAGCTGTCCGGCGGCCAGCGGCAGCGCGTCGCCATCGGCCGGGCGCTGGTGCGCGAGCCGGAGGTCTTCCTGTTCGACGAGCCGCTGTCCAATCTCGACGCCATGCTGCGGGTCCAGATGCGGGTCGAAATCGCCAAGCTTCACAAGGACTTGGCGGCAACGATGATCTACGTCACCCACGACCAGGTCGAGGCGATGACGCTGGCGGACCGGATCGTGGTGCTCGACCAAGGGGTCATCTCCCAGATCGGAACACCGATGGAGCTTTATCAGGAGCCAGCCAACAAGTTCGTCGCTTCGTTCATCGGTTCACCGACCATGAACTTCCTGCCGGCGAAGCTGAAATCGGCCGTCAACGGCGACGCGACACTCGATCTCGCCGGCGGCGATGTGACGATCCACACCCGTGCCGGCGCGCCGGGCGGCAGCGAGCCGCTGGAGGTAGGGATCCGGCCGGAGCATGTGGGGCTCGGCGAGGCGGGTGGCGCCAAAGCGAACCTGGCGGGGACCATCCAGATCGTCGAGCATCTCGGCAACGCCACCATCATGTATGTGGAAACCCCGGCCGGGCAGATCGTCGTCCAGCAGGACGGCGACGCGACGGCGAAGCCTGGCGAGAACGTCGGGGTGATTCTCGATCCGGCGCGGTGCCACGTGTTCGCCGCCAGCGGGCAGGTCGTCTGAGCCTTCCCGACCCCCGACACGGCCGCCTCCGAGCGCCGATCGCGGTCGGGCCGCCGGCTGTCGCAGCCGCACGTGAACGGGCACAGTCCGCGGTCGCCGCCTGGCCGTCCGCGTTAAGCCATTGACACGGCTGGCGCAAACGATGCAATTGGCGAGGCTCGCCGCCACATTTTCGCGCAATATTGTGGGCATGGCTCGCGTTTGCCGCTCGCCCCAGGCGGTTTCTCCCGCCCGCCAACACGGAGATCACCATGCCGACGATCGCCCTGGTTGATGACGATCGCAACATCCTCGCATCGGTTTCGATCGCCCTCGAATCGGAAGGCTACCGCGTCCAGACTTACACTGATGGCGCCTCGGCGCTGGACGGATTCCAGTCTTCCATGCCGGATCTGGCTATCCTCGACATCAAGATGCCCCGCATGGACGGCATGGAGCTGCTGCGCCGCCTGCGCCAGAAGACCGACCTGCCGGTCATCTTCCTGACCTCCAAGGACGATGAGATCGACGAGCTGTTCGGCCTCAAGATGGGAGCCGACGACTTCATCAAGAAGCCATTCTCGCAGCGTCTTCTGGTCGAGCGGGTCAAGGCCGTGCTCCGCCGTTTCCAGCCGCGCGACGCAACTCAGACCAAAGCGGGGGAGACCACGCAGGTGCTCGACCGCGGGGCCCTGTCGATGGACCAGGAGCGCCATACATGCACGTGGAAGAACCAGCCGGTGACGCTGACGGTGACGGAGTTCCTGATCCTCTATGCGCTGGCCCACAGGCCCGGCGTGGTGAAGAGCCGGAACGCACTGATGGACGCCGCCTATGACGACCAGGTCTATGTCGACGACCGGACGATCGACAGCCACATCAAGCGGCTGCGCAAGAAGTTCAAGGTGGTCGACCCCGAATTCGACATGATCGAGACGCTTTACGGGGTCGGATACCGTTTCAAGGAGGTCTGACCGCGGGGCGACGGTCCGACGCTGGAGATGACGGCCAGAGCCGAGGACCACTCTGTGACGGGCACCGCCGTCGCGCGGGAGCAGCGCGCCGGGCGGCTGAAGCGCGTGCTCGCCGGCGTTAGCCGCTTCATCCGGCTGCACGTCTTCTCGAGCCTGACGCGGCGGATCATCGTCCTCAACCTCGTCGCCCTCGTCCTCCTCGTCTCCGGCATCCTCTACCTGAATCAGTTCCGCGCCGGGCTGACCGAAGCGCGCGTGCAGAGCCTGCTGACCCAGGGTGAAATCATCGCCGGGGCGATCGCCGCCTCGGCGACGGCGGACACCAACTCGATCAAGATCGACCCCGACAAGCTGCTCGATCTCCAGGCCGGCCAGAGCGTGTCGCCGCTCGACCAGGTGTTCGACGCGTACGAATTCGCCATCAATCCGGAAAAGGTGGCGCCGATCCTGCGGCGTCTGGTGTCGCCGACCCGGACGCGGGCCCGCGTCTATGACCGCGACGGGACACTCGTCGTCGATTCGCGGCATCTCTATTCGCGCGGCCAGATCCTCAGCTTCGAATTGCCGCCGCCGGCGGAGCAGCAGCCCTCACTGCTCGAGCGGATCTGGCAGTCGATCAATCTGTGGCTGCAGCGGACCGACCTGCCGGTCTACAAGGAACTCGGCGGCGCCAACGGCAAGGGATATCCGGAGGTGATCCGGGCACTGGATGCCTCGCCGCAAAGCGTCGTCCGAGTGACCGAGAAGGGGGAGCTGATCGTCTCGGTCGCGGTGCCGATCCAGCGCTATCGCACGGTCTATGGCGCGCTGCTCCTGTCGACCGAGGGCGGCGACATCGACGCCATCGTCTATGCCGAACGTCTGGCGATCGTGCGCGTCTTCGTCGTCGCGGCGGCGGTGACGGTGCTCCTGTCGATCCTGCTTGCCGGCACCATTGCCGCGCCGCTCCGCCGCCTGGCGGACGCCGCTGACCAGGTGCGGCGGGGGGTGAAGTCCCGGCCCGAGATCCCGGACTTCAGCCATCGCGGCGACGAGGTCGGTCACCTCAGCCAGGCGATCCGCGACATGACCTCGGCGCTCTACAACCGGATCGAGGCGATCGAAAGCTTCGCCGCCGACGTCGCCCACGAACTGAAGAACCCGCTGACGTCGCTGAGAAGCGCCGTCGAAACCCTGCCGCTCGCCAAGACCGAGCAGGCCAAGGAACGTCTCGCCACCATCATCCAACACGATGTGCGCCGCCTCGACCGGCTGATCAGCGACATCTCCAACGCCTCCCGCCTCGACGCCGAACTCGCCCGCCAGGAAGCGGCGCCGGTCGACATGCGGCACGTCCTCGAAGCGGTCGTCAATCTCGTGCGCGACACCACGCCACCAGAAGGCCCGAAGATCAAGCTCGACATCGAGGACGCCGACGATGCGGCCTATATGGTCCTCGGTCACGACAGCCGGCTCGGCCAGGTCTTCAACAACCTCATCGACAATGCCCGCTCCTTCTGCCGCAAGGACGGCGTCGTCCGCGTCAGCCTCCGCCCCAAGGACCGCAACGTCGTCGTGACCGTCGACGACGACGGCCCCGGCATCCGCGCCGACCAGTTCGAACGCATCTTCGAGCGTTTCTACACCGATCGTCCCGAGGGCGAATCCTTCGGCCAGAATTCGGGCCTCGGCCTGTCGATCTCCCGGCAGATCGTCGAGGCGCATCTCGGGCGGATCACCGCCGAAAACCGCACCCGGCCCGGTCCCGCGCCCGGCGACCCGCCGGAGGTTCTCGGCGCCCGCTTCACCGTCACCCTGCCACAGGCGTGACCGCAGTGGCGACCCTTCACGCCAGCGCCGTGCTCGTCGGCGAGCAGGGGGTGCTGATCCGCGGCGGGCCGGGAAGCGGAAAATCCTCGCTGGTGCTCCGCCTGCTCGACCTCGATCCTGCCACGACGTGGCTCGTCGCCGACGACCGGTTGAGCCTCGCCGTCCATCACGGACGGCTGGTCGCCGCCGTGCCGGAGACCATCGCCGGCAAGCTGGAAATTCGCGGCCAGGGAATCGTCGAACGTCCTCACGTCTCGCCGGTGGTGGTGCGGCTGGTGGTCGACCTTCGGCCCGCGGCCGACTGCCCACGGCTTCCGGAGGACCACCAGACGATCGCCTCCATCGACGGCGTGGCGATTCCGCGCCTGATGCTGCCGGTCGGCATTGTCGACGGCGCGGAACGGGTACGGGCGGCGCTGTCTGGCGCAAGAGCCCCGCAGGTCGCGTGATTTGGAGGCGGCGTCTTGCCCTCTTGCGTTGCGGAATCGTTCGGTCAAGATAGCGCCCCCGAACGGGCACGATCCTGAAGCCGCCGGGCGGCGACCGTTGCAGCGGTCTGCCCGAAAGCACGAGGCGGGTAAGCCAAGACAGCGATGATCGGACTTGTCCTTGTCACGCACGGCAAGCTCGCCGTGGAGTTCCGCGCCGCGCTCGAACATGTGGTCGGGCCCCAATCCCTGATCGAAACGGTGTCGATCGGCCCCGACGACGACGTCGAGCGACGACGGCAGGACATCCTCGAGGCGGTCGGTCGCGTCAATGACGGCTCCGGCGTGATCCTGCTTACCGACATGTTCGGCGGCACGCCCTCCAATCTGGCGATCTCGGTCATGGAAGAGGGCAAGGTCGAGGTGATCGCCGGCGCCAACCTGCCGATGCTGATCAAGCTGGCCAGCGTTCGCAGCGAGAAGCCGCTCGCCGAAGCGATCGCCGACGCCCAGGAGGCCGGCCGCAAATACATCAACGTCGCGAGCCAGGTGCTCAACGGCAAGTGATGGGCGGCGCGACGAAGGGCCTCATCAAACGCGAGCTCGCCATCGGCAACCGGCGCGGACTCCACGCCCGGGCGGCGGCCCGCTTCGTGCAGTGCGCCGAGCGCTTCGACGCCGAGATCACCGTCACCAAGGATGGCACGACGGTCGGCGGCACCTCGATCATGGGGCTGATGATGCTGGCGGCCGCGCCCGGCTCGACCATCACCGTCGCCGCCGAGGGCCCGGAAGCGGAAGAGGCTATCGCGGCGCTGGCGGAACTGGTGGGAAGCCGCTTCGGCGAGGAGGCGTAGGACGCCCGCAACACGCTTGCCGGGCGGCACGGGCGCGGCTAGTTTCGCCGCTGCTTCCTTCCCGAGACCCACAAGGCAGCCCGATCATGCAACCCGGCTTCGCCCGCTTCGCGGTGGTGCTCGGCCTCCTGTCGGCTGTCGGGCCGATCGCCATCGACATGTACATGCCGGGACTGCCGGTGATCGCCGCCGCGTTCGGCACCGATGTCGGCGCCGCGCAGCTCACCCTCGTCGCCTTCTTCCTGGCGCTGGCGGTCGGGCAGCCGATCTACGGGCCGCTGACCGACGCCTTCGGCCGCCGGCCGCCGCTGATCTACGGACTGGTCCTGTTCGTCGCCGCCGGCATCGGCTGCGTCTTCGCCGCGAACATCGAAACGCTGATCGTGCTTCGCTTCGTGCAGGGATTCGGCATCTGCTCCACGGCAGTTGTCGTGCGGGCGGTGATCCGCGACCTCTATACCGGCGCGGAAGCGGCGCGCCTTCTGGCGCTGACCTTCCTGCTCCTCGGGATTTCACCGCTGCTGGCGCCGCTTGCCGGGAGCTTCTTCCTCGCCTATTTCTCGTGGCAGTCGGTATTCTGGGTGTTCGCCGCCGTGGGCCTTGTCGGGCTCGTGCTGACAGTCGTCCTGTTGCCGGAAACGCTGCCGCCCGACAGGCGTGATCGCGGCAGCCTGCTCCGCGCCTTCTCCGGCTATGGCGGGCTGCTCCGCGACCGCCGCTTCATGGCGCTGACCCTCGTGACCGGGCTGGTCCAGACGGTCCTGTTCAGCTTCGTCGTCGGCTCGGCCTTCTTCTTCATGGGCGTCCACGGACTTCCCCCCTGGCAGTACAGCCTCTTATTCGCCACCTGCGCCGTGGTCGGCATCGGGCTCGCCCAGCTCAGTGCCCGAGCCATGATGCGGCTCGGTGCGGAGCGGCTGGTCATCGTTGCGGTCACGGTCTGTGCCGCTGCGACCACGGCGTTTCTGGTGGCGACCGTCGCCGGAGATCCGCCGCTCGTTCTCTCGCTCCCCCTCATCTGGATCGCCTTCGCCGGGCTCGCCTTCGTCATGGCGCCGGGGACCGTGCTCGCCCTCGATCCGCACGGCGAGAAGGCGGGCACCGCGTCGGCACTGATGGGAACCATCCAGTTCGGCCTGGGGGCGGTCGGCGCCGGACTGGTGAGCGCCCTTTTCGACGGCACGGCGGTACCGCTCGCCGCGACCATGGCGGGTTGCGCCCTCATCGCCCTGGTCATCACGGTCAGGACGCTTTCCCTGCGGCCGGCCATCGCATAAAGAAATCTTTATATCCTTATTGCTCCGCACCGGTCACGCCGCTATAACCCTCGGCAAAGCGAACATCCTTCTTTGACCGAGGAGCCCGGAATGCCGGAATTCAACGACTACGTCGTCAAGGACATCAGCCTCGCCGACTGGGGGCGCAAGGAGATCTCGCTGGCCGAAACCGAGATGCCGGGCCTGATGCAGACCCGCGAAGAGTTCGGCCCCGGACAGCCGCTCCGCGGCGCGCGCATCGCCGGCTCGCTGCACATGACGATCCAGACCGCCGTGCTGATCGAGACGCTGCAGGCGCTCGGCGCCGACGTGCGCTGGGCCTCGTGCAACATCTATTCGACCCAGGACCACGCCGCGGCGGCGATCGCCGCCGGCGGCACGCCGGTCTTCGCCTACAAGGGCGAGAGCCTGGAAGATTACTGGGACTACTGCCACCGCATCTTCGAGTGGCATGACGGCGGCTTCGCCAACATGATCCTCGACGACGGCGGCGACGCCACCCTCCTCCTCCACCTCGGCATGCAGGCGGAGTCCAATGCCTCGGTCATCGCCCGCCCGACCAACGAGGAGGAGGAAGTGCTCTTCGCCTCGATCAAGAAGCGGCTCGCCGAGAAGCCCGGCTGGTACACAAGCGTCGCCAAGGGCGTCCGCGGCGTCACCGAGGAGACCACCACCGGCGTCCACCGCCTCTACCAGATGGCCAAGGAAGGCCGGCTGCTCTTCCCCGCCATCAACGTCAACGACTCGGTGACCAAGTCGAAGTTCGACAACCTCTACGGCTGCCGCGAGTCGCTGGTCGACGGCATCCGCCGCGGCACCGACGTGATGATGGCCGGCAAGACGGCGATGGTCGCCGGCTATGGCGACACCGGCAAGGGCTCGGCCGCCAGCCTGAAGAACGCCGGCTGTCGCGTCATGGTCGCCGAGGCGGACCCGATCTGCGCCCTGCAGGCGGCGATGGAGGGCTACGAGGTCACCACCATGGACGACGCCGCGCCGCGCGCCGACATCTTCGTCACCGCCACCGGCAATGTCGACGTGATCACCCTCGATCACATGCGGGCGATGAAGCACCGCGCCATCGTCTGCAATATCGGCCACTTCGATTCCGAGATCCAGGTCGGCGCGCTCAGGAACTACAAGTGGCACAACGTCAAGCCGCAGGTGGACGAGGTCGAGTTCCCCGACGGCAAGCGGATCATCCTTCTGTCGGAGGGACGGCTGGTCAATCTCGGCAACGCCACCGGCCATCCAAGCTTCGTCATGTCGGCGAGCTTCACCAACCAGACGCTGGCCCAGATCGAGCTGTTCACCAAGCCGGAGAAGTACGAGAAGCAGGTCTACACGCTGCCGAAGACGCTCGACGAGCGGGTCGCCCGGCTGCATCTCGCCAAGATCGGCGTTAGGCTGACCGAGCTCTCCGAGAAGCAGGCGAACTATATCGGGGTGCCGGTGACCGGCCCCTACAAGCCGGAGCACTACCGGTACTAGGCAAGGCGATTCATTCGGGCAGAATCCGCCCCGCGGGCGTTACGCCAGCGCCCCTGGCCGCACGGCCTCTGTTCGGCCATCAAGCCCCGGTCGCCAAGTTCAGGTTCGACCGGGGCTCAGGCAAGCCGCACGTCGAGTGCTTCCAGGACACGGCCTACCGGCTGGGCGAGAGCGTACTCGGCCGTGGGCCCAAGACCGTCTTCGCCGGCAAAATGCAGGGCCACGCCCTTGCCGTCGTCAGCCTTGACCCACGCGGCTCCCGTCTGATCGTTGCGGATCGCGGAGGCATGGACAAAACCCCTCGTCGAAGAAGCTTGTCGCAGCCAGGCTGCGCACGCGTTTCGCCGAACGGCATCGTGAATTGAACGATTGTCAGGGCGTCAGGTTCCAGCCGCGGTCGTCCACTGCGCGATCCTCGATGTCGCAGGCCGGCAGGCAAGGGCCAGTCGCCAACATCCGCCATTGCCGGCAAGTGGCATGGGCTCGGACGGGACACGCGGAAATAGTGTCGCGGTTCGCCCGAAAAAGGAGCAAGTTCGTCCGATCGCTGGCAAGAGCCGGCACGAAGCGGGCCACTGCGAGACGGATGGCAGCGCGTTACCGGCCCCGGGGCGATACCCGGGTTCCGGTCTGTGTGCGGCGACCTGGGAGCCGAGCGAAGGGGGAGTGACCGGACAATGCTGACGACTGATGAGCTTGCAGCCATCCCCCTGTTCTCGACGCTTCAGGAGGCGGATCTCGCGAACCTCGCGCGGACAGCGGCCGACATTCACCTCGCTGCCGGGGAATACGTCGTCAATGAGGGCGACGAGCCGGCCCTGTTCGTGGTCCTCGATGGCAACATCGAGATCACCAAGCTCATCGATGGCATCGAGCGCAAGATCGGCGAGCGCAAGCCCGGCGCGATTCATGGGGAGGTTCCGCTGATCTTCGGCACCCCGTTTCAGGGCGCCGCTCGCGCCGCGGAGCCTTCGCGTGTCCTGCGGGCGGACGCCCGGCAATATTACGCGCTTGCCTCCGCGTCGCCAGACTTCGCCAGAAAGATGGGCGAGCTCGCCCGCGAGCGGATCGGCGGCCTTCAGGGAATCGCCGCCGAGCCGCACGTCGCACAGGTGACGATCGTCGGGCACCGCTGGGACCCGGCCTGCCTGGCCCTCCGCCGGTTTCTGATGAGCAACCAGATTACCTTCGACTCGATGACGCCCGACGTGCCGGATCTGGCGCGCCGGTGGGGCGGGCCGCTTCCGACGGAGACGGATATGCCAGCCCTTCGGCTGGCCGACGGGACAACGCTGCTACGGCCCGAGGCCCGCGAGCTCGCCCAGTTCCTCGGCCTGCAGACGACGCCACACTTCACGGACTACGACACGATCATCGTCGGTGGAGGGCCGGCCGGCCTCGCTGCCGCCGTGTACGGCGCTTCCGAGGGGTTGCGGACGCTGGTGGTCGAGCGAGAGGCGCCCGGCGGCCAGGCCGGAACCTCATCGCGGATCGAGAACTATCTTGGATTCCCGAGCGGAATCTCGGGCGACGAACTCGCAAACCGGGCGCTCCGCCAGGCGAGGCGCCTCGGTGCGGAAATCCTCATCACCCGCGGGATCGACCGCATCGATCCCGCATCGCGCGAGGTCGTCCTCGACAGTGACGAGGCCATTCACGCGCGGACAATCATCATCGCCACCGGCGTCAGCTGGCGCCGCCTCGCCATCGACGGCTTCGACCGCCTCATCGGCAAGGGCGTCTACTATGGCGCGGCGCGCAGCGAGGCAGGGGCGACCCAAGGGCTCGATATTCACCTCATCGGCGCCGGCAACTCTGCCGGCCAGGCGGCGATGTTCTTTGCCAATCACGCGCGAACGGTGACGCTCCTCGTCCGGGGCGAGTCGCTGGAAAAGAGCATGTCGCACTACCTGATCGACCAGCTTCGCGGCAAATCGAACATCAAGGTGGCCTTGCGAACGGAGGTTCGGGCGGTCTACGGCGACGATCATCTGATGGCAATCGACCTTCTCGATCGCGCCAGCAACACGATGCGCCGCGAGGAGTGCGGCGGGGTCTTTGTCTTCATCGGGGCCGACGCGGAGACCGACTGGCTGCCGGATGAGATCGCGCGCGACGCGCGGGGATACGTGCTGACCGGCGAAGATCTGGTGAAGGCCGGCCGCTGGTCAGAGAGTCGCGATCCCTACCTTCTCGAAACGAGCGTGCCCGGCTTCTTTGCGTGCGGCGATGTGCGCTTCGGCCCGGTCAAGCGCGTCGCCTCGGCGGTCGGCGAAGGCAGCATGGCTATCGCCTTCGTCCACCAGTTTCTCCAGCGCTATGCCGAGCCGGCGCCGAAGCCTGACTGAACGCCTTGCCTCACCCTGCGGTTGGGCTTGTTCCGTCAACCTGTGCGTCGCCAGGCCGGCCGGCGCTTGTCGATGAAAGCTTGCACCCCTTCGAGCGCCGCCTCGTCCATCATGTTGCAGGCCATCGCCTCGCCGGCGATCGCATAGGCTTCGGCAATGCCGGTTTCGATCTGGCGGTAGAACTGCTCCTTGCCGATGGCGATCGCCGCCTGTGGCTTGGCGATGATCTTGCCCACCAGCGCGTCGACCTCCGCATCGAGCTGATCGGGCGCCGCCACGCGGTTGACGAGGCCGCGAAGGCGCGCCTCCTCGGCGTCGATGAAATCGCCGGTGAGCAGCATTTCCATCGCCTGCTTCCTCAGGACGTTGCGCGACAGGGCGACGCCCGGCGTCGAGCAGAACAGCCCGACATTGACGCCGCTCACGGCGAAGCGCGCCTCGGTCGAGGCGACCGCAAGGTCGCACATCGCCACCAGCTGGCAGCCGGCGGCCGTGGCGATGCCGTGCACGCGGGCGATCACCGGCACCGGCAGATGCTGGATGGCGAGCATCGTGCTCGTGCACGAGGCAAAGAGATCCTCGTAATAGCCGGCCGACGGCGTCGCCCGCATCTCCTTGAGGTCGTGGCCGGCGCAGAACGCCTTGCCGGCGCCGGCGAGGACGACGAGCCGCGCCGTTTCGTCCTCAGAAATCCTGGCGAACTCGGCCTGCAGCGCCGCAAGCATCGCCTCGGAGAGGGCGTTGAACGCCAGCGGACGGTTGAGCGTCAGCCGGATGGCACCACGGTCGTCGCGCTCCGAAAGAACGAGGGACTGATCGATATCGGGCATCGGATAGACTCCTCGGCTGCTACGCGATGGCGCTCGCCGATTTGGCGAGCTGGCGGAGCACGAACTTCTGGATCTTGCCGGTGGCGGTCTTCGGGATCGTCTCGAAGCGCACCTCGCGCGGCACCTTGTAGTGGGCGAGCAGGCCGCGGCTATGGGCTATCAGCTCGTCGGCGCTAGCCACGGCGCCGGGTCGGAGCTCAACGAAGGCAAGCGGCGTCTCGCCCCATTTCGGGTCGGGCTTGGCGACCACGGCGCAGGCCAGCACGGCGGGATGCCGGCAGAGGGCATCCTCCACTTCGAGCGACGAGATGTTCTCGCCGCCGGAGATGATGATGTCCTTGCTGCGGTCCTTGATCTTCACGTACCTGTCGCTCTCCATCACCGCGAGATCGCCGGTGTGGAACCAGCCGCCCTTGAAGGCGGCTTCGGTCGCCGGCCGGTTCTTCAGGTAGCCCTTCATGGTGATGTTGCCGCGGAACATGATCTCGCCCATCGTCTCGCCGTCGGCTTCCACCTCGGTCATGGTGTCCGGGTCGCGGACCGTCATGCCCTCCTGCAGCACATAGCGCGTCCCCTGGCGGCCGTTGAGGCGGACCTGGTCCGCCACCGGCTCGTTTGCCCAGGAAGGGCGCTTCACGCAGACCGACGCCGGCCCGTACACTTCGGTCAGGCCGTAGATGTGGGTGACGTCGAAGCCGATCCGCGCCATGCCTTCGATCATCGCCGCCGACGGCGCTGCCGCTGCGACCATGCCGCGCACGCGGTGGCTGATTCCCTCGCGCAGCTCGGGGCCGGCGTCGATCAGCATGTTGTGGACGATCGGCGCGCCACAATAGTGGTCCGCCTTGTGATCGCGGATCGCGGCAAGGATGGTGGCGGCCTCGACCCGGCGGAGGCACACATGGGTGCCGCCGAGCATGGCAATCGTCCACGGGAAGCACCAGCCGTTGCAGTGGAACATCGGCAGGGTCCACAGATAGACCGGGAAGTGCGGCATCGTCCACGTGACGGCGTTGCAGACCGCGTTGAGGTAGGCGCCGCGGTGGCTGGTCACCACGCCCTTCGGCTCGCCTGTCGTCCCCGAGGTGTAGCTCACCGCGATCGCATCCCACTCGTCCTCGGGACACTCGAGCATGGCAAGCGGCCGGTGCGCGGCGAGCAGCGCCTCGTATTCGTGGGCGCCGAGCCGTTCGCCCGGCCCGGCATACTCGCTGTCGCAGACGTCGATGACCACCGGCATGCGCCCGTAGTCGCGTTCGAGGATTTCGAGCGCCTCGGCGATCACCGGTGAGAACTCCAAGTCGGTGATCAACACCGAAGCCTCGCAATGGCTCATCTGCAGCGCGATGAGCGGCGCGTCGAGACGGGTGTTCAATGCGTTCAGCACCGCGTCAAGCGCCGGCACCGCATAGTGGGCCTCGAGCATCTCCGGCGTGTTCGACAGCATGGCGATCACCGTGCTGCCGCGGCCGATGCCGAGCGTACGAAGCGCGGCGGCAAGGCGTGCCGATCGGTCCCGCGTCTCCGCCCAGTCGTAGCGGCGGGCGCCGTGGATGACGGAGGTCAGATCGCCGAACACCTCGGCGCTTCGCTCAACAAAGCTGACGGGCGACAGCGGCACGTAGTTGGCCGCATTCCGCTCGAGCCCCTCGTCGAAGATTCCGATCATGGTCCTCCCCGGCTCCCCTTTTGCGATGCGAGGATTTTCTTTGCTTGGCCGCCGCCCGGGCCAAGTCGAAAACTGCCATGCTGGTTGGCATAAGGAAAGCTGTGCGGTATACGGCTGCTTTCAATCGTTCACCATCTGTTCTATATTCCCGATCCTGGGCGAGTCCCTGGCCAAGCAGCCCTACCTTACCTTGCCGTGCGCCGCGCGGACTGCCAGATACACCCACTGCCTTGAAAGTTGTACGGGGCGGAAAAAGATAACTGCAATGGGCAAGCGACAGCACTACAATCCCTGCCTCCACCTCCGCCACTTCACGGACCAAGGGGGGCAAGTCTGGACGTACGACAAGAAGACCGAAGAGGTGCGCCCCAATACCCCCGAGAATACAGCTGTTGAGGGCCATTATTATTCTATCGACCGAGATGATGGAACGGTGGAAATGGCCGTCGAGGACTTCCTAACGGAGGTCGAAAGCACGGCCGCTCCCACCTATCGAGCTCTTGCTGACGGAGCGCCTCCCCGGCCCTGGCGCGGGTTGCCGCGCTCAGCACGTCGCCGGAAGCGAAGAAGCCGGTTCCGGGGCGCGCGAATGCCGCTCGCCGGGGGGCGCAAACGGCCCGCACCGATCGGCGAGATGCGGCCGGACCCGGCCTGCGACATCGAGGACCATGCCGCAAGACGACCGCCAGCGGAACTCGAAGCCCCCGACAATCGTTCAAGTCACAGCCCCGGCGAATGCGGCCTCGCGCCGCCCGAGCGAGACAGCGGTGTTCGACGAAGAACTTCCGGCCATGCCCACGCGATCCGAAACGATCAGACATCAAGCCATCGCGGTCGTGCGGATCCTGTTCGGCCTCGTGTGGCTGATCGACGCCCAGTTCAAATGGCGCCCGGCCTTTGTCGATCATTTCGTTTCCTACCTCAGCGGCGCACAGGCAGGACAACCGGCACTGGTGAGGGACTGGATCGCCCTGTGGATCCACGTGGTCAATATCGATCCGGTTGCCTTTGCCTACGTCGTGGCTGTCGGCGAAACGCTCCTCGCAGTGGCGCTCATCCTGGGACTATTCTCCAATCTCGCCTATCTCGGCGGCATCCTGCTTTGCCTGGTGATCTGGTCGACCGCGGAAGGCCTCGGCGGCCCCTACGTCGCAGGCTCGACGGACATCGGCACTGCCATCATCTACGTGTTCGTCTTCGTCCTCCTGTTTCTCACCCGGTCCGGCCTGTATCTGGGAGTGGATCGCTATCTTGGACCCAAACTGAGAGACTTCGCGTGGCTTGGTTCGTTCGGGATCGAGCCGCGGCATTTCGACGGCCGGTCGTCACATGCCTGAATGCCGCCGCTCGTGATGCGGTGATCGGCCTCAAGCTCACAGGGCGCTGCCGCTCCTGATTCTGCCGTCACAGAGCGATGTTTTTCGCCCGCAGCGCTTCACACGCGATTCGCCATGCAGTTAGAGTGGGGAGTGATTCGCGAGGGCGTCGGCGGCTTCGCGATTGACCAACGGGCGGTACCCTCTTGTGCAGCGGGGGCGCGCCGGAAGGGGGCCATTCGCATGCACGAGCGTGGCGGCAAAACGGTCGCGACCAGCGCCGGATTCCGTGTCGCCGTCCTCGTCTCAACGCTCGCAGGGGTTTCACGCACGGCCAGCGCCGCAAGCAGCGCCGACCTGGTGTCCTCGGCCCTCACCACCGTCGACATCGTCTTTCTCGTCGTGCTGATCGGCTCGGTGAGCTTTGCCGTGATCAGCGCCATCGCGTTGATGCGGGCGCGCAACCGCGCCGAAACCGAGAACGCCGAGCTTCGCCTCCAGGTCGCCGATCTCAAGGCAGCTGGCGACCGGGCCGAAGCCATGGTCAACGGCGATGACGAGCGGCTGGTGGCATGGAACGCCACCGGCGAGGCGCCGCTGGTCGCCGGCAAGCTGCCCGACGCCGCCGGCGCGCCGCGCGACCGGGCCGGCTTTCTCGCCTTCGGCACCTGGCTCCAGCCGGAATCGGCGGCCCGCCTCGATCGCGCCATTGCCCACCTGCGCGAGCACGGCGAGGGGTTCGCGCTGACCATCGCCAGCCAGGCGGGGCGCCTGATCGAAGCGACCGGACGCACCGCCGGCGCCGCGGCGGTCGCCCGCTTCCGCGACCTCTCCGGCGACCGCCTGGCGCGCGCCGACATCGAGGCGCGCTACGACCTGCTGGAGGCCGAGGTCGAAGCGATGCGGGCGATGTTCTCCGTCGCGCCGATGCCGATCTGGCTGCGCGACGAGACCGGCCGGCTGGTGTGGGTGAACGCCGCCTACGCCGCCGCGGTGGAGGCCGCCGACGAGGCGGACGCCGCCGACCGCGGGCTCGAGCTCCTCGACCACGGCGGACGCCTGACGATCGCTGAAGGCCACCGCGACGAGCCGGTCATTCTCAAGCGCCTGCCGGCAATCGTCGCCGGCGCCCGCCGCATCTTTGAGGTCACCGATGTCGCGACGGCGAACGGCAGCGGCGGCATCGCCATCGACGTGACGGCGGCCGAAGCGGCCGAGGCGGCACTTCGCCGCGAGATCGACTTCAACGCCCGCACCCTCGACCAGCTGACGACGGCGGTCGCCATCTTCGGGCCGGACAGGCGGTTGAAGTCGTATAACGCCGCCTACCGCGCCCTGTTCGACCTCGAACCGGCCTTCCTCGAATCGCGGCCTGACGAGAACGCCGTCCTCGACCACCTGCGGGCGGCACGGAAGCTCCCCGAGCAAGCGGACTTCAGGACCTGGCGCGCCGACTTCCTCTCCGCCTACCGCTCGCCCGAGACGCGCGAATCGATCTGGCATCTGCCCGACGGCCAGACGCTGCGGGTCATCGCCAATCCTAACCCGCAAGGAGGCATGACCTGGGTCTACGAGAACGTCACCGAGCGGCTCGATCTCGAAAGCCGCTACAACGCGCTGATGCATGTGCAGGGCGAGACCCTCGATCATCTCGCCGAGGGGGTCGCGGTGTTCGGCTCCGACGGCCGGCTGCGCCTGCACAATCCCTCCTTCGCGGCGATCCTCGACCTCGATCCGGCGATCCTCGAAGGACGCCCCCATGTCTCCGACATCGTCCAGGCGTGCCGGCGGCCAGGGGACGGCGAGGCTGATTGGAACCGCTTCACCGCCTGCGTCGCCGGTTTCGACGAAACCCGGTCGAGCTTCTCGGGACGGATGGAGCGCGCCACTGCGCGGGTGATCGACTACGCAACGGTGCCGCTGCCCGACGGGCAGACCATGGTGACCTTCGTCGACGTTACCGATACGGTCCAGGTCGAGCGGGCGCTGATCGACCGCAACGAGGCGCTGGAGGCGGCCGACGTCCTCAAAAACGCCTTCATTCACCATGTCTCCTACGAGCTCCGTTCGCCGCTCACCAATATCATCGGCTTCACCCAGCTGCTCGCCGATCCGCGCATCGGCCCGCTCAACGAGCGGCAGCGCGAATATGTCGGCTACGTCATGTCATCGAGCGGCGCGCTGCTGGCGATCGTCAACGACATCCTCGACCTGGCCACCATCGACGCCGGCATCATGGAACTCGACCTCGGCGAGGTGGACGTCGCCGAAACGGTGAAGGCAACGATCGAGGGGGTTCAGGACCGCATCAAGGAGGCGGGCATCCACATCGAGACGGTCGTCCCCGACGGGACCGGCACCTTCATCGGCGACGAGAAGCGCGTCCGCCAGATCCTCTTCAACCTGCTCGCCAACGCCATCGCCTTCTCGCCGCAGGGCGGCCGCGTGACGATCGAGGCAAGTCGCGACGGCGACACCATCCAGTTCGCCATCACCGATGAGGGCCCGGGGATGCCGGCGGATTTCCTCGACACCGCCTTCGATCGCTTCGCCAGCCAGTCGCGCGGGAGTGCGCGCGGCGGCGCCGGGCTGGGGCTTGCCATCGTCAAGAGCTTCGTCGAGCTGCACGGCGGCACCGTGGCGATCCACTCGGAGGAAGGCAAGGGCTCGCGGGTGGTCTGCCGCCTGCCGGTTCGGCCGGGCATGGCTGCCGCGGCGGCGGAGTAAGGGCTCGGCGGGCCTAGCCGCCGGTGATCCGGTCGACCTCGTCCAGCTCTTCCGCCGACAGCCGCCAGCCGAGCGCCTTGACGTTCGCCTCGATCTGCTCCGGCCTGGTGGCACCGGTGATGATCGACGCCACCTGCGGCCGGCCGGCCAGCCAGTTGAGGGCGAGCTCGAGCAGGGTGTGCCCGCGCTTCTCGGCGAAGGCGGTGAGCTCTTCGACCTTCTCCTGGTTGGCGGGGCTGAAGAACCGATTGGCGCTTCGTTCGTTGCCGGTGAGCCGCGCCCCTTCCGGCATCGGCTGGCCCTGCCGGTATTTGCCGGTGAGCGCGCCGCTTGCCAGCGGGAAATAGGGAACGAGACCGAGGCGGTGGGTCTCGAGCACCGGCAGGAGGGCATCCTCGATGCCGCGGGCGAGAAGGCTGTACTCGTCCTGGGTGGCGATGAAGCCGGTCACGCCGATCCGCCGCGCCGTGTCGACCGCGTCGGTCACCTCGCCAGCCGAATAGTTCGAGGCGGCGACGTGGCCGACCTTGCCCGCTTTCATCGCATCCTCCAGCGCCCGCAGCGTCTCCTCGATCGGCGTGCCGGGATCGGGCTCGTGGATGTAGAGGAGGTCGATGCGGTCGGTGCGGAGGCGGTTGAGGCAGGCCTCGATGGCGGAGGCGACATAGTCGCGGTTGCCGCGCCTGTCCTCGGGGTGATCCGGCATCGGCTTGCCGATCTTGGTGGCGAGCACGACGGCGTCGCGCCGGCCTTCGAGACATTGGCCGAGAAGCTCCTCCGACTTGCCGCCGCCGCCATAGATGTCGGCGGTGTCGATGTGGGTGACGCCGAGTTCGAGCGCCTTGTCGACCACCTTGCGCGTCGCCTCAAGATCGAGCCGGCCGCCGAAATTGTTGCAGCCGAGGCCGATGAGCGAGACGTGCAGGTTCGATGGGCCGAGCGATCGGGTTTCCATGGTTGCGGGTTCCTTTTCGGGGCGGGGCAGAGGCGGTGCGGGAGGGCGATAGGCTGACTGCTCACCACCCCTGATGTCAATTGGACTCTTCCGGGCTTTCGTGCCAAATCCTCGCCCCATGAGCCTGATCGTCAAGATTTGCGGCCTGTCCGACCGGGAGACGCTCGACGCGGCG
>Ga0210144_1000072_pt1 | contig 56717 bp, 67 predicted proteins | sample Muzzi_PWA_D2_FD_185532 | JGI IMG/M metagenome (GOLD analysis project Ga0210144, IMG submission 185532) | Wetland microbial communities from San Francisco Bay, California, USA, that impact long-term carbon sequestration - Muzzi_PWA_D2 (SPAdes) | ecosystem: Environmental > Aquatic > Marine >...
GTCCGCCAGACTCGGCGATCGGCACGGTCGTGCTCAGGGGCAACGTGGCTGGTCAATTGCCTTTGCCCACGCTCGTCTACAACCTGAAGCCCGGCCCTAACGAACCCGCCAAGTTCGGCTTCAGGGCGGCGTTCACGTCGGTCCCCATTCACGCGACGATTGCGGTTCGACCCGGGGGCGAATACGGGTTGACGACCACGATCCCCGATGTCTCGCAGCTGGCACCGGTCGTCGGCCAGGAACTTCGCCTCTGGGGAGTGCCCGGCGATCCCAGCCACGACGAAGCACGGGGCTGCGGCCCTGTGGCGTGTGGCGGCGGACAAGAACCGATCCCCTTCGGAGGACCGGTTCTGCCCTTCCTCAGCAATCCGACCTCCTGCACCGGGCCGGTCGCCACGACCATACGGATGAACTCCTGGCAGGAACAGGGCAACTACCAGGAAGCCAGTTTCCTCAGCCACAACGCCCTAGACGAACCGATCGGCGCGGACGGCTGCGACAAAGTCAGCTTCGATCCGTCGCTCAGCCTGCAATCGGATCCGCCCAGCGCGGCCACCCCGACCGCGCTGAGCGCCACGCTGCACGTGCCCCAGCACAACGTTGATACCGAGGGCCTTGTCAGCTCGCACCTGAAGAAGGCAGTCGTCACCCTGCCGCAGGGAGTGAGCGTCAACACCTCAGCGGCAGCCGGCCTGGAAGGCTGCTCTGGGGCACAGGTCGGCTTGCACGCAAACGAACCGGCCCACTGCCCGGACGCCTCGAAGATTGGTACGGCGCTAATCACCACACCGCTGCTCGAAGACCCGCTGGAAGGGGCCTTCTACCTCGCCGAGCAGAACGCGAACCCGTTCGGCTCGCTGCTCGCCGGCTACCTGGTCGCAGAAGGCCACGGGGTGATCTTGAAGCAGGCCGCCAAGTTTGACCTCGACCAGAGCACTGGCCAGCTCACCGCGACCTTCGAGGACACCCCACAGCTGCAGTTCAGCGAGGTCGAGCTGGCCTTCTTCGGCGGCCCGCGCGGGGGGCTGGTCAACCCGGGCAACTGCGGCGGTCACACCTACACGAGCATCCTCACGTCCTGGTCCGGGCGCACCGTGAACACGACCGGCTCCTTCGCGGTCGACCGGAACTGCAGCACGGGCGGCTTCAACCCGAGGCTCTCCGCGGGCACTACCAACCCGGTGGCGGGCGTCTATGCGCCCTTCGTCTTCAACGCCAGCCGCAACGACGGCGAACAGAACGTAGCCGCGATCGGCGCCGCCCTGCCGAGGGGCGAGTTGGCGAAGTTGGCCGGCGTGCCGCTCTGCCCGGAGCCGAACGCGGTCGCGGGCAGCTGCCCGGTGGCGAGCCAGATCGGGCAGCTGAACGTCGCTGTCGGCGCCGGCCCGCAGCCGCTCTGGGTGCCACAGCCCGGCAAGGCGCCGACGGCGATGTACCTCGCCGGCCCCTATAAAGGTGAGCCCCTGAGCGTCCTGTTCAGGGTCCCCGCGCAGGCGGGACCTTTCGACCTCAGTACGGTGGCAGTGCGCGCCGCGGTCCACATCGACCCGATCACCGCGCAGGTTTCGGTCAGCTCCGACCCGCTGCCCCAGATCCTGCAGGGGGTGCCGATCGACTACCGCCAGATCCTCGTCGGCGTCGACCGGCCAGGGTTCATGCTCAACCCGACCAACTGCACCGAATCGGCGGTCGCCTCGACGATCGTCTCCGACACCGGCGGTGCCACCATCCCGGCCTCGCGCTTCCAGGTCGGCGGCTGCGGGGACCTGGCGTTCAAGCCGCGGCTCTACGCACGCCTGTTCGGCGGCACCAAGCGCGGCAGCCATCCGAGGCTGCGGGCGGTGCTGAAGGCTCGACCCGGCCACGCGAACGTCGGCCGCGTCGCGCTCACTTTGCCGCGTTCGGAGCTCTTCGACCAGAACCACGTCAGGTCGGTATGCAGGCAGGCGCAATTCGCCGCAGGCGCCTGCCCGCGGGCTTCGGTCTACGGCTCGGCGAGGGCTTTTTCGCCGCTGCTCGACCGGCCGCTGGGGGGCCCGGTCTACCTGCGTGCCTCCAACCACAGACTGCCCGACCTGGTGGCCGATCTTCACGGTCAGGTCGAGATCGAGCTTGCGGGCCGGATCGACTCGGTCCGTGGCGGGATCCGGGCCACGTTCGCGACGGCGCCCGACGCCCCGGTCAGCGCCTTCGTGCTGAACATGAAGGGCGGCAAGAGGGGGCTGCTGGTCAACTCGACCGATGTCTGCCGCGGGATGCACCGCGCCAGGGCCCGCTTCACCGGCCACAACGGCAAGCGCCGCGATCTCCACCCGCGGGTTAGGGCCAACTGCCGGGGCAAGCGCCACCGCAAGCGACCCCATCGCCGCGCCGCTAGAGTTAATCGCTCCGCCCGGATAGCTCAGTTGGTAGAGCACTTCCATGGTAAGGAAGGGGTCACCGGTTCGAGTCCGGTTCCGGGCTTCGCGCCTGCCGAGAATGACCGTGCCAGGCCCTACCATCGGTCGCCATGGCCACGCCGCTGACGACTCATTCCGACTGGCTCGCCGCGCACCCGCCGGCCGCGGAACGCCTGCGCGAGACCCTGGCCGGCGTATCGGACCGGGTCCGCGCGGGCGAGGAGTTCGGTCACGCGGTGCGCGAGTTCCTCGACGAGTTCTCGCTGCGCGGCGACGACCGCTCTCGCGCGGAGGCGATCGCCGATCGACCGGGGCCGAGCGGAGACGCTCGCTACGACGCCTACCTCGGGGCGCTCGCCGAGCACCTGGCGGTTGCCCACGGCCTCGATCGCCCCGGATGGTCGCTCGAGCCGGAGCGGTTCCTCGACCGCTTCTGGTTCGTCAGCGAGGTGCCCGGGTTCCGCGCCGTCTCGATCGCCCAGGCCCCGGCCGCCTTCCGGCGCCGAGGCGTGTTCGTGCCCGAGCGCTCCCTGCATCGCATCTGAGCGATGGACCGCGAGGAGATCATCGCTGCGCTGACCGATCTCGCGGCCGAGCTGCAGCGGCGTGGAGCCACCGCAGACATGTACGTGGTCGGCGGGGCGGCGATCGCCCTCGCCTACGACGAGCGCAGGGCGACGCGCGACATCGACGCCGTGTTCGAGCCGAAGGGCGTCGTCTACGAGGCGGCGGCAGCCGTAGCCGAGCAGCGCAGCTTGCCGGCCGGCTGGCTCAACGACGCCGTCAAGGGCTTCCTCGGTGGGGACGATCCCGCTGCGACCCCGGTGCTCGATCTTCCGGGGCTCCGCTGCCTTGCCGCCTCTCCGGGCACCCTGCTGGCGCTCAAGGTCCTCGCCCACAGAGTGGGCGAGGACGAGGCCGACGTGCGCCTGCTCGCAAGCGAGCTTGGTCTCAAGCGCGCGGGCGAGGTGCTCGCGGTGGCCGAGGAGACCTTCGGCGACCGCCTCGACGCGGCGGCGCGCTTCTTCGTCGAGGAGATATTCGGCTCGACGTAGGAGCCAAAGCCGGAGGGGGGAGAGTTACGGTCGCCCCGCTCGCATGGAGAGCCGCGACTTGCTTTGCCGCTCACCTCAGTCGAAGAGCTCGTCGACTCCGATCAATGCGACGCCCTCTTCTTCGGCTCGGCGCTCCAGGGCCGCAGAGAAGCCGCGGGCGAAGATCGCGAGCCTTGCGCCTGCCGCCTTCGGCAGCGCATCGCGCTGATCGAGCAACTGCTTGAGCGCCGACGCCGGTGCCCTCCTGGTCCACTTGCATGACGCGAGCAGGTCGTAGCGGCCGCGCGAGGTCCCGACCATGTCGATCTCGGTCTGGCCGTCTCGCGACCACCAGCTCCCAAACCGTTGGGAGGCCGGCAGTGCTCGGCCAGCGAATCGCCCGGCCCATTCGCGGCAGCAGTCCTCGAACGCGAGGCCCATGTAGGTGTCCATGTCGCGCTCCACGATCCGCTCGACCTCCTTCACCTGGCCGCGCTCCAGCAGACTGCGGTTGGGGAAGACGAAGCGGAACCAGAAGCGGAAGAACGGGTCGGTGAGCCGGTAGCTGGTTCGTCTCGCTTCTGGCCCCTTTGGCGAGAGGGGCGAACGCGCTTCGAGGTAGCCGAGCGCTTCGAGCCGGCGGAGCATCTTGGCCAGGTTGGGAGTAGGAATCCGGGTGGCGTTCGAGATCTCGCTCACACGAGTGCGTCCGGTGGCGATCTCGCGGACGACTGCGAAATAGGTGCCCGGGTCGCGAATCTCCTGCTCCTCTCGCAGCAGATGCAGGGGCTCCTCGAAAAGCGACTCGCCTTTGGCGAGGATGCGAGTCGCGATCAGCTCCGAGAGGCTGCCCTTTCCCGCCCAGACCTGATACTGCGGCGTCCCCCCGAGAACCGCGTAGCGGCGCAGCTTCGACTCCGCCGAAAGTCGCGGCGACGCGAACAGCGATGCGTCGCGGTATCCGAGCGGCCCCAGCAGCGGGCGGTAGTCGGCACGCCCGAACAGCGGCGCTCCGGGTCCCAGCAGCTCCTCCAACAGGCGCAGGGCGCTGCCGCTGAGGATCAGGGTCGCCGGGACCCGATCTCGCTGCCAGACGTCCCAGTGGCGCTGCACGATCGACTCCAGCGAGGGTTGCGCCGCGATCAGCCACTGGAACTCGTCGAGCACGATCGCGAGCGGCGCCTCGTGGGCGAGCTCGCCGACCGTCTCGAGTGCCTCGTCCCATGAGTCGAAGCGCAGCGGCACCCGTGGGCTCAGCAGGCGCGCGACTTCACGCGCGAACGTGTCGAGCTGCGAGCGCTCGTCCTGCTCGTCGGCCTGGAAGAAGACGCCCCGCTCCCGACCGATCGCGTGCGTGAGCAGGAAGCTCTTTCCGACCCGCCGCCTTCCACGCAGGATGACTAGCTGCGGCGGGTTCGCGATTGCCTCCTTCAGGCGATCGAGCTCGGTCTCTCGGTCGATCAAGTCAGTTGCCACGCGAATAAGTATAGCGTGAGTTAGTAACTCGTAATACACATCATGTGCGTACGAGACCCGCGGGAAGGCGTTGCAGGTAGCCTGCCGGCCCATGGACTTCTCGCTTACCGACGAGCAGGAGGACTTCGTCGACGCGATCCGCAGCTTCTGCGACCGCGAGTGCGGGACCAAAGAGCAGCGCGAGAAGCTGACCGACGGCTACAAGCTTCACCACGCCGACTCGATCTACAAGCAGATGGCAGAGCTGGGCTGGCTGGGGGTGACGATCCCCGAGCAGTACGGGGGCTCGGACGGGTCGATGCTCGACGCCTGCCTGTTCATGGAGGAGACCTCGCGGGGGCTGGCGCCGATCGGCGGCTACGCGACGACGCTGATCGTCGCCGGCGCCACCCGGCGCTTCGGCAGCGAGGAGCAGAAGCGGGAGATCCTCGGTGGGATCGCCGGCGGCGCGGTCGAGGCGATCGCGATGACCGAGCCCGAGGCCGGCTCCGACGTCGGCTCCCTCACCACGTCGGCTGCGCGGGTGAACGGCGGCTTCGTCCTCAACGGGCAGAAGGTCTTCATCTCCAACGCCCACATCGCCGAGCACATCCTCGTCGTCTGCCGCACGACCAAGGGCCCCTCCAAGCACGAGGGCCTGTCGATGATCTGGCTGCCGCGCGAGGCCGAGGGCTTGGAGATCGTCCCGATCAAGACGATGGGCGGCGAGGAGACCAACACGCTCTACCTGAGCGACGTCGAGGCGCCCGCCGACGCCCTGCTCGGCGAGGTCGACCAGGCCTGGACGCAGCTGATGGCGGGGCTGAACGTGGAGCGGTTGATCCTCGCCGCGACGATGCTGGGGATCGCTCAGCGCGCTTTCGACGACGCCCTCGCCTACGTCAAGGAGCGGCGGCAGTTCGGCCGCCCGATCGGCTCATTCCAGGCGCTCCAGCACCGCCTTGCCGACATGGCGACGGAGCTCGAATCGGCCCGCCTGATGACCCGCTGGGTCGCCACCCTGACCGACGAGGATCCCGACCGGATGCTTCCCCGCGAGGCCTCGATGGTGAAGCTGCACGTGACCGAGGTCGCCAAACGGGTCGCGGTCGAGGGGATGCAGCTGATGGGCGGCTACGGCTACTCCTCCGAGTACGACATGGAGCGCCTCGTCCGCGCCACGATGGTCTCGACCATCTACGGCGGCACCTCGGAGATCCAGCGCACGATCATCGCGAAAACGCTCGGCCTGTAGCGCTTCGGGGCGCGTTACTCAGGCATATCCTGAAGAAGGCGTCATGCCGGGTGGCCGCAGGTCTCGTCGGAGCTCCGCGACGACCTCTGCGGTTCGCGCACGACCTGCCGGTAGGAGAAGCGGCGAACCTCATAGCCTTGGGCTCGAAGCTCGAGGTCGCGGGCGTGGTCGTTGTCGAAGGCGATCGAGCCCCTGTGGTAGCGATAGCCGTCGGTTTCGACGACGAGACGCTGCGCGGACCACAGGAAGTCGACCGTCCACGAGCCGATCCGGACGTTGACCCGCGGCTTCGGCAGGTCGTGGCGGGCGCAGAGCGCCAGGAAGCGGTGCTCGAGCTCGCTGCGGGTGCCGTCGACGACGACTTCGGGCCCGATCGGCAGACCCAGGACATCGGCCTGGCGAATGGCGCGGCGCAGTTCTTGCCCCGGCGTTTTCGACGAGCGGAGGTCTGCGAGCGTGCGGGCGGGAGTGGTGACCGGTATCCCCTGCCGCCGAGTCGAGTGTCGCGGCTGCAGCGACGCGCAGCGGTGGACGCGGATCCCTGTCAGCGCCGGCGGCCTCCCCGCCCGGGCACGGAGATGTCGACTGGACCGGGCCTCGCGGGCAGCAACCTCCAGAGTGCGGCCGCACTGCGATGGCTGAGCACAGCATCACTGCCGACCGCGCGCTCGGCTCGGGCACGGTCGTGGCCGGGTGCGGGCCCGGCTGCAAGCGCCAGCACGGCCGCCATCCACCGGCGCTCGCTGCTCGGGGCGAGGTGGCCCACGGCGTAGACTCCCCGGTGGATCCGGTGCAGCCGACCGGCCCGCCGACGTTCGAGGACCGCTTGGTCGCTCAGGCCGGCGTCTCGGAGCTGGTGAATGGTCACGACGCCGTGCTGGCGCGCCGCGATCCTCGCTATCCAAACGTCCGGCGGGGCGCTTTTTTCAGGCATATCCTGAACAAGGCGCCTGGCACCATGATTCGCCCCCTCAAGCAACTGATTGCGGGACGGCCAAAGGAGCGCCGGAGCGCTATCCTTCGAATCAGCCTCGCGCCCTGGGCCCGAGGTTTTCTCTTGTAACGGCGTCGGTTCGGCAACGAGGAGAAATGGCTCGCGGAGATGTCCGCATCGCGGTGACGCTGGCTTGCGAAGACTGCAAGCGGCGCAACTACCAGACGAACAAGTCGCGGCGTAACTCGCCGGACCGGATCGAGCTGCGCAAGTTCTGCCGCTGGTGCGGGCACCACACGCCGCACAAGGAGACCAGGTAATGGCGAAGACGCGCGCCCAGCGCAAGGCCGAGCGCCGCGCCCGCGAAGCCGAGGAACGGAAGCGCTCCGGCGACGGCAAGCGCGCCGAGTCGCGCGCCCAGCACGACACCCAGGTCGGGGTCTCCGGCGAGGTCGCCGAGGTCGAGGCGATGGAGGCCGGGATGGGCGCCGGCGCCCCCGAAGCCGACCTCGAGACCCCCGACGCGCCGAAGCCGAGCCGCGCCCAGCGGCGCGCCGAGGCGAAGCAGGCCAAGGAAGCAGAGAAGCGCAAGCGCGAGGAGCGCAAGCGCCAAGAGAGCGAGCAGCTTGCCCGCCGCCAGAAGCAGGCGCAGGCCGAGCGCCAGCGCGGCGGCGTGATCGGCTTCCTCGTCTCCTGCTGGGCGGAGCTGCGCAAAGTTCAGTGGCCGGACCGCGATACGCTCGTGCAGGCGACCGCCGTGACGATCGTCTTCGTGGTCGCCGCCGCCGCCTACCTCGGTGCCCTCGACAGCGCCTTCAGTTTCCTCATCAAGCAGATCCTCTAGGCCACTAGCGGGATCCCCAAAGCAAAGGCAAGCCTCCAGATGTATCGCTGGTACGTGATCAACACCTACTCCGGGCACGAGAACAAGGTCAAGCACAACCTCGAGCACCGGGTTCAGACGATGAGCCAGAACCGCAACGTGCGCCAGGTCGTGGTGCCCACCGAACAGGTGATGGAACTCAACAAGGAAGGCCAGAAAGAGCCGAAGGAGAAGCGGACGATGCCCGGCTACGTCCTGGTCAACATGGAGATGACCGACGACGCCTGGGGCCTGGTCAAGAACACCCCCGGGGTGACCGGCTTCGTCGGCCAGCGCGACAAGCCGGTGCCGCTCTCCAAACCGGAGGTGGATCGGCTGCTGCACCGCGAGACCGCCGAGCGGCCGCGCACCCAGGCGCAGTTCTCGATCGGCGAGTCGGTAAAGGTGATCTCCGGCCCGCTCTCCGACTTCTCCGGCGAGATCGCCGAGATCAACGAGGACGCCGCCAAACTCAAGGTGCTGGTCTCGATCTTCGGCCGCGAGACCCCGGTCGAGGTGAACTACGACCAGGTGAAGAAGATCTAGCCAGGACCGCTAGGCTCCCCGATCCCGATGGCAAAGAAAGTCCTCACCTTGATCAAGCTGCAGATCCAGGCCGGCAACGCCAACCCGGCGCCGCCGGTCGGCCCGGCGCTGGGCCAGCACGGCGTCAACATCATGGAGTTCTGCAAGGCGTTCAACGCCCAGACCCAGAGCGAGGGCGGCACGATCATCCCGGTCGAGATCACCGTCTACGAGGACCGCTCCTTCGCCTTCGTCACCAAGACGCCGCCCGCCGCGGTGCTGATCCGCGAAGCGATCGGGATCTCGAAGGGATCCGGCGAGCCGCACATCGACAAAGTCGGCACGATCTCCGCCGACCAGATCCGCCAGATCGCCGAGCGCAAGATGCCCGACCTCAACGCCAACGATCTCGATGCCGCCTCGAAGATCATCGCCGGCACCGCCCGCTCGATGGGCGTCGACGTCAAATAGGCGAACCGATGGCCCACGGCAAGCGCTACCGCAAACAGCTCGGCAAGGTCCAGCGAGAGCGCGCCTACCCGCCCGCCGAGGCGGTGTCGCTGATCAAGGAGACCGCGACCGCCGGCTTCGACGAGACGGTCGAGCTGCACCTGCGGCTCGGCGTCAACGTGCGCCACGCCGAGGAGCAGCTGCGCGGCACCCTCGCCCTCCCGCACGGGCTCGGCAAAGAGGTGACGATCGCCGTCTTCGCCGAGGGCCAGCAGGCCCGCGACGCCGAGGCTGCCGGGGCGGACTTCGTCGGCGCTCAGGACCTGGTCGAGAAAGTCCAGGAGGGCTGGACCGATTTCGACCTGGCGATCGCGACTCCGGAGATGATGAAGACGGTCGGCCAGCTCGGCCGGGTGCTCGGCCCGCAGGGCAAGATGCCCAATCCGAAGGTCGGCACCGTCACCGACGACGTCGAGAAGGCGGTGGGGGAGTCGAAGGCCGGCAAGGTCGAGTACCGCACCGACCGCCAGGCGATCGTCCACCTGGCGATCGGCAAGGCCGGCTTCGAGCCACAGCAGCTGCTCGACAACTGTCTCGCGGTGATCGACGAGGTCCTCCGCGCCAAGCCGGCCTCCGCGAAGGGCAAGTACTTCCTCTCGGCGACGCTGACCACGACGATGGGCCCGGGCATCCGGGTCGACGCCGGCAAGACGGGCGACCGCGAGGCCGCGAGCGAAGCGAGCGGCGAGCCCGCACCGGAGCCGGCCACCGCGTAAACTCCAGCGCCGCGCTGAACCCGAGACCACCGGCAGCCGCCGATGGGCCGATATGTCGCCTCGGAGTGGACATTTCGGCCCGTCGGCAGTGGAAGCCCGGTGCAGGTGAACGATGAACCGAGACGAGAAGGCACGAGCCATCGAGGAGATCGCCGCCCAGATCGAGGGCGCCGAGTCGATCTTCGCGGTCGACTACCGCGGGATCAGCGTCCCCCAGGCGGCGGAGCTGCGCGGCAGGCTGCGCGAGGCCGACGCCAGCTTTCGGGTCGTCAAGAACCGCCTCACCAAGCTGGCCGCCGAGCAGGTCGGCGAGGAGCGCCTCGCCGAGCTGCTGCATGGCCCGACCGCGCTCAGCTTCGTCCGCGGCGACACGGCCCAGGCGGCGAAGGCGATCTCGAGTTTCGGCAGGGAGCACGAGATTCTCGCCTTCAAGGGCGGCTTCATGGACGGTCTCGACCTCGACGAGGAGAAGTTCACGTCGATCGCCCGCCTGCCGGCGCGCGAAGTGCTCGACGGACAGCTCGCCGGCGTCGTCGCCAGTCCGCTGACCGGCCTGGTCCGCGGCCTCGGCTCGATGGTCTTCGGGCTCGCCAACCAGCTTCAGCAGCTTCAAGAAAAAAAGGAGAAGGAGTAGATGGCAACCAAAATCTCAACCGAGGACTGGATCGAGGAGCTGAAGGGCATCTCGGTGCTCGAGCTCTCCGAGCGGATCAAGGCGCTCGAGGAGGAGTTCGGCGTATCGGCGACCGCGGTCGCGGCGGCGGCCCCGGCGGCGGCCGGCGCCCCGGACGGCGACGGCGCCGAGGGCGAGGAAGAGGCCTCCACCGTCGACGTCGTGCTGACCGAGGTCGGCGGCCAGAAGGTGCCGGTGATCAAGGTCGTCCGCGCTGCCACGGGGCTCGGCCTGAAAGAGGCGAAGGCGATCGTCGACGAGGCGCCGAAGGCGATCAAAGAGGGCGTCGAACGCGAGGAGGCCGAGAAGGTCAAAGGGGAACTGGAGGAGGCCGGAGCGACCGTCGAGCTGAAATAAACTCGCAGCGACCGCAAACGGATCCCAGGCAGGGAGCCGATCCGGCGGCCGAGCCTGCCGATATGTTATTTTTCGCGGTCGCGCGCCTGTTGTCATCCCCTGCTCGTATCTGCGCTGTTTCCACGTCCCTCTGACCGCCTGAGGAGTCGCCGACTTGGCACGTTCCAACGCTGCCCCCGTAGCCCGTAGGAGTTTCTCCCGACTCACGAACCCTCTCGAAGTCCCCCACCTGATCGACATCCAGCGTCGCTCCTTCGAAGAGCTGACGGATCCCAAGCAGGGTGGTCTGCGAGAGACGATTGACGACATATCCCCGATCGAGGACTACACGGGGAACCTGGCGATCGTCTTCGGCCAGTTCAAGTTCGAGGAGCCGCCGCACTCGATCGAGGAGTGCCGCGAGAAGGACATGACCTACTCGCGGCCGCTGACCGCGACGGTCGCCTTCCAGAACAAGGAGACCGGCGAGATCCGCGAGCAGGCCGTCTTCATGGGCGACTTCCCGTGGATGACCGACCGCGGCACCTTCATCATCAACGGCACCGAGCGGGTCGTCGTCACCCAGCTGGTGCGCTCCCCGGGCGCCTACGTGATGGCGCCGAAGGACCCCGAAAAACAGGTCTTCATCGCCAACCTGATGCCGGCCCGCGGCTCCTGGCTGGAGCTGGAAATCGACAAAAAGGGCCGGGTCTTCGTGCGCATCGACCGCAAGCGCAAACTGCCGGTGACGGTGCTGCTGCGCGCGATGGGCTACGTCGAGGACGAGCAGATCCTCTCGATGTTCGACGATTCGGTCTACCTCAAGCACACGATCGAGGCGGACACCGAGGCGACCCGGACCGAGGAGGGCGCCCTGATCGAGCTGTTCAAAAAGCAGCGCCCGGGCGAGCCGCCCTCGGTCGACGCCGCCCGCGCCCTGCTCGAGCAGCTCTTCTTCGACTCGAAGCGCTACGACCTCACCAGGGTCGGCCGCTACAAGCTGAACGCGCGGCTCGACCTCGACGTCGATCTCGACAACCGGGTGCTCACCCACGACGACATCGTCGCCCTGATCAACGAGCTGATCAGCCTGCCGAAGCTGCTCGGCATCCCCGAGGAGATCGACGAGGAGAACCCGATCAAGGACTACGCCGCGGAGGCGATCACCTACCCGCGCGAGCCGGTCGCCGAGCACCTCGACGAGTACGAGCACTTCGGCAACCGCCGCCTGCGCACGGTCGGCGAGCTGATCCAGGAGGCGTTCCGAATCGGCCTCTACCGGATGGAGCGGGTCGTCCGCGAGCGGCTGACCACCGAAGACGCCGATGCGATCACCCCGCAGACGATCATCAACATCCGCCCGGTGGTCGCGGCGCTGAAGGAGTTCTTCGGCTCCTCGCAGCTCTCGCAGTTCATGGACCAGACCAACTCGCTGGCCGGCCTCACCCACCGGCGCCGCCTCTCGGCGCTGGGCGCCGGCGGCCTGACCCGCGAGCGGGCGCCGATCGAGGTCCGCGACGTGCACCCGACCCACTATGGCCGCATGTGCCCGATCGAGACCCCGGAGGGGCCGAACATCGGCCTGATCGGCTCGCTCTCCTCGTTCGCGCGGATCTCCGAGCACGGCTTCGTCACCACCCCCTACCGGGTGGTGAAGGACGGCGTCGTGACCGACGAGATCGTCCACCTCGACGCGACCCAGGAGGAGGAGCGCGTGATCGCCCAGGCGAACGCGGAGATCGACCCGAAGACGAGCAAGCTGAAGGGTCCGCAGGTGCTGGTCCGCGCCTCCGAGCAGGAGTACGCGACCGCCACCCCCAAGGAAGTCGAGCTGATGGACGTCTCGCCGACCCAGATCTGGTCGGTGGCGACGGCGCTGATCCCCTTCCTCGAGCACGACGACGCCAACCGGGCGCTGATGGGCTCCAACATGCAGCGCCAGGCGGTTCCGCTGGTGAAGCCCGAGCCGCCGCTGATCGGCACCGGCATGGAGCGGCGCGCCGCGATCGACACCGGCGACGTCACCCTGGCCGAGAACGACGGCGAGGTCAGTCACGTCGACTCGGAGCAGATCGTGGTCAGCCACGGCTCGAAGAAGGACGCCTACCCGCTGCACAAGTTCATGCGCTCCAACCAGGGGACGATCATCCACCAGCGGCCGATCGTCGAGAGCGGCCAGAGAGTGAAGGCGGGCGACGTGCTCGCCGACGGCTCCTCGACGGTGGGCGGCGAGATCGCCCTCGGCAAGAACTGCCTGGTCGCCTTCATGTCCTGGGAGGGCTACAACTTCGAGGACGCGATCATCCTCTCCGAGCGCCTGGTCAAGGACGACGAGATGACCTCGATCCACATCGAGGAGTACGAGATCGACGCCCGCACGACGAAGCTCGGCGACGAGGAGATCACCCGCGACATCCCCAACCGCTCCGAGGAGAGCCTGCGCAACCTCGACGAGCGCGGCATCGTCCGCGTCGGCGCCGAGGTGATCTCAGGCGACCTGCTGGTCGGCAAGGTGACGCCGAAGGGCGAGACCGAGCTGACCGCCGAGGAGAAGCTGATCCGCGCGATCTTCAAGGAGAAGGCGCGCGAGGTCCGCGACACCTCGCTGAAAGTCCCGCACGGCGAGGGCGGCGTGGTGATCGACGTACTGACCTTCAGCCGCGACGACGGCGACGACCTGCCACCCGGCGTCAACGACCTGGTCCGCGTCTACGTGGCGACGAAGCGCAAGATCGCCGAGGGCGACAAGCTCGCCGGCCGCCACGGGAACAAGGGTGTGATCTCGAAGATCGTGCCCGAAGAGGACATGCCCCACCTCGCTGACGGCACCCCGGTCGACGTGATCCTCAACCCGCTCGGCGTGCCGAGCCGGATGAACATCGGCCAGGTGCTGGAGACGCACCTCGGCTGGGTCGCCGGCAACGGCTGGTACGACGACGGCTCCGACGCCTACAAGCGGGCGCACTCGCCCGAGGGCGACGGCCGCGTCTACGTCTCCACCTCGGTCTTCGACGGGGCGACCGTCGAGGACGTCGACGAGGCGCTGATCGGCTGGTCGGAGGAGAACTCCGAGCGCGGCATCGACCTCGGGATCGACAAGAGCGCCCAGCCCGGGGCGCGCTGCTCCGGCAGCGCCCAGCTCTACAACGGCCGCACCGGCGAGCCGTACGAGAGCACGGTGACGGTCGGCTACATGTACATCCTCAAGCTGCTGCACCTGGTGGACGACAAGATCCACGCCCGCTCGACCGGCCCCTACTCGCTGGTCACCCAGCAGCCGCTGGGGGGCAAGGCGCAGTTCGGCGGCCAGCGCTTCGGCGAGATGGAGGTCTGGGCACTGGAGGCCTACGGCGCCGCCTACACGCTGCAGGAGATGCTGACCGTCAAGTCCGACGACACGGTCGGCCGCGTCAAGGCCTACGAGGCGATCGTCAAGGGCGAGAACATCCCCGAGCCCTCGATCCCCGAGTCCTTCAAAGTCCTGCTGAAAGAGATCCAGAGCCTCTCGCTCGACGCCAACGTCGTCTCCGAAGGCGGCGACGTGGAGATCGCCGAAGACGACGACGACCTGCTGAAAGCGGCCGAGGAGCTGGGGATGGACCTGACCGGGGTCCGCGCCGAGGGCTCCAACGGCGCCGCCGACGAGAAGGAGGAGCAGGTGGTCGGCGAGGGCGACGGCGGCAGCGGCGACGGCGACGGCGACGGAAACAAGGCGGAGGCCAAGGAAGAGACGAAGGTGGAGGACTGATGATCGACATCAACAACTTCGACGCGATCGAGATCGGCCTCGCGTCCTCGAAGAAGATCCGCTCCTGGAGCTGGGGCGAGGTCACCAAGCCCGAGACGATCAACTACCGCACCCTGAAGCCCGAGAGAGACGGCTTGTTCTGCGAGCGGATCTTCGGCCCGACCAAGGACTGGGAGTGCTACTGCGGCAAGTACAAGCGGGTCCGCTACAAGGGCATCGTCTGCGAGCGCTGCGGCGTCGAGGTGACCCGGTCCAAGGTTCGTCGCGAGCGGATGGGCCACGTCGACCTGGCCGCTCCCGTCTCCCACATCTGGTTCTTCAAGGGGGTGCCGAGCCGGATCGGCTACCTGATCGACATGGCGCCCAAGGAGCTGGAGAAGGTCCTCTACTTCGCCGCCTCGATGGTCACCTGGGTCGACGTCGAGGCCCGCGACAAGGACCTCGGCAAGCTCGAGAAAGAGGTCAAGAAGGTCACCGACGGCTACGAGTCCGAACGGCAGAAGCGCACCCAGGAGCTGAGCGAGGCGCTCGAGCGCCGCATCTCCTATCTCGAAGGCGGCGGCCAGGAGAAGTTCGACGACGAGGACCACATCTGGGCCGATTCGCTGAAGCTGACCGCGGCGCAGCTGCGCAAGCTGAAGGAGGACGAGCGGGCCAAGCTGGTCAAGGAGCTGCGCAAGACCTTCGAGGCGGAGATCGCCGACACCGAGACCTACATCGAAGAGGCGATCGAGCGGATGGACGAGGTCTGGAAGATCTTCACCGAGATGAAGCCGAAGGACGTCGTCAACGACGAGACGGTGTTCCGCGAGCTCAAGGACCGCTTCGGCTCGCCGTTCGGCTGGGGTGAGTACTTCCGCGGCGGGATGGGCGCCGAAGCGGTGCGCGACCTGCTCGAGCAGGTCGACCTGGAGGCCGAATGCGAGGCGATGGAGCAGACGATCAACAGCTCCAAAGGCCAGAAACAGGCCCGCGCGGTGAAGCGGCTGAAGGTCGCCTCCGCCTTCCTGAACTCCGACAACGAACCGGACTGGATGATCCTCGACTGCGTGCCGGTGATCCCGCCGGAGCTGCGCCCGATGGTGCAGCTCGACGGCGGCCGCTTCGCGACGTCGGACCTGAACGACCTCTACCGGCGCGTGATCAACCGCAACAACCGGCTGAAAAGGCTGCTCGACCTGGGCGCGCCCGAGATCATCGTCAACAACGAGAAGCGGATGCTGCAGGAGGCGGTCGACGCGCTGTTCGACAACGGCCGCCGCGGCCGCCCGGTCACCGGGCCCGGCAACCGCCCGCTGAAGTCGCTCTCCGACATGCTGAAGGGCAAGCAGGGCCGCTTCCGCCAGAACCTGCTCGGCAAGCGGGTCGACTACTCCGGCCGCTCGGTGATCGTCTCCGGCCCGAGCCTGCAGCTGCAGCAGTGCGGCCTGCCGAAGCTGATGGCGCTGGAGCTGTTCAAGCCGTTCATCATGGCCCAGCTGGTCGAGCGCAAAGCCGTGCAGAACATCAAGGCTGCCAAGAAAATGGTCGAGTCGATGGTGCCCGAGGTCTGGGACGTGCTCGAGGAGGTCATCCACGAGCACCCGGTGCTGCTCAACCGGGCGCCGACCCTGCACCGCCTCGGCATCCAGGCGTTCGAACCGGTGCTGGTCGAGGGCAAGGCGATCCAGGTCCACCCGCTGGTCTGCCACGCCTTCAACGCCGACTTCGACGGCGACCAGATGGCCGTCCACGTGCCGCTCTCCGCCGAGGCGCAGGCCGAGGCGCGGGTGCTGATGCTCTCCGCCAACAACATCCTCTCGCCGGCCCACGGCGCGCCGCTGGCGACGCCGACCCAGGACATGGTGCTGGGGATCTACTACCTGACCTACGGCCCGCCGGCCGAGGACCTTGCGAAGCTCGACCACGAGCTGAAGGCCGGCAAGGGGCCGAACGGCGCGGCGCCGAAGGTCTTCCGCTCCGCTCAGGAGGCCGAGCTGGTCTACGAGAACGGCGGCTGCAAGCTGCACGACTTCGCCGAGTACCGGCGCGCCGGCCACGAGCACTTCCTGACCACCGTCGGGCGAATCATCTTCAACGAGAAGATCGAGCGCGCCCTGGCCGACGCGCTGGGCGAGGAGTTCGACCCGGAGGGGTACGAGTTCGCCAACCACGCGCTGAAGAAGCGCAACGTCAACGAGATGGTCTCCAACCTGGTCGAGACCTACGGGGCGCCGGCGGTCTCGCAGGTGCTGGACGCCTTCAAGGACCTCGGCTTCCACTTCGCGACCCAGGCCGGGATCACCGTCTCCAAGAACAACATCGTCTCGCCGCCCGACAAGGCGGAGATCCTCGATCGCTACGAGAAGCAGACGGCGAGGATCCAGAGCCAGTACGACGACGGCTACATCACCGCGGAGGAGCGCCACGAGGCCGTCACCTCGCACTGGAACGAAGCCACCGACGAGGTCGCCCAGGCGATGGAGGACAACCTCGACGAACTCAACCCGATCTTCATGATGGCCAATTCCGGCGCCCGTGGCTCGTTCAAACAGATCCGCCAGCTGGCCGGGATGCGAGGCCTGATGGCAAACCCGAAAGGGGAGATCATCGAGCGGCCGATCAAGGCCAACTTCATGGAGGGCCTCTCGGTGCTGGAGTACTTCATCTCCACCCACGGCGCCCGCAAGGGGCTGGCCGACACGGCGCTGCGTACCGCCGACTCGGGCTACCTGACCCGGCGCCTGGTCGACGTCGCCCAGGACGTGATCGTCCGCGACGAGGACTGCAAGACCAAAGACCACATCGAGATGGCGCTTCGCAAGGACGACGGCTCGCTCAACGACAACCTGATCGGCCGCCTGGCGGCGAAGAAGTTCGAGACCAAGCGGGGCCGCGAGCTGCTGAAGCGCAACCAGGAGATCACCCAGCCCGACATCGAGGAGATCGCCGAGGCCTTCGGCGACGAGGAGGGGGCCGCGGTTCCGGTGCGCTCGACGCTGAAGTGCGACGCGGAGTCCGGCGTTTGCCGCGCCTGCTACGGGGTCGCTCCGGCGACCGGCTCGACGGTCGACATCGGCGACGCGGTGGGGATCATCGCCGCCCAGTCGATCGGCGAGCCGGGCACCCAGCTGACCATGCGCACCTTCCACACCGGCGGCGTCGCCGGCCAGGACATCACCCAGGGCCTGCCCCGCATCGTCGAGCTGTTCGAGGCGCGCAAACCGAAGGGCCTGGCGCAGATGGCCGAAGAGGCCGGCAAGGTCTCGGTCGAGGAGAGCGAAAAAGCGCTGAAAGTGATCGTCACCGAGTCGGGCGGCGAGGAGCACAGCTACAGCTTCCCGCCGCGCACCCGGCTGCACGTCGCCGACGGCGACAAGGTCGAGGTGGGTCAGCAGCTCAACGAGGGCTCGCTCTACCCCGCCGACCTGCTGGCGATCCGCGGCCGCACCGACACCGAGCTCTACCTGGTCGCCGAGGTGCAGAGGGTCTATCGGGCACAGGGCGTCGACATCGACGACAAGCACATCGAGTTGATCGCGCGGCAGATGCTGAAGAAGGTGAAAGTCGAGTCGAAGGGCTCGACCAGCCTGCTGCCCGGCCAGCTCGAAGACCGTGGCAGCCTCAAACGGCTCAACAAGCAGGTCAAGGACGAAGGCGGCACGGCGGCCAAAGGCGAGGAGGTCATCCTCGGCATCACCAAGGCCTCGCTGGCCACCGAGTCGTTCCTCTCCGCCGCCTCCTTCCAGGAGACGACCAAGGTGCTGACCGACGCCGCCCTGGAGGGCAAACGGGACAAGCTGGTCGGCCTGAAGGAGAACGTGATCATCGGCAAGCTGATCCCCGCCGCGACCGGGCTGAAGCACTACCGCACGCTGGCGGTCGAGCCGGCCGTGCCGATCGAGCCGCCCAGCGACGAGGAGCTTCTCGACGAGGAGGAGCTGGCCGCCGAGCTGGGAATCGACCGCGAGGGGGCGCCGGTGGAGAGCTTCGGGCCTTCGTTTGCCGAGGAGCTCGAGGAGCTGGCGCAGGAGATCGAGTCGAGCGGGGGCGAGGACAGCAAAGCGTAGGAGGGGCGGGGTACCCATCCATCGGAACCCGCTCCCCTTCGGTCGCTCACAAGTTCCGCCGGACGGGCACCCCGCCCCTCACCCATCTGCTTCTCGCGTAGCCGGGCGAGAAACAAGACGCCGCTGCCGGGGAGGGAACCCCCGCCCCCTCCTCACGTAAGGCGTAAGTCGCTCTAGCTCGACTCGATCTTCGTCGATTGGAGCTTTGTCCCCCCTATAGGGGGTAAAAAGGTTCAATCGTTGGTGTCCTGGCGGGCTGACCTGGCATCTCAGATAAATTGGCCGGGTGGCCAACGCGGCGAAGGTCTGCATCGTCGGCGCCGGCAGCTCCGGGATCGCCGCCTGCCAGGTGCTGGGCGCCCGCGGCATCCCGTTCGACTGCTTCGAGAAGGGATCGGAGGTGGGGGGCAACTGGCGCTACGAAAACGACAACGAGATGTCGTCGGCGTACCGCTCGCTGCACATCAACACCTCGCGGAAGCTGATGGCCTACGCCAGCTATCCGATGCCTGAGGACTACCCGGACTACCCCGACCACTTCCAGATCGCCCGCTACTTCGACGACTACGTCGACCACTTCGGCTTCCGCGAGAAGATCCGCTTCCGCACCGAGGTGGTGCGCGTCGAGCCGCGCGACGGCGAGTGGGAGGTGACGGTCGAGGACGCGGGCGGCCAGCGCGAGACCGTTCGCTACCGCGCGGTGCTGATCGCCAACGGCCACCACTGGGACCCGCGCTGGCCGGAGCCGCCCTTCCCCGGAGCCGAGCACTTCGACGGTGAGCAGATGCACGCCCACCACTACCGCGAGCCCGACGTGCTGCGCGGCAAGCGGGTGCTGGTGCTGGGGATCGGCAACTCGGCGACCGACATCGCGGTCGAGTCCTCGCGGATCGCCGAGCGGACCTTCCTGTCGATGCGCCGCGGCGCCTACGTGCTGCCCAAGTACATGAACGGCAAGCCGACCGACGAAGCCGCCTCGCCGCTGCTGACCCGGTTTCCGCTCTCGGTGCAGCGCTTCTTCATCGGCAGGATGCTGGGGCTGACCGCCGGCGAGATGACCGCCTACGGGCTGCCGGCGCCCGACCACAAGCTGCTCGAGGCCCACCCGACCGTCTCGGCCGAGCTGCTCTCCCGGCTCGGGCACGGCGATATCGAGGTGAAGCCGAACATCGATCGCTTCGCCGGCGGGCGCACGGTCCGCTTCGCCGACGGCAGCGAGGAGGAGATCGACCTGGTCGTCTACTGCACCGGGTACAAGATCAGCTTCCCGTTCTTCGACCCCGAGCTGATCTCGGCGAAGGACAACCGGCTCTCCCTCTACCGCCGGGTCGCCTCGGTCGAGCACCCGGGGCTCTATTTCCTCGGCTTCATCCAGCCGCTGGGGGCGATCATGCCGATCGCCGAGGCGCAGGCCGAATGGGTGGCGGACCTGCTGGACGGCCGGGCGGCGCTGCCCTCAGGCGAGGAGATGCGGGCGGAGGTCGCCGACTACGAGCGCAGGATGCGGAAGCGCTACGTCGCGTCCAAGCGTCACACGGTCCAGGTGGACTTCCACCCGTACCTGCGCGAGATCCGCAAGGAGCGGAAGCGGACCGCTGTTACTCGGTAGCGGGGGGAGGGGGCGGGGTACCCCTCCTTTCCGCTGGGTTTTTCGCCTCGCACTCGGCGATGCTCGCCGAGTGGGCTGTGCGAAAAACAGGACGCCGCGGTGCAGGAGGGGTACCCCGCCCCCTCCTTTCAGCTGCCAACGCCGATCTCTCAGCTGCCAGCCGTATTGAAGGAGCCGGAGTGCCCCTTCGCCGCACCAGTGTGCCAGCGCCACCTGGGCTGTGCTGGGGGCCGCGGGGGCGAATCGGGTCGGGGCGCCAGCGGCCGAAGCCCTCGCCGCCTTCGGCGGTGGTGTCCTCCTCGGGTGACTTACTCGCCCACCAGACCAGCCACAGCGCGCCGAAGACGGGGATCTTCAGCACGACCAACAGGAAGAAGATTGGCCAGAATCCCTCCACCGCGATCAGTCTAGCCCGCCGGCCCACGCGGTCAACGCTTCGACCTGGAGCTCCTCGAGGCCGAGCTGAGGCTCGGTCGGCACCAGCAGGGTTGGCTCTGCGCGGCCGCGCGCCCACTCGTAGCAGCTCTCGTCGAAGCTGTCGTCGATCCAGGCGACGGAGCGCCCCGTGCCGTACTCCTCCAGCGGCCCGAGCTTCCAGTGCGCGGTGCCGAACCGCGCCGCCCCGTCGAAGGTCAGGACGGGAAGCTCCGGCAGGCCGAGGATGCTCGGCAGGTAGTCGTTGGCTTTCTCCTCCCACCCGGAAGCCCAGACCATCTCGAAGTGCTCCGCCAGACGCCGCAACCGGTCCCCGGCGACCAAGGAGATGCAGTGCACCATCCCGTCGATCAGCTCGAACCGCGCCTGGGAGCGGTCCGGCGGCTCGTCGAATCCGAACAGGGAGATGACCCCGTCGACATCGACCGCGAGGATCGGCCGGCTCATATGGCCAGGCTAGCTACCAGCGATAATGGGCAAAGGCCTTGTTGGCCTGCGCCATCCGATAGATGTCGTCCTTGCGCTTCCAGGCGCCACCCTGCTGCTGGATTGCATCGAGGATTTCGCTGGCGAGCCGCTCCGACATCGAGTACTCGCGGCGGCTGCGGGCGAAGTCGACCAGCCAGCGGGCCGCGAGGGTGCGGGCGCGCCGCGCGGGGACCTCGACCGGCACCTGGTAGGTGGCGCCGCCGACCCGTCGGGAGCGGACCTCGAGCACCGGGGTGAGCTCCTTGATCGCCGCCTCGAGCGTCTCGACCGCGTCTTCCTTGGAGCGCTCGCCGACGAGCGCAAGCGCGTCGTAGACGATCCGCTCTGCAAGCGACTTCTTGCCTTCCTGCATCGTCTTGTTGATCACCTGCTGGACGAGCCGGTTGCGGAAGCGCGCGTCGGGATCGACCGGCCGGATCTGAGCTGCGGAGCGGCGCGGCATCAGCGGCTCATCCAGCCTTGACGCCGTAGAGAGAGCGGGCCTGCTTGCGGTCGGAGACCCCGGCTGCGTCGAGCGCGCCGCGGACCACCTTGTAGCGGACGCCCGGCAGGTCCTTGACCCGACCGCCCCTGACCAGGACGACCGAGTGCTCCTGAAGGTTGTGGCCCTCGCCCGGGATGTAGGTGGTGACCTCCATCCCGTTGGTGAGGCGCACGCGGGCGATCTTGCGCAGGGCCGAGTTCGGCTTCTTCGGCGTCACCGTGGCGACGCGGGTGCAGACACCGCGCCGCTGCGGCGCCGCAACCCTCTTTTTGCGCCCCTGCCCCGACTTGAGGCCCGGCGTCGTCGTCTTCTTCTTGGGCCGCTTGCGGCCCTTGCGAATAAGCTGGTTCGTATTCGGCACGGCCGCGCATGGTAGCGGGCCGCCGCCTTCGGAGCCGCAACGAGCAGCAGCCCGCCGATCATCAGCCCGACCGCCGAGGCGACCTCCGCGTAGAAGCCGTCGAGCAGCACTGCGCTGGCGCCCGAGAAGCGCGAGCTCTGGGCGCCAGCGTCGAGGGCGGCGGGGAGGTCGACGAGCAGGATGACGGCGAGGCTGAGCAGCCCGAGCGCGAAGACGATCCTGCCCAGCCCGCGGCGCCGCTCGTTGCGCAGCGCGAGCAGGGCGAGCGCCGCGGCGAGCAGGGCCAGCGGGACCAGCAGGTAGGCGTGGGGCCGGCCGGCGGCCTCGGCGCCCACCGTCGGCGCGCTCGGCGCCGGCAGTCCCGCGTAGCCCCCCTGCCCGATCTCCACCGCCCGGTAGTCGATGAACTGCGAGACCGTCAGGCAGGCGGCGGAGGCGAGGATCGTCACGCCGATCGCCCGCTGCGGGGTGAGCGCCGCGCTGGCCCGGGTCGCGGCGCGGACCGCCAGGTCGCGGGCCCGGAGGAGGCGCTTCTCTAGCGCCGCGAGGAGGCGGAAGGCGACTACGGCCACCGGGCGCAGCCGCCGCGCGGTCTTGGCGCCGACGACGCGGGCACGCCCGCCGGCGCGGGCGAGCGGCGGGTAAGTGCGCCGCAGCAGGCGGTTGGCGCCGCGGTCGGCCCGGCGGCTCAGGGCCAGCGCCCGCGCCGGGGCGGCCCGCAAGCCCTCTGCGAGTCTTCGGGGCGCCTTATGGGCGCTGTGGACCGATAACGCGCCCCGCAGGCGCCGTCCCGCTGCTATCATCGCCGGTCGCTCAGGCTTCTTCTTCGCAGCGCGTTTCGCCGGGCCCGCAGGGGCCTTTTTCATGCGCCGATCCCGGCGGCTCGGGCCGGAAGGCCCCGATCTTCGTGATTTCCCTCGACCCCGCTTCAAGACAACTACCTTAAGACCATGCCACGCACGTTCCCACTCGAGAAAACCCGCAACATCGGGATCATGGCGCACATCGACGCCGGTAAGACGACGACGACGGAGCGCATCCTCTACTACACCGGCCGCACCCACAAGATGGGCGAGGTGCACGAGGGCGCCGCCGTGATGGACTGGATGGAGCAGGAGCAGGAGCGGGGCATCACGATCACCTCCGCCGCGACGGCCTGCGAGTGGCAGGGCCACCGGATCAACATCATCGACACCCCGGGCCACGTCGACTTCACGGTCGAGGTCGAGCGCAGCCTCCGCGTCCTCGACGGCGCGATCGCCGTCTTCGACGCCGTCGCCGGCGTCGAGCCGCAGTCGGAGACGGTCTGGCGCCAGGCCGACAAGTACAAGGTGCCGCGCTTCGCCTACATCAACAAGATGGACCGCACCGGCGCCGACTTCTTCGCTGCGGTGCAGACGATGAAGGACCGACTCGGCGCCAACCCGCTGCCGATCCAGCTGCCGATCGGCCAGGAGGCCGAGTTCGAAGGCGTCGTCGACCTGGTCGAGATGAAGGCCCTGGTCTGGAAGGACGAGCTGGGAACCGAGTTCGACACCGGCGAGATTCCGGAGGGGCTGCGCGAGCAGGCCGAGCGGTACCGGACCGAGCTGATCGAGGCCTGCGCCGACTACGACGACGAGCTGATGGAGGCCTACCTCGGCGAGGAGGAGATCCCGCACGAGCGGATCGCGACATCGTTGCGCCAGGCGACGATCGACACCAAGGTCACGCCGGTCCTCTGCGGCTCCTCGTTCAAGAACAAGGGCGTGCAGCCGCTGCTCGACGCAATCGTCGAGCTGCTGCCCTCCCCGCTCGACGTTCCCCCCGTCACCGGTCTGAAGCCGGCCGGCAAGGGCGACGGCGAGCCTGCCGAGGCGACCCGCCCGGCCGACGACGACGGACCCTTCGCGGCGCTCGCCTTCAAGGTGATGACCGACCCCTACGTCGGCAAGCTGACCTACTTCCGCGTCTACTCCGGCAAGCTCAGCGCCGGCGGCCGGGTGCTCAACGTCTCGACCGGCAAGACCGAGCGGATCGGGCGGCTGCTGATGATGCACGCCAACAGCCGCGAGGAGATCGAGGAGTGCTATGCGGGCGACATCTGCGCCGGCGTCGGCTTGAAGGAAACCGGGACCGGCGACACGTTGGCCGCCCCCGACGGGCCGATCACCCTGGAGACGATCGAATTCCCGCAGCCGGTGATCGCCGTGGCGATCGAGCCGAAGACGAAAGCCGACCAGGAGAAGCTGGGCACCGCGCTGCAGCGACTCGCCGAGGAGGACCCGACCTTCCAGGTCGAGTCTGACGAGGAGACCGGGCAGACGCTGATCCACGGGATGGGCGAGCTGCACCTCGAGGTGATCGTCGACCGGATGCTGCGCGAGTTCAAAGTCGACGCCAACGTCGGCAAGCCGCAGGTCGCCTACCGCGAGACGATCCGCAAGTCGGTCTCCAAGGTCGAGGCGCGCTTCGTCCGCCAGACCGGCGGCCGCGGCCAGTTCGGCCACGTCGTGATCAACGTCGAGCCGGCGCCCGGGGAGGGCTTCCAGTTCGAGAACAAGATCAAGGGCGGCGTGATCCCGGGCGAGTTCATCAAGCCGGTCGAGCAGGGGGTCGGGGAGGCGCTCGAGAACGGCGTCAAGGCCGGCTACCCGATGGTCGACGTCAAGGTCGAGCTGATCGACGGCTCCTCGCACGACGTCGACTCCTCGGAGATGGCCTTCAAGATCGCCGGCTCGATGGCGATCCAGGAGGGCGCCCGCAAGGCCAGCCCGGTCCTGCTGGAGCCGGTGATGGCGGTTGAGGTGGTCACCCCCGAGGACTTCCTCGGCGACGTGATCGGCGACCTCTCGCGGCGTCGCGGCAAGGTCCAGGGCCAGGAGCAGCGAGGCAACGCGCTCGCCGTGCAGGCCACCGTGCCGCTCGGCGAGATGTTCGGCTACGCCACCGACCTGCGATCCTCGACCCAGGGCCGCGCCACCTACACGATGCAGTTCGAGCGCTACGAGGAGGTCCCGGCGAACATCGCCGAGGAGATCGTCGAGCACCGGTCGGGCGAGCCGGTGGGAGCCGCCACGTGAATCTGGCTATATTTCCCAGGTTCGCCCGCAGGTAGCGAAAGAGAACCCCGACTTCGAAAGGTAGAACGGAGAGCGATGTCAAAGGAGAAGTTCGAGCGCGACAAGCCGCACGTGAACGTCGGCACGATCGGTCACATCGATCACGGCAAGACGACGCTGACGGCCGCGATCACCACGACGCTCTCCGGCAAGGGCGAGACCGAGGCGAAGAGCTTCGATGAGATCGACAACGCCCCGGAGGAGAAGGAGCGGGGGATCACGATCGCGACCTCCCACGTCGAGTACGAGACGGAGAACCGCCACTACGCCCACGTCGACTGCCCGGGCCACGCCGACTACGTGAAGAACATGATCACCGGCGCCGCGCAGATGGACGGCGCGATCCTCGTCGTCTCCGCCGCCGACGGCGTCATGCCGCAGACCCGCGAGCACATCCTGCTCGCCCGCCAGGTCAACGTCCCCCACGTGGTCGTCTTCCTCAACAAGACCGATCAGGTCGACGACGAGGAGCTGATCGAGCTGGTCGAGGAGGAGGTCAAGGACCTGCTCAACGAGTACGACTTCCCGGGCGACGAGACGCCGATCGTCAAAGGCTCGGCGCTGAAGGCCCTGGAGGGCGACGAGGACGCCCAGAAAGCGATCTACGAACTGGCCGAAGCGCTCGACTCCTACATCCCGGAGCCGGAACGCGACCTCGACAAGCCCTTCCTGATGCCGATCGAGGACATCTTCTCGATCACCGGGCGCGGCACCGTCGCCACCGGCCGGGTCGAGCAGGGGATCGTCAACACCGGCGACGAGGTCGAGATCGTCGGCATCAAGGACACGACGAAAACCGTCGTCACCGGGGTCGAGATGTTCCGCAAGATCCTCGACCAGGGCCAAGCCGGGGACAACATCGGCGCCCTGCTGCGAGGCACCAAGCGCGAGGAGATCGAGCGCGGCCAGGTGCTCTGCAAGCCGGGCTCGATCACCCCGCACACCAAGTTCAAGGCCGAGGTCTACTGCCTGAAGAAGGAGGAGGGCGGCCGTCACACCCCGTTCTTCTCCGGCTACAGGCCTCAGTTCTACTTCCGCACCACGGACGTGACCGGGATCGCCAACCTCCCCGAGGGGACCGAGATGGTGATGCCGGGCGACAACGTCCAGATGACGATCGAGTTGATCCAGCCGATCGCGATGGACCAGGGCCTGCGCTTCGCCATCCGCGAGGGTGGTCGGACCGTCGGCTCGGGCGTCGTCTCGGAGATCAGCGAGTAACCCAGCATCAGGGGCGGGCATTCGCCCGCCCTCGCCGCTTTCGCGGCGAGAAAACTAAAAAGACATACGACCAGGGGCGGCGCCCCACCACCAGGGGGCGGCGCCCTTTCCGCGCGGTAAGGCCGCGCAGGGAGAACAACGAAAGAGAACACCGTGGCGACGATCGCGGCGCAGAAAATCCGGATTCGACTCAAGGCGTACGACCACGACGCCATAGACCGGGCTGCCCGCGAGATCGTCGAGACCGCGGAGCGGACGGGGGCGAGCGTCTCCGGCCCGGTGCCGCTGCCGACCGAGAAGAACGTCTACTGCGTGATCCGCTCCCCGTTCAAGGACAAGGACTCGCGCGAGCACTTCGAGATCCGCACCCACAAGCGATTGATCGACATCCTCCAGCCGTCGCCGAAAACCGTCGACTCCCTGCAGCGCCTCGACTCGCTGCCCGCCGGGGTCGACATCGAGATCAGGTTGTGAGCCCATCATGGCTGCGATCCTTGGCAAGAAGCTCGGCATGACCCAGGTCTTCCGCGAGGACGGGACGGTCGTCCCGGTCACCGTGATCGAGGCTGGGCCCTGCAAGGTGACCGCGGTTCGCGACCCCGAGCGCGACGGCTACGCGGCCGTGCAGCTGGCCTTCGACGAGGTCGAGGGAGGGAGGCTGAGCAAGGCCGAGCTGGGCCACCTGAAGAAGGCGGGATCGCCGCCGATGCGTCACCTGGCCGAGTTTCGCGACGAGGACCTCGGCGCCGAGGAGGGCCCCAAGATCGGCGACGACGTCACCGTCGCCTCGTTCGAGGCCGGCCAGAGGGTCAAGGTCTCCGGCGTCTCGATCGGCAAGGGCTTCCAGGGCGGGATCAAGCGCCACAACTTCAGCCGCGGGCCGGTCAGCCACGGCTCCCACAACGTGCGGGCGCCCGGCTCGATCGGTGCCAGCGCCTTCCCGGCGCGCGTCTTCAAAGGGACGCGGATGCCGGGCCAGATGGGCAACAAGCGGGCGACCCAGCGGGGGCTGGAGGTCGCCGACGTCGATGCCGAGCGCAACCTGCTGCTCGTCAAGGGCTCGGTCCCCGGCTCGCGCAACGCGGTGGTGGAGGTGAGGACCGATGGCTAAGGCGACGGTGCTCGGCAAGACCACCAAAGCCGACCTGCCGAAGGAGCTCTTCGCGGAGCCCTTCCACCAGTCGCTGGTCCACGAGACGGCGCGCGCCGACCTGGCGTCGCGGCGTCGCGGCACCGCCTCGACCCTGACCCGCGGCGAGGTCTCGTTCACCACCGCCAAGGCCTGGCGTCAGAAGGGCACCGGCCGGGCCCGCGCCGGCTCGCTCGGCGTCCCCAACCGCTTCGGCGGCGGCGTGGCCTTCGGCCCGAAGCCCCGCCACTACGACGTCAAGGTGAACCGCAAGGCACGCCGCAAGGCGATGCGGGCGGCCCTCTCGGTGCACGCCGAGCGGGGCAGCGTCGCGGTGCTCGACCCGGCGGCCTTCGAGACCCCCTCGACCAAGGCCGCGGCCGCGGCGCTGGAGAAATGGGGCGCGAAGCGGCCGACCCTGGTCGTCCTGCAGGCGGAGGAGACCGGCGCCGCAAAGAGCTTTCGCAACATCGCCCGGGTGACGGTCGCCGAGGTGGGCGCGATCGGGGTCGCCGACGTGATCGGCGCCGCCTCGCTCGTCCTCTCGGAGGGCACGCTGGAGAAGCTGCGGGAGAGGCTGGCCTGATGGACGCTCGCAACGTCATCGTCCGGCCGGTCGTCTCGGAGAAGAGCTACGCGCTGATCGCCGAAGGCAAGTACACGTTCAGGGTCAACGACCGCGCCCACAAGACCCAGATCGCCGCCGCGGTCGAAGAGATCTTCGACGTCGGCGTCGCCGCGGTCCACACCTCCAAGGTGCGGGCCAAGCCGAAGCGCCGCGGTCTTCAGTCGGGCAGGACGCGGAGCTGGAAGAAGGCCGTCGTCGCGCTCGTCCCGGGGGACCGGATCGAGCTGTTCGAAGGCGCTGAGACCGCTTAGGGAGAGAGATGGCCAACCGCAAGACCAAACCGACCAGCCCGGGGCGCCGTTTCGCCACCTACCCGTTGCGCGAGCAGCTGACGGCGTCCGAGCCGCAGCGCAAGCTGACCAAGGGCTTGCGCAAGTCGGGCGGGCGCAACGCCAACGGCCGCGTCACCGCGCGTCATCGTGGCGGTGGGGCGAAGCGCCGCTACCGCCGGATCGACTTCAAGCGCCGCAAGGACGGCGTGCCGGCCAGGGTGGCGACGATCGAGTACGACCCGAACCGCAGCTGCTACATCGCGCTGCTGCACTACGCCGACGGCGAGAAGAGCTACATCCTCGCCCCGGCCGGCCTCGCGGTCGACGACCGGGTGCAGTCCGGCGCCGGCGCCGACATCGCGCCCGGCAGCGCGCTGACCCTGCGCGAGATGCCGACCGGCACGATCGTCCACAACGTCGAGCTGGTCGCCGGCCAGGGCGGCAAGCTGGGCCGCGCCGCGGGCGCCGCGATCCAGCTGGTGGCCAAGGAGGGCGAGATGGTGACCCTGCGGCTGCCCTCCTCGGAGATGCGGATGGTCCGCGCCGAGTGCCGCGCCACGGTCGGCGCGCTGTCCAACGCCGAGCACCAGAACATCAGGGTCGGCAAGGCCGGGCGCAACCGGCACAAGGGCAAGCGGCCGCAGACCAGGGGCGTGGCGATGAACCCGGTCGACCACCCGCACGGGGGCGGCGAGGCGCACCACACGCCGGGCGGCCACCCGGTCACCCCGTGGGGCAAGCCGACGCTCGGCTACCGCACGCGCAAGAAGGGCAAGCGGTCCGACCGCGACATCGTGCGCGGCAGGCGCCGCGGGAAGAAGAAGCGCTGATGGGACGCTCGACGAAAAAGGGCCCTTGGGTGGAAGCCGCACTGATGAAGCGGATCGCGGCGATGAACGACTCTGGCCAGAAGCAGATGGTGAAAACCTGGTCGCGGACCTCGACGATCTTCCCGGAGATGGTCGGCCACACGATCGCCGTCCACGACGGCCGCAAGCACGTGCCGGTCTTCATCTCGGAGTCGATGGTCGGCCACAAGCTCGGCGAGTTCGCCCCCAGCAGGACCTTCCGCGCCCACTCCGGAACCGGCAAAGGCGAGTAGGTAGCGATGGCAGTCGAGAAGAAACAGAGAGATCCGAGCACGAAAAAGGCGCCCGGCAGGAAGGACTCGCCGAAGAAAGAGGCGGCGAGGAAAGCCGCTCCGAAAAAAGGCGCGCCCGAGAAGAAGAAGGCCCCGAAACCGGCGCCGCTGAAACCGGCGCCGCTGGTGGTGCGGGCCAGCTGCCGCTACGTGCGGGTCGCGCCGCGCAAGGCACGGCTCGTCGCCGATCAGGTGCGCGGGCTCAACATCGACCGGGCGCGGGCGCTGCTGCGCTTCTCGCCGCGCGGCGCCGCGCGCGACATCGGCAAGCTGATCGACTCGGCCGCCGCCAACGCGGAGAACAACCACGACCTGGTCGCCGACGAGATGCGGGTCGCCGAGATCACCGTCGACGAAGGCCCGACCCTGCGCCGCTACCGCCCGCGTGCCCTCGGCCGGGCGACCCAGATCAACAAGCGGACCAGCCACATCGCCGTGGCGCTGAGCCCGGAAGAGGAATAGGGAGACCATGGGACAGAAGATCCACCCCGGCGGCTTTCGGGTCGGCTACATCCACGACTGGAAGTCGAACTGGTTCGACGAGAAGGGTTTCGCCGACGTGCTCGAGGAGGACCTCGGCATTCGTGACCACATCGAGGGGAAACTGGCCCACGCCGGACTCTCGAAGATCACGATCGAGCGTCGGGGCGAGGTCTCGGTCGACATCCACACCGCCCGCCCGGGCATCGTGATCGGCAAGTCGGGAAGCGAAGTGGACGCGCTGCGCAAGGAGCTGCACAAGCTGACCGGCAAGCCGATCAAGGTGAACATCCGCGAGGTGAAGCGCCCCGAGCTGGACGCGAAGCTGGTCGCCCAGTCGATCGCCGAGCAGCTCCAAAACCGGGTCGCCTTTCGCCGTGCGATGAAACGGGCGCTGACCTCGGCGATGCGATCGGGCGCCAAAGGCGTGAAGATCCAGGTGTCCGGCCGGCTCGGCGGCTCCGAGATGGCGCGCACCGAGCACTATGCCGACGGGCGCGTGCCGCTCCATACGCTGCGCGCCAACATCGACTACGGCTTCTACGAGGCGCGCACCACGGCCGGTCGGATCGGCGTCAAATGCTGGGTCAACAAGGGCGAGGTGATGCCCGAGGGCTTCCGCTCCGACCAGGTGCCGGCCGACGATGAGGCGCAGGGCGGCGGGCGCGGTCGCGGCAACCGGTCACGCAGTGGGGGAGGTAGACGCTGATGTTGATGCCGAAGCGGGTCAAACACCGCAAGCAGATGCGCGGGCGGATGCGCGGCAACACCAAGGGCGGCAGCACCGTCGCCTTCGGTGAGTACGGGCTGAAGGCGCTCGACCGCGGCTGGATCACCAACCGCCAGATCGAGGCGGCGCGCGTCGCGATGACCCGCAAGATCAAACGCGGCGGCAAGGTCTGGATCAACGTCTTTCCCGACAAGCCCTTCACGAAGAAGCCCGCCGAGACGCGGATGGGCTCGGGCAAGGGCAACCCGGAGGGCTGGGTCGCTGTGGTCAAGCCGGGCAAGGTGATGTTCGAGCTGGCCGGCGTGCCCGAGGACCTGGCCCGCGAGGCGCTGCGCCTGGCCGGGCACAAGCTTCCCGTCAGGACGAAATTCGTGATGCGCGAGGGGGCGGAGGCCTGATGAAGGCGGCCGAGGTCCACGACCTGAAGGACGACGAGCTGGTGGCGAAACTGATCGACGCCAAGCAGGAGGCGTTCAACCTGCGCTTCCGCCACGCGACCGGCGAGCTGGAGAACACGGCTCGGCTCGGTGTCACGAAGCGGGACGTGGCGCGACTGCTGACCGTGGCGAGGGAGCGGGGGATCGACGTCGAGCGGGAGCTGAGGAAATGACGGACGACGAGCAGAAAAAAGACGACGCGGCCGACGAGACGCCTCAGGACGAGGGCGCCCGGGACGCGGGTCCTGTCGGCGCAGGGGACCCACCTCCCCCTCCGGTAGCTGAAGCTTCCTCGGAGGAGGTCCCCCCTGCGCCGCCACCCGCGTCAGAGGAGTCGGAGTCCGACGATGCTGCTCCCGCCGAAGAGTCGACCGCCCCAGCCGAAGAGCAGAAAGCTGCGGAGGCGCCGGCGGCGGAGCCGAGTCCGGAGGATGAACTGCCGTGGAAGGAGCGGCGCAGGCTTCGGAAGTCGCGCAGTCCCCGCAAGGCGAAGCCGCAGCGCTCCACGGAGCAGCGCAAGGCGGAGCGGGCCGAGGCGCGGAAGCACAAGGCCGAGCTGCGGCGCAAGCAGCGGGCCGACGCCAAGGGGAAGAAGGGCGGCGGGACCGGGACGCCCCCCGCGGACCGGTCGTCCGTCGCGGCGAAGGTGCGGCAGGGGGTCGTGGTCTCCGACAGGGCCGAGAAGTCGATCACGGTGCGGGTCGACATCGTGCGCCGGCATCCGACCTACGAGAAGGTGATCCGGCGATCGCGCACGCTTCATGCCCACGACGAGCGCAACGAGGCCGGCGAGGGCGACGTCGTGCGGGTGGTCGAGACGCGGCCGCTCTCGAAGACGAAGCGCTGGCGCCTGGTCGAGATCCTCGAGAAGGCGAAGTAGGGGAGCGCGATCGATGATCCAGCAGGAGTCGAGACTCAAGGTGGCCGACAACTCGGGCGCCCGCGAGATCCTCTGCGTCCGCGTCAAAGGGGGCTCCCGCCGCCGCTACGCGGGGGTCGGCGACGTGATCACCGCGACGGTCAAACAGGCGAGTCCGCAGGGCGGCGTCCGCAAGGGCGAGGTCGTGCAGGCGGTCGTGGTGCGCACCCGCAAGTCTCTCGGCCGCTCCGACGGCACCTACATCGCCTTCGACGAAAACGCCGCGGTGCTGATCGATCCGGCCAGCAACAACCCGCGCGGCACGCGGATCTTCGGGCCGGTCGCCCGCGAGCTGCGCGACCGCAACTTCATGAAAATCGTCTCCTTGGCGCCGGAGGTTCTGTGATGGCGAAGCCGATGCGGATACGAACCGACGACCGGGTGAAGGTGATCGGCGGCAAGGACGCCGGCAAGACCGGACGCGTGACGCGAACGGAACCGAAGCGTCAGTTTGTCTACGTCGAGGGCCTCAACATGGTCAAGCGGCACGAAAAACCGCGCCCGGTCCAGGACGTCCAGAAAGCCGGCCAGCAGCTCGGCGGGATCGTCGACAAGGAGGGGCCGATCCACGTCTCCAACGTGATGCTGCTCGATCCCAAGGACAACAAGCCCACCCGTGTCGGCGTGCGCCGCGACAAAGGCGGCAAGCGCGAGCGGTACGCGAAGCGCAGCGGGGCGTCGCTCTGATGGCGGAGGCGGCCACCACCACCCAAGCCCAGGCAGCGCCGCCGCCGCGGTTGCGCGAGCGCTACGAGCAGGAGGTGAAGCCGGCGCTGATCCGCAAGTTCGGCTACTCGACCCCGATGCAGGCGCCGCGCATCGAGAAGATCGTCCTCAACATGGGCGTCGGCGAGGCCCGGCAGAACGCCAAGCTGCTCGAGGCGGCGCAGGGCCAGCTGGCGACGATCGCCGGCCAGCAGCCGAGCGTGCGCCGCGCCCGCAAGTCGATCGCCTCGTTCAAAGTCCGCGAGGGGATGCCGGTCGGCGTCTCAGTCACCCTGCGGCGCGCCCGCATGTGGGAGTTCCTCGACCGCCTCTGCTCGATCGCGGTGCCGCGGATTCGCGACTTCCGCGGCCTCAACCCGCGCTCCTTCGACGGCCGCGGCAACTACTCGATGGGCGTCAAGGAGCAGCTGATCTTCCCCGAAATCGACTACGACTCGATCGACGAGGTGCGCGGCCTCGACGTGACGATCACGACCTCGGCGCCGACCGACGTCGAGGCGTTCGAGCTGCTGCTGCGATTGGGCATGCCGTTCGCCAAAGAGGGCCGACCCGGCGGGGTCGACCTCGAGGCGGAGGCCGAGGCCGAGGAGGAGCGGCGCAAGGAGGAGGCCCGGCAGCGGGCCGAGGCCGAGCAGGCGGCGCTCGAGCAGCTGAAAGAGGAGAACCCCGAGGCCTACGCCAAGCCCGAGCCGGAGCCCGGCGAGGAGGGCGAGGCCGCGGAGGGCGAAACCGAGGAGGCCGAGGGCTCGGCCGGTGAGGAGACTTCAGAGAATGGCTAAGACCTCGATGAAGGTGAAGCAGGGCCGCAAGGCCAAGTTCAAGAGCCGCGAGTACAACCGCTGCCGTCGCTGCGGGCGGCCGCGCGGCTACTTCCGCAAGTTCGGCCTCTGCCGGATCTGCCTGCGCGAGGCCGCCCACGAGGGCTACGTCCCCGGGATGACCAAGTCGAGCTGGTAGGAGAGGCGATGCCGAACGACCCGATAGCCGACTACCTCACCCGGATCCGCAACGCGCTCGGCTCCGGCCACGACGAGGTGAGCATCCCGGCCTCGAGGCTGAAGGGGGAGATGTCCCGCATCCTCAAGGAGCAGGGCTACATCCGCGACTTCGCCCGCAAGCCGGCCCGGGTCGGCGAGGAGATCAAGATCAGCCTCAAGTACACCGAGGAGCGCCGCCCGGTGATCGCCGGGCTGGAGCGGATCTCGCGCCCCGGTCGGCGTCGCTACGTCGACGGCAGGCAGGTGCCGCGCGTCCACGGCGGCACCGGCACCGCGATCATCAGCACCTCGGTCGGCGTGATGACCGGGCACGAAGCGAAGGCGAAGGGAGTCGGCGGCGAGGTAGTCGCCTACGTTTGGTAGCGGAGATGAGCCGCATCGGAAGAAAGCCGATCTCCCTGCCCGAGGCCGTTACGGTCGAGCTCGCCCCCGGGCGGGTCGCCGTCAAGGGCCCGAAGGGCGAGCTGAGCCAGGCGGTCTCCACGGCGATCGAGGTCGAGCAGGACGACGGCACGGTCACCGTCTCGCGCCCGACCGACCGCGGCGAGCACCGCGCCCTGCACGGGCTGACCCGCAGCCTGATCGCGAACATGGTCGAGGGCGTCACGGAGGGCTTCGAGAAACGGCTGGAGATACAGGGCGTCGGCTACCGCGCCGCGCTGAAGGGCAAGAGCCTGGAGATGGCGCTGGGCTACTCGCACCCCGTCTCGGTCGAGCCGCCGGACGGGATCGAGTTCGAGGTCCCGCAGCCGACCGAAGTCGTCGTCCGCGGCATCGACAAGCAGCTGGTCGGACAGGTCGCCGCGGACATCCGCAAGCGCCGCCCGCCGGAGCCCTACAAGGGCAAGGGCGTCCGCTACCGCGACGAGCACGTGATGCGAAAGGTCGGGAAGAGGGCCTAGCGATGACCGTCCTCACCAAGCGACAGGCCCGCCTGCGCCGCCGCCGCCGGGTCCGCGCCCGCGTCGTCGGCAGCGCCGAGCGGCCGCGGCTCTCCGTCTACCGTTCCAACCGCGGCATCTTCGCTCAGCTCGTCGACGACGCTGAGGGCCGCACCCTGGCCGCCGTCAACTGGACCGAGCCGGAGCTGCGCAAGCTGCCGGCCGGCGGCGAGCAGGCGAAGCGGGCCGGTGAGCTGCTCGCCGAGCGCGCCAAGGCCGCCGGGATCGAGAGCTGCGTCTTCGATCGCGGCGGCTACAGGTTCCACGGCCGGGTCAAGGCCCTGGCCGAGGGGGCGCGAGAGGGAGGCCTGGTGTTCTGATGGCGTCCCGCGCGTCGTCCAGTCAGCTACCTTGTCCGGTCCGATGAAGGGCATGGACATGCAAAGCGTGGAGACGGTCTCTCCGAGGGGGCTGGACCTCCAGGAGCGGGTGATCGAAATCAACCGCGTCGCCAAGGTGGTCAAGGGCGGCCGGCGGTTCTCGTTCACGGCGCTGGTTGCCGTCGGCGACGAAGAGGGCGTGGTCGGGATCGGCTACGGCAAGGCGCGCGAGGTGCCGCTGGCGATCCAGAAGGCGGTCGAGAACGCCCGCAAGAGCCTGATCCGCGTGCCGAAATACGGCCAGACGCTGACCCACAAGATCGTCGGCCGCTACGGCGCCGGCCACGTTGTGCTGCGGCCGGCAAGCCCCGGCACCGGCGTGATCGCCGGCGGCGGCGTGCGGGCCGTGCTCGAGCTGGGCGGGGTGCGCGACGTTCTGACCAAGAGCATCGGGACGCAGAACCCGATCAACCTGGTGAAGGCGACGATGGACGGGCTGGTGCGGTTGCGGCGGCCTGAGGAGGTTGCCGAGCTTCGCGGATTGACCGTTGCCCAGGTGCTTGGAATTCAGAAGACGAACGGTGCTGCGGAGACGCTTCAGGACGAGAGCGCCGCGCCCGCAGGTCCTGTCGCGGGGGAGGGGGCATCCCCTCCGTCGCTGGGTTCCTCGCCAGATGACGAGTCCTCGCTCGCGGAGTCGGAGGGGCGAGGAACAGGACGCCGCTCCTCCGGGGATGCCCCCTCCCCCACGCCACCCGCGGGAGAGGCGTCCACCCCCGAGACTCCAAGCCCCGAGGCGAGCGCCCCAGCCGAGGCGGAGAAAGCTGCGGAGGCTCCGGCCGAGGAGAAGGCCGCGGAGGCTCCGGCCGAGGAGTCGACCGCCCCGGCCGAGGAGCCAAAAGGTGAGGGTGAGGGCTCGTGAGCGCGGTGAAGATTCGGCAGATTCGGTCGGTCAACGGCAGCAACCCAAGCCAGAAAGCGACGCTGGCGGCGCTGGGGCTGGGGCGGATCGGCAGGGCCGTGGAGCGGAAGGACTCGCCGCAGCTGCAGGGACAGCTTCGGGTCGTCTCCCATCTGATCGAGGTCAGCGATGGCTGAGAAACCCCGCCGACGGGCCGATTTGTCCACCCCGGGTGGACAAATCGGCCCGTCGGCCGAGAGGTCGGAGGAGATCGGGCTGCACAGCCTGAAGCCGAAGCCCGGGTCGCGGCGGCCGCGCAAGCGGATCGGCCGCGGCGAGGGCGGCGTCGGCAAGACCTCCGGTCGCGGGCACAAAGGCGCCGGCTCGCGCTCTGGGGCGAAGCGGAAGGCCGGCTACGAGGGCGGCCAGAACCCGATCCACATGCGGATGCGGAAGCTGCGCGGGCCGCACATGAAGAAGTCGATGCCGTTCGAGAGGTTCCGCACGTCGACCCAGCCGGTCAACGTCGGCGACATCGAGGACCGCTTCGACGCGGGCGCCGAGGTGACCCCAGCGACCCTCAAGGAGAAGGGCCTGGCAAAGCGCTCCGACCCGGTCAAGGTGCTGGCGCGCGGTGAGATCTCGAAGAAGCTCGAGGTCCACGCGCACGCGTTCAGCGCCGCCGCCAGGGAGAAGATCGAGGCGGCCGGCGGTTCCTGTCACAATCTGGAGCCGTAATGCTCAGGACTATTGCGAACGCTTTCAGCGTCGCGGACATCCGCAAGAAGCTCGCCTTCACGGCGGCGATGCTGCTGCTCTACCGGCTCGGCGCCTACATCCCCGCGCCCGGAGTAAGCGCAGAAGCGGTCAAGGAACTCTCCAGCAACTTCGCCGGCAGCAACATCCTCGGCTTCCTCAACCTCTTCTCAGGCGGCGGGCTGTCGCGCCTCTCCCTCTTCGCGCTGGGGATCATGCCCTACATCACCGCCTCGATCATCCTCCAGCTGCTGACCGTGGTCGTGCCGTCGCTGGAGAAACTGCAGAAAGAAGGCGAGGTCGGCCAGCAGAAGATCACCCAGTACACCCGCTACCTGACCGTCGGGCTGGCCTTCGGGCAGTCCTTTGGCTACGTCTTCCTCTTCCGCTCCTTCGGCAGCCAGGCCGGCAACAACTTCCTCGGCAACCTGAGCGGCGCCAAAATCTTTCTGATCGTGATCTGCCTGACGGCCGGCTGCACCCTGCTGATGTGGCTGGGCGAGCTGATCACGCAGCGGGGCATCGGCAACGGCATCTCGCTGATGATCTTCGCCTCGATCGTCTCCGGGCTGCCGGGCGGGGTCCAGGCCTGGTGGACCAACCCCGACCAGGTGTTCGTGGTGATGATGCCGTTCATCGCCCTCGCGGTGATCGTCGCGATCGTCTTCGTCCAGGAGGGACAGCGGCGCATCCCGGTCCAGTACGCGAAACGGGTCGTAGGGCGGAAAATGACTTCCGGCGGCTCCACCTACCTGCCGCTGCGGGTCAACATGGCCGGGGTGATCCCGGTGATCTTCGCCGCCTCGATCATGGCCTTCCCGCCGACGATCGGCCAACTGCTGAACACCCCGGCGGCCCTCGACTTCGCCGCCTTCTTCAGCCCCAACGGCTGGGCCTACGTGGCCGGCGAGGTGTTCTTCATCATCATCTTCACCTACTTCTACACCGCGGTCACCTTCAACCCGGTCGACCAGGCCGACAACCTGAAGAAATACGGTGGCTTCATCCCCGGCGTCCGCCCCGGGCGCCCGACCGCCGAGTACCTCGACCGGATCCTCTCGCGGCTGACCTTCCCGGGGGCCCTCTACCTGGGCGCGGTGGCGGCGCTGCCGACGATCCTGATCAGCCAGACCTCAGCCAACTTCTTCTTCGGCGGGACCTCGATCCTGATCGTGATCGGCGTGGCGCTGGATACCGTGAAGCAGCTCGAGGCGCAGCTGATGATGAGGAACTACGAGGGCTTCCTGAAATAGGCTGCGCTCGATGCCTGAGCTGAACCTAGTGCTCCTGGGCCCTCCGGGCTCCGGCAAGGGAACCCAGGGGGAGCGGTTGCAGGAAGAGCTGCGCCTGCCGTACTACGCGACCGGGGACATCCTGCGGGCGGCGGTACGGGACGAGACAGAGCTGGGCAAGGCCGCCAAGCAGTACATGGACCGGGGCGACCTGGTGCCCGACGAGGTGATCGTCGCTGCGATCGGCGAGCGCATCGACTCGGCCGAGGCGGCCGACGGGTTCATCCTCGACGGCTTCCCGCGCACCGTCCCGCAGGCCGAGGCGCTGGCGGCGAAGCTCTCCGAGCTCGGCCGGGCGCTGACAGCCGTGCTGCTGATCGACGTCTCCGACGAGGAGGTGATGCGACGGCTGAGCGGCCGTCGCACCTGCGTCGAGAACGGCCACGTCTTCCACGTCGAGTTCAACCCCCCCGCCAAGGAGGGGGTGTGCGACATCGACGGCAGCGAGCTGATCGTCCGCGACGACGACAAGCCGGAGGTGATCCGCCACAGGCTCGGGACCTACCACGAGAAGACCGAGCCGCTGATCGAGCTCTACGACCACCAGAGCCTGCTGCGGCGGATCGACGGCGCCGCCGCCCCGGACGCGGTCGCCGACGAGCTGCGCCGCGCCCTGGCCACGTTGAAGCTGGAAGCCGACGAGGCGATCTGACCGCGGGCGAGGGCGGCTAGCTTTGTACCGGATGATCGTCAAGAAGACGCCGGAGCAGATCGAGAAGATGGCGACTGCCGGCCGCGTGCTGGTCCGCTGCCTGCAGATACTCAGCTCGAAAGCTCGCGCCGGCGTCACCACCAAGGAGCTGGACACGGCGGCGGAGAGGTTCATCCGCTCGCAGGCCGCCGCGCCGGCCTTCAAGGGCTACCGTGGCTTTCCTGGCTCGATCTGCACCTCCCCGAACTCGATGGTGGTGCACGGGATCCCCGGCCCCTACGAGCTGAAGCGCGGCGACGTGCTCTCGATCGACGTCGGGGTGATCAAGGACGGCTGGGTCGCCGACGCGGCGATCACCTTGCCGATCGGCGGGATCGACGCCCCGACGCGCAAGCTGCTCGACGTGACCAGGGCCGCGCTGTTCGCCGGCGCCGAGCAGATGCAGCCCGGCAAGCATCTGGGCGACGTCTCGGCGGCGATCCAGCGGGAGGTCGAGATCGAGGGCCTCTCGATCATCCGCACGCTGGTCGGGCACGGGATCGGTCGCGACATGCACGAGGACCCGCAGGTCCCCAACTACGGCGAGCCTGGCCGCGGGCCGGAGCTGGAGGTGGGCACCGTGCTGGCGATCGAGCCGATGGTCAACGCCGGCGGCCCGCTGGTCCGGATGGGCGACGACGGCTGGGCGGTCTACTCGCAGGACGGCTCGCTTGCCGCCCACTTCGAGTTCACGGTCGCCGTCACAGAGGACGGCCCGCGCGTTCTCACCCCCTGGCACGAGGACGAGTAGCGGCGTCTCGGGGCGGCTGCCGGGCGCCGGCCCCTGCTATCTTTCCGATTCGGCCCAGAGGGCCGTTTGTGCCTGCCTGTCCGACTCATGGGGCGGGCAGGAGTCCTGTAGCCGAGACAACCACCGGAGCGATGAAGGTTCGAGCTTCCGTAAAGCCGATGTGCGAAAAGTGCAAGGTGATCCGCCGCAACGGCGCGGTCTTGGTGATCTGTCAGAACCCCCGCCACAAGCAGCGACAGGGTTAGGCCAATGGCGCGGATCGCGGGGATCAACATACCGGTCAACAAGCGAGTCGAGATCGGTCTCACCTACATCTTCGGCATCGGCCGCTCCACCGCGCAGGAGATCCTCGCGGAGACGAAGGTCGACCCGGACAGGGCCGTCAAGGACCTGACCGAGGACGAGGTGATGAAGCTGCGCGAGGCGGTCGAGCGGCGCGAGGTCGAGGGCGACTTGCGGCGCGAGCGCTCCCAGGACGTCAAACGGCTGATGGAGATCGGCTCCTACCGTGGGTTGCGCCATCGCCGCGGCCTGCCGGTCCGGGGCCAGCGGACGAAGACCAACGCGCGCGGCCGCAAGGGCCCGCGCCGGATGAGCGTCGCCGGCAGGCGCAAGGCGCCGGCCCCGAAATAGGCGAGGACCCGTGGCCGCAGCGAAAAAATCCGCCAAAGGGCGCACCCGCCGCCGGGCGAAGAAGAACATCGCCTACGGACAGGCGCACATCAAGACCTCCTTCAACAACACGATCGTCACCCTGACCGACACCCAGGGCAACGTGATCGCCTGGGAGTCGGCCGGCTCGGCGGGCTTCAAAGGCTCGCGCAAGTCGACGCCGTTCGCGGCCCAGGTGACCGCCGACGCGGCCGCCAAGAAGGGCATGGAACACGGCCTGGAAAAAGTCGAGGTGTTCGCCAAGGGCGCCGGCTCGGGCCGCGAGACGGCGATCCGCTCGCTGCAGGCCGCCGGTCTCGACGTGACCACCGTCAAGGACGTGTCCCCGCAGGCCCACAACGGCTGCCGCCCGAAGAAGCGGCGGAGGGTTTAGGCGATGGCTCGCGACACCTCCGCCCAATGCAAGCAGTGCCGCCGCGAGGGACAGAAGCTGTTCCTCAAGGGCGAGCGGTGCTTCACCGACAAGTGCGGCGTCGAGCGCCGCTCCTACCCGCCCGGCGAGCACGGCCGCGGCAGGATGCGGCAGTCCGAGTACCGCGTGCAGCTGCGCGAGAAGCAGAAGACGCGCCGCTACTACCAGGTGCTCGAGAGCCAGTTCCGCGCCTACTACGACAAGGCCTCCCGCCAGGACGGGGTGACCGGCGAGAACCTGCTGCGCCTGCTCGAGTCGCGGCTGGACAATGTGCTCGTGCGGCTCGGCTTCGCCGCCTCGCGGCGCCAGGCGCGTCAGCTCGTCAGCCACGGCCACTGGATGGTCAACGGGCGCCGGGTCGACGTGCCCTCCTACCAGGTCCGTCCCGAGGACGTGATCTCGATCAAGTCAGGCTCCGCCGCCACGGAGACGATCCGCAAGGCGACCGAGCTGGTCTCGACGGTGCCGGCCTGGCTGCAGGCCGACCACGATTCGCTCACCGCCAAGGTCCTGCGCTATCCGGAGCGCGCGGAGATCTCGGCGCCGGTGCAGGAGCAGCTGATCGTCGAGCTGTACTCCAAGTAGTCCGGACCCGACTCTGAACACGCATACGCAAGGAACCCATGACCTCTGACTTCCAGGTACCCCGCATCACCGCAGAGAAGGCGGACGACCGCCGCGGAAACTTCACCATCGAGCCCCTGGACAAGGGCTTCGGCTACACCTTCGGCAACAGCCTGCGTCGCGTCCTGCTCTCCTCGCTGGGCGGCGCCGCCGTCACCAGCGTCCGCATCGAGGGCGTCGCGCACGAGTTCTCCAGCGTGCCGGGCGTCAAGGAGGACGTCACCGACATCGTCCTCAACCTGAAGGACCTGGTGGTCCGCATGCACACCGACGCCGACGAGGTCGAAGCGCCGCTGGTCGCCACCGGCCCCGGCGAGGTCAAGGCCAAGGACGTCGACCTTCCCTCCGGCGTTGAGATCCTCAACCCGGACGCGCCGATCGCGACGCTGGAGAAGAAAACCAAGCTCGAGGTCTACCTGACGATCGGCCGCGGCCGCGGCTACTCGGCGGCCGAAGAGAACAAGTCCGACGAGCAGCCGATCGGGGTGATCCCGATCGACTCGATCTTCTCGCCGATCCGCCGCGCCTCCTACTCGGTGGCGGCCGCGCGGGTCGGCCAGCGGACCGACTTCGACAAACTCACCCTGGACCTGGAGACCGACGGCTCGATCGAGCCCGCGGCCGCCCTGCGCGAGGCCTCTGAGATCCTGATCAAGACGCTGGCGATCTTCACCGACGCCGAGCGGGTCGAGGAGCTGACCGAGCGCGAGCCGGTGGCGGCTCTGCCCTCCGAAGGCCTTCCGGGTGGCAGCGGCGGGGATGGCGCCGGGGTCGCCGCCGGCAACGGCCTCGACGAGATCCTGATCGAGGAGCTGGAGCTGGGTGTGCGCTCCTACAACTGCCTGAAGCGGGCCGGCGTGCAGACCGTCGGCGACCTGGTCCGCAAGACCCGCTCGGAGCTGAACGCGATCCCCAACTTCGGCCAGAAGTCGATCGAGGAAGTGATCGAGACCCTGCAGGCACGCGGCCTCGGTCTCGAGCAGGACTGAGAGACGGCAGGAGCGGAGGGAGAGGCCCGATGCGCCACCGCAAGAAGCGCAACAAGCTGAGCCGCAGCGCGGCGCACCGGGAGTCGCTGCTCTCCAACCTCTCCAAGCAGCTGATCGAGCACGAGAGGATCAAGACCAGCCAGGCGAAGGCGAAGGCGGTCAAGCCCGAGGTCGAGCAGCTGATTACGCTCGCCAAGCGCGGCGACCTGCACGCCCGCCGCCAGGCGCTGGCGACGCTGCACAACGACAAGTTCGTCGTCCACAAGCTGTTCGAGGAGGTCGCCCCCCGCTATGTGGAGCGGCCCGGCGGCTACACGCGGATCGTCAAGCTCGGCCCGCGGCGGTCGGACTCGACCGAGATGGTCTATCTCGAGCTGGTGTAGGTGGAGAGGGTCCCCACCCTCTCCCAGGAGCGAGCCTGGTGCAACCAGAGGCAGGACGCCGCGGTGGGGGAGGTGCAGGGGAGGGGGTGTCCCCGCGTTGCTGGGTTTCTCGCCACAGCGTTCATGGCTGCCGTGGGAGTAGGTGGGGCGAGAAAGAGGACGCCGCTGCCGCGGGGACACCCCCTGCACCTCTCACTCAGGCGTAGCCGGCCGACACGAGACAGACCGGAGCCGTGTCGCCGGGAGCGGTTGGAGCTGCACCGGCATACTGCGCGCCGTGAGCACGGTTCGGCTGGACATCGAGTACGACGGGTCGGGGTTCAGCGGTTGGGCCGCGCAGCCGGGGCTGCGCACCGTGCAGGGGGAGCTGGAGGCCGCGCTGGCCACCGTGCTGCGTGAGTCGGTGAAGCTGACCGTCGCCGGGCGGACCGACGCCGGGGTGCATGCGCTGGGGCAGGTGGCGAGCTTCGAGACGGAGGCGGAGCTGCCGCGGGAGCTAGCGCGGCGCTTGAACGGGGTGGGGCCGGGCGATGTTGCCGTCACTGCGGCCCGGGTGGTCGAGGATGGCTTCGACGCGCGGCGGGATGCGAGGTCGCGCAGCTACCTCTACCGCGTCCTCGCCCGTCGCGCGCCGAGCCCGTTCGAGCGGGGCCGGGCGCTCTGGTGGCCGTACGGCATCGACCGCGACGCCCTCGATGCCTGCGCGGCTTCTCTGCCCGGCACGCACGACTTCACCGCCTTCACTCCCACGCAAACGGATCACGTCCGCTTCGAGCGCGACGTCCTCGCCGCGTCATGGCAGCAGCAGGGAGGCATCCTCAGCTTCCGCATCACCGCCGACGCCTTCATGCGAAACATGGTCCGGGTCCTGGTCGGCACGATGCTGGAAGCATCCGGGGGGTCCAGGACCCCAAAGAGCTTCCACGAGCTGCTTGAAGGAGCGCCGCGTTCTGCCGCCGGCGACACCGCTCCGCCCCACGGGCTGTATCTGGAGTCCGTTGCCTACACCTAGAATCGGTGCCGTGCGCGTCCTGCTGACCAACGACGACGGAATCTCCGCCCCCGGCCTCCAAGCCGCCCGCCGCGCGATCCGCAAGCTGGACGGGGTCGAGGTCGACGTGATCGCTCCGGACTCGAACCGCAGCGCCTCGGCGCGCAGCATCACCACCCGCTCGCCGCTGGTCGTCGAGGAGGTCGAGTTCGGGGACGGGGACCGGGGGTTCGCGACCGACGGCACCCCGGTCGACTGCATCCGCTTCGCCGAGCTGGGGCTGGTCGGCCACCGTCCCGACCTGATCGTCTCCGGGATCAACCACGGCGCCAACCTCGGCGACGACATCACCTACTCGGGGACCGTCGCCGCAGCCTTCGAGGGGATCGTCCTGGGGATCCCGGCGGTGGCGATCTCCCAGCAGTCCGCGGGCGGCGGCATGGGCTACGTCAGCGGGCGCTTCGAGTTCGGCGTCGCGGCGCCGTTCCTCGCCCAGCTGGTCGGCAAGCTGGGCGCCGAGCCGATGCCGCCGGAGACCCTGATCAACGTCAACTGCCCGGCCGGCGAGCCGACCGGGATCGAGGTGACCAAGCTCGGCAAGCGCCTGTACAACGACGAGCTGAAGCTGGTCTCCGAAGACGAGAGCGGGCGGCGCCACTACGAGATCTACGGCTGGCAGCCCGGCTTCGAGGAGCTGGAGGGGACCGACCTGACCGCGATCTCCCAAGGGAAGATCGCGGTGACGCCGATCCACTTCGACCTCACCGATCACGGCGGCCTGGCACGGCTGCGCGAGTGGGGCTTCGAGGAGATGCTGGCGGCCAGCTCGCCCTCGTCGGTGTGAGCGGCCCGAGCCCGGCGCAGCGGGCGGCGGAGCTGCGCCGCGAGCTGCAGGTTCACAACCACCGCTACTACGTCCTCGACGACCCGGTCATCGACGACGACGAATACGACGCGCTGCTCGACCAGCTGCGGGGGGTCGAGTCCGAGCATCCAGAGCTGCGCACCCCCGACTCGCCCACCCAGCGGGTCGGGGCGCCGCCGCTCGACCGCTTCGAGCAGGTCGAGCACCTCGAGCCGATGCTCTCGCTCGCCAACGCCCGCAGCGAGGAGGAGCTGCGCGCCTGGGAGACCCGCATCCGCAATCACCTGAAGCGGCTCGACATCAGCGCCTCGCAGTTCAGCTACACGACCGAGCCGAAGATCGACGGGCTGGCGATCGGGTTGACCTACGAGGACGGGGTGCTGGTCCGCGGCGCGACCCGCGGCGACGGCCGGATCGGCGAGGACGTCACCCAGAACCTGCGGACGATCGGGGCGATCCCGCTGCGGATCTCCGACGCGCCGCCGCTGCTCGAAGTGCGGGGCGAGGTCTACCTGCCGATCGCCGACTTCAAGGCGCTGAACGAGCGCCGCGCCGAGCGGGGCGAGCACGCCTTCGCCAACCCGCGCAACGCCGCGGCCGGCTCGATCCGCCAGCTCGACCCAGCGATCGCCGCCGAGCGCCCGCTGTCGATCTGGTGCTACGGGATCGGCGCCGCCCGCGGCCTCGACCTGGCGACCCACAGCGAGGAGGTCGGGTGGCTGGGCGAGCGCGGCTTCAAGGTCAACCCGGACACCGATCGCCACGGCGGGATCGAGTCGGTGGTGAGGCGCTGCCGCCGCTGGGAGGAGCGCCGCGAGCAGCTCGACTACGAGATCGACGGCGTCGTCGTCAAGGTCGACGAGCGGGCGCTGTGGCGGGAGCTGGGCGTGGTCGGGCGCGAGCCGCGCTGGGCGATCGCCTGGAAGTTCGCGCCGACCACGGCGACGACGAAGCTGCGCGACGTCGCCTGGAACGTCGGCCGCACCGGGCACCTGGTGCCGTTCGCGATGCTGGAGTCGGTCCACGTCGGCGGCGTCACCGTCTCCACCGCGACCCTGCACAACGAGGAGGACCTGGCGCGCAAGGACGTGCGGGTCGGCGACGAGGTGGTCGTGATGCGGGCCGGCGACGTGATCCCGCAGGTTGTGGCGCCGCTCACGCAGCGACGCAAGGGGAGGCCGCGCAGGCCGAAGCCGCCGCGGAAGTGCCCCGCCTGCGGCACGCCGACCGTGAAGCCGGAGGGAGCGGTTTTCACCTGCTGCCCGAACAAGTCGGGCTGCCCCGGGCAGTCCTTCCAGCACGTCAAGCACTTCGTCAGCCGCGGCGCGATGGACATCGAGGGGCTCGGGGAGAAGCAGGCGCTGCGCTTCCTCGAAGAAGGGCTGATCGAGGACGTCGCCGACATCTACGAGCTGGACCCGGAGCGGCTGGCCCGGCTGGAGGGCTTCGGCGAGGTCTCCGCCGCCAACCTGCTGGCGGCGATCGACGCGTCCCGTGACCGCCCCTTCAAACGGGTGCTCTACGCGCTCGGCCTCCCGGGAGTGGGCGCGGTGACCGCGGAGGCCCTCGCCGAGGACTTCGGCTCGGTCGACGCGCTGCACGAGGCCGACCCCGAGCGGATCGAAGGGGTCGAGGGCGTCGGGCCGATCATGGCGGTGCAGATCGCCGAGTCGCTCGCCGACGCGCCGACCTGGGCGCTGGTCGAGAAGCTGCGCGAGAGGGGTCTGCGCCTCGAGCAGGACGCCTCCGAACGGCGCGGCGCGGGCGGCCCGCTGGAGGGCAGGACGCTGGTCCTCACCGGAACCCTGCCGGAGCTGACCCGCGAGGAGGCGGCGGGGTTGATCAAGGCGGCCGGCGGCAAGGTGGTCAACTCGGTCTCGAAGAACACCGACTACGTGGTCGCCGGCGAGAACCCCGGCTCGAAGCTGGCCAAAGCCGAGGAGCTGGGGAGCGAAGTGCTCGACGAAGCGGGCTTGCGGGCGCTGTTTCGTTAGGGCGGCATCGCCCTATGGGCGGCGCCTCGGCGATAGTTGCAGACATAATGATTCGCGACCTTCTTTGAGATGAGTCCGAACCTAAGCAACGCGAACATCAGCGCCGTGGTCGGAGCCGTCGTTCTTTTCGCTGGCGTCTACCTCTTCCGGCATGCGGGTGATGGGGTCTTGCAGCTCGTTTCTGGTGGTTTCCTGGGTTGCGATGTTCGGGACGCTTTCGGTGCTCAACGCGCGCGGCGATCGCCGGCATCGGCGGAATTAGTAGGAAGCCACGGCCGCGGCGATCCGGTCCTGTTCGAGGTGGGCGAGGCCGAGGCTGCGGACGCTGCCCATCAGGATCGAGAAGGCGATCGCCCCGCCGTCGCGGGTGAAGCAGTAGCCGGAGAGGTTGCTGACCCCGCTCAGGGTGCCGGTCTTGGTGCGGCAGCGCCCGTCGGCGGCGGTGCCGTGCATGCGGGAGGCGACCGTCCCGGTGTGGCCAGCCAGCGCGAGGTCGTGGATGAACTGCTCGCCGACCGGGCCGTTGCGCATCGCCAGCAGCAGGCGGACGACCTGCTGCGGCGAGGCGCGGTTGGAGCGGGTCAGGCCGGAGCCGTCGACGGCGTGCACGCCGGAGCCCTGGGTGCGGGCGAACCGCTCGACCACCCGGGCGCCGGCCCGGGTGCTGCCGGCACCGCCGAAGTGGGCGCCGACCAGCTTGATCAGCATCTCGGCGAAGAAGTTGTGGGAGTAGACGTCGGTGGTCCTGACCAGCCGCGCCATGGTCGGCGAGCGGACCGTGGCGAGGGGCGCGGCGTTGGCCGGCGCGGGGCGGAGCGCCGGCGCGGTGCGGATCGCGATGCCGGCGCCGCGCAGCGCCCGCGCCAGCTTCGCCGCGGCGAGCGTGGCCGGGTCGGAGGCGAAGCCGCTCGCCCGCGAGTCGCTGTAGCCAGCGTTGAAGGCGAGGCCGGAGAGCGGGCCGATGTAGGAGCTGGTCGCGTAACCGGAGTCGGCGACTCCGCGCAGGCGGTCGAAGACGGTGTCGTCGGCGTAGAGGCGGCCGGTCACGGCCCGCACGCCGGCGGCGCGGAGCTGGCGTTTCAGCGCGAATAGGTTGGTGCCGACGCCGCCGAGGAAGCGGTCGAAGAAGGCGGGGGATCCGAGCGCCGGGTCGCCGCCGCCCTGCAGGTAGAGGCTGCCGTGCAGCACGCCGCGGTCGTCGACTTCGCCGTCGCCGAGCAGATCCGTCGCGATCCGGTAGCTCGGCCCGAAGCGGCTGAGCGCGGTCGAGGTGGTGAACAGCTTCATGTTCGAGGCCAGCGGTCGCAGTCGCTTGGCCGCCCGCGCGCAGACCGCCTGGCCGCTATCGGCGTCGACCACGAACAGGCCGCTGGCCCCGCCGCCGCCCCGGACCAGGCGGTTGCGCAGCGAGTCGCAGAAGTCGCTCGCGTGGGCGGCAACCGGCAGCGCGGCAAGCAGCAGCAGCAGCAGCAGAAAGACCGTCGCCGTGCGTCTCATTGCGGGTAGCAACACGCGAGCAATGCAAGGTAGCGGCATGAACGGCGATGTGGGTGCCCCTCGAACGGGCGGATACTCAAAGTGCCGCGCTAATTAGCGCGGCACTTGTCCGGGCGAGGGGCACCCACATCGCCGACCCTGCGACCTGGGATAATCGCCGTCATGGGCAAGGTCGTCGACATCGATCGGGACTCGTGGCGCAAGCGCAGCAAAGGTCGAAAGCGGCCCTCGAAAACCGCCCTGGTGCTCGGCGGCGGCGGCTTTACCGGCGGCGTCTACGAGATCGGCGCCCTCCGCGCCCTCGACCTGCTCGCGGTCAACAGCACGGTCAACAGCTTCGACGTCTACGTCGGCACCAGCGCCGGCTCCTTCGTCGCGACGATGCTCGTCAACGGGGTCACCCCGGAGGAGATGATGCAGGTGATCAACGAGCGCGTCTCCTCCGAGTTCGACGATCTCGACCTCGACAAGGCGCTCAAGTTCAACTACCTCGGCTTCCTGGAGAAAGCGGCGATGCTGCCGCTGCGCACCGTCGAGCTACTCCGCCGGCTGGTGCAGATGGGCGAGTTCTCGGCGATCGACATCGGCGTCGGTCTCGCCGAGGCGCTGCCGACCGGCCTCTACTCGAACCACGGGATCGGCGACTACGTCGAGCAGGCGCTCAGCGAGACGGGCCGGGTCAACGACTTCCGCCAGATCGAGCAGGAGCTGTACCTGACCGCCACCGACCTCGACACCTGCGAGCGGCTCGTCTTCGGCGAGCCGGGCTGGGACGACGTGCCGATCTCCAAGGCGATCGAGTGCTCGACGGCGCTGCCGGTCGTCTACAAGCCGGTCGACCTGAAGGGCCGCCAGCTGATCGACGGCGGCATCCGCTCGACCACCAACGTCGACATCGCGGTCGAGAAGGGGGCGAAGTTCATCGTCGTCGTCAACCCGCTCGTCCCCTTCGTCAACGACTTCGAGCAGAGAATCCCGACCGTCTTCGGCACCCGGGTGCGGCGGGTCGCCGACATGGGCGTGCCGGCGATCGCCAACCAGGTCTTCCGCCTGATCGCCCACGCCCGCCTGCACCAGGCGGTCGAGATGTGGCAGGAGAAATACAAGGGCGTCGACATCATCCTGATCGAGCCCGAGCCGAACGACGAGCTGATGTTCGGCACGCCGATCATGGACTACTCGCGGCGCCTGCAGATCGGGCGCCACGGCTTCGAGTCGGTCACCGCCACCCTCGCCAAGGACTACGACCGCTACAAGGAGATCGCCGAGCGGCACGGGCTGGAGATCTCCGAGCGCCGCGTCCGCCACGCGGTGGAGCGAGCCTCCGAGGAGGAGCCCGAGCAGACCTCGGCCTGGCGGCGAGTGCTGGAGCAGACGACCGCGGCGCTGCTCCCCGGCGAAGTCTCCTAGGAGCGGCGCCCAACTGGCCTGCCGCCGCCTCAGCCGGTGTAGAGCTGCTCGATCTCGCCGCGGTGCTTGTCGGCGACGACCGCGCGCTTCACCTTCAGGGTGGGGGTCAGCTCGCCGCTTTCCTGCGAGAGGTCCTGGGGGAGGATCGCGATTTTCTTCACCTGCTCGACCCGCGCGAACTTCTCGTTGACCTTCGCCAGGTGCTGCTCGATTGCCGCGCGGACGTCGGGGTCGCCGGCGAGCCGCTCGGGATCCTCCGGCAGGCCGTGCTCCCTGGCGTAGGCGACCGCATCTTCGGGATCGAGGGTGACCAGCGCGACCAGGTAGGGCCGGCGGTCGCCGACCACCACGCACTGCGAGACCAGCGGGTGCTGCTTGATCTCGGCCTCGAGGTTGGCCGGCGTGATGTTCTTGCCGCCCGCGGTGATGATGATGTCCTTCTTGCGGCCGGTGATCTGGATGAAGCCATCCGCGTCGACCGAACCGAGGTCGCCCGTGTGCAGCCAGTCGTCAACGATCGTCTCGCGCGTCGCCTCCTCGTTCTTGTAGTAGCCCTGGAAGACGTTGGGGCCCTTGACGAGGATCTCGCCGTCCTCGGCGATCTTCACCTCGCAGCCCGGGAAGGGCTTGCCGATCGTGCCGATCTTGAATTCGTCCGGCGTCGAGATCGTCGCCGCGGTCGAGGTCTCGGTCATCCCCCATCCCTCCAGCACCAGCACCCCGGCGGCGTCGAAGAAGTGCAGGATGTCGGGGTTGATCGGCGCCGCGCCGGAGACCGCGAGGCGCAGCTTGCCGCCGAACAGGGCGCGGATTTTCGAGAGGACTTTCTTGTCGGCGAACTCGTACTGCCTGCGCAGCAGGAAGCCCGGCTTGCGGCCGGTCCGTTCCATCTCGCGCACCTTGGCGCCGACCCGGATCGACCAGTCGAAGATCGCCTTCTTCAGGCCGCCCTCTTTCTCCATGCCGCTGGTCGCGGCGGTGTAGATCTTCTCGAAGATGCGCGGCACCGATGGGAAGTAGGTCGGTTTGAGCTCGGCGAGGTTGGGCATGATCTTCAGCGGGTCGCGCTCCCAGTAGGCGAGCGTCGCGCCGAGGTCAAAGCTGCCGAGCTGGATCAGCAGGGCGAAGGAGTGGGCGAGGGGGAGGTAGAGGTAGGTGACGTCTTCGCCCTCGATCACGCTGTTCTCGTTGACCATGTCGAGCATCGCCCGGTAGTTGCCATGCGTGATCACGCAGCCCTTCGGCGGCCCGGTGGTGCCCGACGTGTAGATGAAGGTGCAGACGTCCTCCGGGGTGACGGCGCTCCAGCGCCGCTCCCACTCCTCGGCGGCGCGCCCGGCGGCGCGGGCCGCCAGCTCCTCGATCGAGATCGCATCGTCGCTGGAGCCGGTCATCCGCACGGCCTGCTCGAGCAACGGCAGCCTCTCGCGGACGGCGCGGATCTTCTCGAGCTGTTCGTCGTCCTCGACCACGACGATCTTGGCGTCGGAGTTCTCGAGCACGTACTGGCACTCCTCCGGCGAGTTGGTCTGGTAGATCGGGACGACGACAGCGCCGATCGAGAGCGCCGCGAGGTCGAAGTAGGTCCACTCGGGTCGCGTGTTGGCGAGGATCGAGACCTTGTCGCCCTTCTCGACGCCGAGGTCGATCAGCCCGAGCGCCAGCGGGCGGACCGTCTCCTCGACCTGTGCGTAGCTGCGCGAGACCCACTTGCCGCCTTCCTTGAAGCGGATGGCTGGGGCGTTGCCGTAGAGCTGCGCCGCACGCGGTAAGAGGTCCGCGAGCGTGGCCGAATGGGTTCCCCGCTCCTCCACGGCGGGGAGTCTAGTGAACCGCTGTTTGCGGTCCTACGCCGTCCAGGCGCCGCGCTGATCCTGCTGCGCCGAGAGCTGCCGGAGGGAGGTGTGGAAGAGGGATTTGTCGATGCGGCCGTGGAAGATCGGCACGTGCATCTCGACGCATTTACCGATCACCTCCTGCCGTTTCATCTGCAGCTCCTCAGCCAGCTCGGACGGAGTGAGGTGATTGGCCACGAATTGGACCTCCCAGATAGTCGACAACGGCTACCCGCATACTTACCCGCCGCGCCGGACGTGTCAACCGGATTCGCCGCAAATTGCGGGCTTAGAGCCGGGCGGGCGCGGTGGCGATAATGCAGGGGTGTCCGAAGTCGCCACCACGCCGCTGCCGCGCCGCGGCCGCCTCTGGGTGATCCTCGCCCTCGGGTTGGCGCTCGTCGCGCTCGGCTACGCCCTGGTCGGGATCGCGACCAAGAAGGCCGGCCGCGAAGCGGTCAGAATCGAGGGCATCGGGACGGCGCAGTCGACCTTCGGCGGCATCCCCCAGGAAGGGGATCGGCTCGGCTCCTTCGACGCCCCCGTCTCGATCCAGGTCTTCAACGACCTGCAATGCGGCAACTGCCGCGCCGAGTTCCTGGCGACGATCCCGCCGCTGGTCGAACGGCAGGTGCGGCCGGGCGACGTGAAGTTGCTGATGCGCCACTACTCGATCGCCGAAAACCCGCTCGAGCTCGGCTTCTTCGGCGCCGAGGCAGCTGCCGAGCAAGGCTACGGCTGGCAGTACACCTATCTCTTCTTCCGCAACCAGGACGAGGCGAGGCGCTTCGGGATCGACGACGACTTCCTTGAATCGCTGGCCGGCTCGATCGGCGAACTCGACGTCCCCGAATGGCGCGAGTACCTCGACGCCCAGGGTGGCTCCGACGGGGCGATCGCGAAGCGGCTCGAAGGCTACGAAGAGCTCGGCACGCAGCTCGGCATCCGCACCAGGCTGGCGGCGATCGTCAACGGCCCCGGTGGCACCCGCACTCTGCAGGACGGCCCCGACCTGGCCCGGATCGAACGCGCGATCAAAGCGGTCGGGTAGCGCGACGCCACCGATGACCCCTGCTTTGAAAAAGCTGCTCGATCAGCGACCAGGTAGAGACGAGCAGCCGCTGGATGGGCAGCCTGCGGCGGCAGGTCCGCGCTTACGCACGGGCTATGGACCACGTGGGGGCGAACCGTCCGTAGATCCGCTGGGGGCGGGGCAGCGGCGTCGGTCCTAGACCTCGGACCAGCGGCCAGAGCAGCTCCGGGTCGACGTCGACTCGCGTCGCGAGCGCGCGCACGGGCGCATACAGCGGATCGTCGGCGTCGACGAGGACATCCCACATCTCGTCCACACCGATCATCGAGAACGGGACGACGGTGTAGGAGAACTCGAGCGCTAGGCGTGCGAAGCCGATCCGCTCGCGCCACAGCAACGGATAGTGGTCTCCGCGGTGCCGTGCGACCTCGCGCCCGCCACCCGGAAAGACGAGCACGGCCTGCCCGTCCGCGAGTAGCCGACGGGTGTTCTCGCGCGTCCCATTCACCGTGCCGAGATGCGAGAGCAGGTCCCGCCAGATCGGAACCGGCCTGCTCGCCGGCCTGCGCGACCCCGAGGGCAACGAGTCGGCGGCGCGCTATCTGGCGCGGCTGCGGGGCGAGGGGACCGGCTAGCCGCTCGCCGCGGCCACCAGCCCCCGCCTCACCTGCACCCAGCGGCGCCGCCCCCTGCACCGAGAGACAGCTTCCCAAGCGGGCTGCCGAGAAATCGGGGCGCCCGGATTTGAACCGGATCATCGAAATCAGCTCAGACCGTCGTTCCTGCTACTCGGCACTTTGAGGTCATCTGAGGTTCCCTCAGATTCGCTCAGATTGCTACCAGGATTGCTACCACGGGCGAAGGCGCGGGCCACCATCGCCCCCTCGGTGGCGCTCGGCGCGTAGTCGGCGTAGATCTGCGTGGTGGCGAGGTCGCGGTGCCCGAGCCACTCCTGGAGCGTGCGCATCGGCACGCCGGCAGCGGCCATGCGGGTTCCGAAGGTATGCCTTAGATCGTGGAAGCGGTGCGACTCGTCCAGGCCAGCCGCCTTGAGCGCCTTGCGGAAGCGGCGGGTGACGTTGGCCTTCGGCAGCGGGTCGCCGTTGGTCGGATGGGCGAAGACGAGGTCGCCATCGCCCTGGAAGCGCGAGCGCTGAAACAGCCGCTCCAGCTCGCCCCCGACCTCGTCGGCCATCGGGACCGAGCGCGTCGAGCGGCGGGACTTCGGAGTGCCGAACGCACCGCGGACGTAGTTCTGGCGGACGCGAATGCGGGCAGCCGTCCAGTCGACATCGCGCCAGCGCAGCGCGATCAGCTCGCCCTTGCGCAGCCCGGTCATCGCTGCGGTGAGGAACAGCGCCCGGTCGGTCGCCTGGAATGGGCCGGGGCGGGCGTGCCGGAGCACGGCGTCGACTTCCTCCAAGGTCAGGTAGCGAATCTCGGCCTGCTCGGGGACCGCGGGCAGCTCCAGGCCATCGCAGGGATTCGAGGCGGCGTAGCGATTGAGCAGGGCCGAGAGCGTGGCTACGACGTTGTGGATCGTCTTCGGGGAGCGGCCCTTGCCCTCCAGGTTGGCGACCAGGTCGAGCACGTCCTCGGGCGTGATCGAGTCGATCGAGCGCTCGCCGTAGAACGGCTCCAGGTGGACGCGGACCTCGGACTCGATGTTGGCGAGGGTCGAGGGCTTCCGGCCTCGTCGCTTGGCCTGGACGATGTAGCGCGTCGCCGCCTCGGCGATGGTCAGCGCCTCGCCTGCTCGCGGCTTTGCCTGCGTCGACTCGATCAGACGGCGCAGCTCGCCCTCGGCCTGGCGACGGGTCAAACCCTCCCGGCTGCCCGGTGCCCGCTTCGGGCCGATCTTGCGCTTCACCTGGCGCCCGTTCTGCCTCCAGTGTCCGTACCAGCTCTCGCGACCAGCGCGATCGGTGCGCACGTACAGCGAGCCGGTGCCGTAGCTTCGGCGACGGTTAGCCTTCGACTTGCTCATGGAGCTTCCACCTCCGTGGGCCATGCGGGCGGTCGTCTCGGCGACGCGCCCGCGTTTTCTGTGTCGGTCCATCCTACGCCGCCCTGCGCTCGCGAGCCACCGGGCCGCGGCGCCGTCCCCGCCACCATGCCTCCAGCTCGTCGGGCTCGAAGCGGACATACCGACCGAGCCGCACGTGCTACTGGCTGCCGCCCGGCGCCTGGCAGGCGTGCGCGGGCGAGTATGAGATCGAGCGGGGCGAGCGGGTCTGGGCCGGCGTCGACATCGGCGGCGAGCGGGCCGCCTCGGCGATCGTCTGGGTGACTGAGGACTTGCGGATCGGCGTCGAGGTCTTCCAGGGCGACGAGGCAGTCCTGGAAGTCGCCGAGCGGGTGCGAGAGCTGGCCGAGCGCTTCGAGATCGCCGAGCTTTCCTTCGACCCCTGGCGCTTCCAGCAGGCGGCGCTGGAGCTGCAAGCCGAGGGGATGCCGGTGGTGCCCTTCCCGCAGTCCAACGTCCGCATGGTGCCGGCCTCGGAGGGCCTGTACGCGGCGGTGCGCGAAGGGCGGCTGCGCCATCCAAACGATCCCGAGCTGAATCGCCACGTCGCCCATGCGGTGGCGAAGAAGACAGCGCGCGGCTGGCGGCTCGACAAGGTGAAGTCCGGCGATCAGATCGACGCCGTGGTCGCCCTGGCGATGGCGGTCGAGCGCGCCGAGGCGAAGCCCGAGCCGGTGGAACTGGTCGGGTGGCTGTGACCGCCCTCCCGCGCATCTGCCTCGGCTGCAAGCGCGCCTTCCGGCCGCGGAGCGGCGAGCGCCACTGCCCCGCCTGCCAGGGCGCGCTCAATCGCCGCCAGCTACGCCGCCGGCAGGCGAGCGGCAAGCGCACGGGCTCGACGCGGGCCTGGCGCATGCTGCGGGCCGAAATCCTCGCCGCCGATCCGATCTGCGTCTACTGCGGCGCCCCGGCGACGACCGTCGACCACGTCAAGCCGGTGTCGAAGGGCGGAGCGGAGCTGGACCCGGCGAACTGCGTTCCGGCGTGCGCGAGCTGCAATGTGCGGAAGGGCGCGGGCTGGCCGCGGTCGGGCAACGACTACTCGAACCTGCTCGGAGGCGGCTGACGGCCTTCCAACTCCGCTACACGCCGTTCGAGTGTGGCGACTTTTTGCTTCCACCCGTACTCGATCAGATATCTCACTAGGAGGCCAAGGACTCCGAGGCCAACGAGACCCCCAGCGAGCTTGAGCAGGATGACGGGGTTCCCAATATCACCCGGATCGACCAAGGCCAGAAGGAAGTAAGCCATTAGGAGAGCGGCGAGGAAGAAGGCAAACGACACAAGCGGGTGATCGTTTGGGAACTGCGTCGCGGTGGCCCTGTAGCGGTCATAGAGCCAGCGGGACGCTCTGATGGAGAGGGCCACCGCGTAGCCCAATAGCGCCAACGCCGTCAGCAGCACTACGACTTCCCACGCCCAGGTAGCCCAAAAGCCAGCGATCCCGAGACCGATCCCGGCGACCAGGTAAAACGCGCGAATCATCCTCACAACGCCTACGCAGGCTAGCGCGGCAGCGAAAACCGGAGCGATTCGGCGATTTCCTGCGCTCGACAGGCGCGGGGTGTCCGCACCGGTTCTCGAAAAACCCAAGATGTGAAAGCCTCTCGATTCATGCTTGAGGAACTGCTGGATTTCCCCCTCGTCGTGTTGGTCACCGTGATGACCTTGATGGTGGCTGTCGGCGCGTTGTACGTCTTCTGGGTCATCGTGAACGCCGTCCTCGGGCTGCCTTCTGCGATCCTTGCTCGCCTACGACGATGAGCGGGCAGCGTTGCCCCGCCTAGCGCGGGGTGACGTTAGTCACGTGGTTGCGCCACTGCGGGTCGATCTTGTCGAGGATCGGGTCGAAGGCATCGATGGTGGCGTCTTGCGCTAAGACGGAATAGGTGCGCGTGCCATCCTCCGGCGCGACTTCTTCGGGTTGTATGCCGGTCTGCGCCTCAAGTTCGTCAAGCCGTTCCCGGCCCCGCTGATCCCCCGGGTGTAATGAGATTATGGCTGGCATTGGTCGGAGAAAGCTACCTCATTCACCAAGGGGGGTGGCGCTCTGGAGTCTTGCTGAGGAGTGTTCGCAGCAACTAGGCTTGCCTCGAATGAACTGGCGCCCGATCATCGATGCTGCGACCTTCGGGCTGTCGTCCGATCTGCGCAGAAGGCGTTGGTCGATTGTGGGATGGTCCCTTCTGATCGGGCTCGGTGCCGTGATCATCGGTATCCCAATCTTCTGGGGCGTCGGCGCCTTGGCGCCGACCATCCTCGGTTCCCCGTTCGGGTTCGATATCCAGGGCTATCACGAGCCGGAATCCGCTCACCTTTCGGATCACATCCGCTACGTCTGGGTCGGCTTCGTGCTCGTCGTCGGCGGGTACTGGATCGGGCGCGTGGCGTTGGCGTTTCTCGGGGAGTGGGAAGACTGGTCCAAAGCGAAACGGAAACTCAAGGCCGAACGGGCAGTCAAGCGGTCCCATACGGACCTATGAGACGGCGCCGCCGTGCGAACTTGTTCCCTCCTTGGTACCTCGCCCGCCGTGGCACGGCGCGCAGACCGCTTGCTGAAGCGCCGTAGAGCTAATCGGGGCGCCCGGATTTGAACCGGGGACCTCACCGACCCGAACGGTGCGCGCTACCAGGCTGCGCCACGCCCCGAAGGGGGCGATTATCTCAGAGGCGGGCGG